>ENA-OQJM01000132-OQJM01000132.1-human-gut-metagenome-genome-assembly--contig:-NODE-132-length-21426-cov-3.784732_pt1 | contig 21426 bp, 19 predicted proteins | sample MGYA00242607_ERZ504773 | MGnify/ENA primary metagenome ERZ504773 (study PRJEB26092, sample SAMD00036355) | human gut metagenome | host: Homo sapiens | study: EMG produced TPA metagenomics assembly of... | reverse complement strand
GAATCGCAAGTATGGAAAGTTTGCTGACCGAAAAACTTTCCAAGCAGAACGAAGTCAAGGAGAACACGCACGTCCCCATGACCGTGCAGGAGGCTTGCGCCTATCTCAAAATGCCGCTATCGACCTTTTATTACAAGGTTAAAAAGGACGATATTCCGGTTATAAAACAAGGCAAGCACCTCTACATCTATCGTGATGAGCTGGATAAATGGCTGGAGTCGTCCCGTAAGACCGCCGTTCTGCAAAGTTTCGAGGAAGAGAATGATGCGTTGCTCGCTTCCCATCGCCGTAAACCAAACTCTAAAAACTGGTAGGCTATGGAGAAGACGAACAATAACATCCCATCTGCTGAGGAACTGGCTATTTACATAAAGGAGGCTACCGTGAGCGTAAATACCAAATACGAACAGTCGCCTGTGGTGCTTATGGTGGATGACTCCATTATCGGAACATTGGGCAACTTCAGTGCATCCATCGGTAAAGCCAAGAGCAAGAAGACTTTCAATGTATCAGCCATTGCCGCTTCCGCATTGGCCAATGGCACTGTACTCCATTACCGTTCATCGTTCCCGGAAAATAAACGGACGATATTGTATATCGACACCGAACAAGGAGAGCCTCATTGCCAAAAGGTGCTACAACGCATTCTATGTTTGGCAGGACTACCAAAGGATGCCGATTCTGACAATCTGATTATGTTAGGTCTGCGGAAATATTCTCCCGAAATGAGACTTGCAATAGTCGAACAGGCCATTGGCACAATTCCGAATTTGGGATTGGTCATTATAGATGGCATCAGGGATTTTATGTATGACATCAATTCTCCGAATGAAGCCACCAATATAATCTCCAAATTCATGCAGTGGACTGACGACCGTCAGATTCATATCCACACCATCCTGCATCAGAACAAGAATGACGAACATGCCCGTGGTCACATTGGCACGGAACTCAACAACAAGGCGGAAACCATCATGCAGGTGGAAGTGGATAAAGATGATAAAGCAGTCAGCTGTGTTGAAGCCATTCATATCCGAGACCGGGAATTTGAACCTTTCGCTTTCCGCATAAACGAATGTGCCTTGCCTGAACTAGTGGAATCCTATATATCCAAAGAAAAGAAACTCGGACGACCGACCAAAGAACCTTTTGAGCCATATAAGGAAATCCCGGAGAGCGTACATCGTGCTGCGTTGGATGCCACTTTTGCCGATGGCAATATTACCGGTTACGACAACTATCTGGAGCGACTGAAAAACGGCTACGGATTACAGGGCGTAAAACTCGGTCATAACAAAGCGGTCAAAGTAGCTACCTTTCTCGGCAATAAACGGATGGTGATAAAAGAAGGGAAAGAATACCAATTCAATCCTGACTACCATTATTAATCTTGATGCAATTATTATATACCGGAAACTTTACTTTAGTGTCGGGGCGTACATATAGGAATAAAGCAAAGTGGTCAAGGATTGCAGTATGCAGTATTCATTCTCTACCCTTTTATAGTAGGATATGTCAAATTCTGATTCCAATCCGTCTGCCGATTCTGTGCGTACATCCTATACGGCTTGCCGTGAAGCATCAACAGGTAACTGTTGCGAGATATGCCAAGGTATAACCTCACTGCGTTACGGTTGTACATTGGCGTCCTTGCCTGCTCAGAGACTTCGCCGGTGCGGTACTCGCAAGCTCGCACCTATTCACTATTATAACAACGATTTATATGGAACAAAATATTGAAGAACAAACACAATCTCCAGAGGAGAAAAAAGAGACAAGATCCGTCTTTATCGGAGCAAAAGTAACTCCCGGTCAGAAGGAGTATATAAAATCACAGGCCAATCAATGCGGTATGACGGTAAGCGATTACTTGCTTGCCTGTGCATACAACTACCGCCCCAGACCGAGGCTCACAAAAGAAGAAACAGACCTGTTGCAGAATCTGGACAACTGTCGGTCAGACCTTGTAAAATACACTTCTGCACTTCGTGGAATGTCCACAAAGCAACGAATGATATTGTTCAATCAGGTGCCGTTCATGGTAGGCTGGCTCAAAGAACTTGGCAATATTGCTGAAAGCGTCTGCCAATTTCTCAACGCCGTAAAAGAGAGAAATAAGATTCCATCTAACGAAAAATCCGAAGAAGTATGATAGCAAAAGCTAAAGCAATATCGCATGGCATAAACGCCATCCGTTATATTACCGGCGAATCTCTGAAGAAAAAACATCCGGAGAAAATCTATCGGGTATTGGACAATCTGATGCCGTCGCAACCGGACACTATGGGGATATGGAACTCCATGCAACTGACCTTATCACGCTTCAAACCCATCAAAAACTCGGTCATCAGAATCGAACTAAGCCCCTCTGCCGAACACACCCGTTTCTTCGACATCGAAGACTGGCAAAAGCTCTGGCAGGATTTCGCTGCGGAGTTTGACAAGCAAGTGTTTACCGGTAAGGACGGAAAAGTCCGCTCCTGCCAGACCAATCTGGCTAACAGCAAATACACTGTTTGGCTACATAAGGAATCCGATGGCGAAGTTCCCCACCTTCATGCTGCTGTCTGCCGTTTGGATGAAGACGGTAAGATCAACAACGACCACAATATTCATCTTCGTGCGCAACGTGCTGCCGAACGAGTAGCAAAGAAACGGGGCTGGACTACTGCTGTACAAATCCGACACACCAATATCCACCAGGTGAATCGTGATTGCATGGATGCGCTGAGATCAATGTCTGAATGGTCTTGGGAAGAATATAAAAATGCCCTCACCAGAAAAGGCTACTCTGTACACGAAAGAAAGGATGCGCAACACGTTATCAGGGGCTACGCACTTGTAAACGGTAATACCAAATACAAGGCTTCCGAATTGGGAGTTGCCCGGAATCTGATGATTTCAAAAACTTCCTAAAACATGGGACAAGCTGCATCATAAGCCGCAAGTCACCGCTGTTAGCAATCAGCCTAAGGAAGCTCAAACAGAGCAGAATTTCAAACCGTCAACATCCGCAGAGCATACCAGATATAGCACTTATCATCCCGATACTATTTCCTATACGCTTAATCATGACGATAAGGAACATCGGTTCTATATTCCGGAAAAAGTACTTGAATGTTTCAACGATGAGTTTGACTACAGAGATACAGAGAACAGTCAGGAACTTACCGATATGGCTGTAGCTATTTTTGTAGGACTGCTTGAAACGCCAAATGTTGCCACCGGAAGTGGTGGTGGAGGTTCACAAAGCGATTTGCCTTGGCGAGATAAGGACGATGATGATTTACAATGGGCACGTAGATGTGCTCGTGCTGCCGGTCGCCTGCTCGGAAAGAAACCAAAATCAGGATTAAAACGATAACCACATGAAACCGAACATGAAAATCTTTGATATATTTTCACCCAAGTGAAATATCAAACGATTTTCATCGTGAGAGAGAACGATAGTGAACGGCTATCAGACTCTCATAAAAATTTTATAAACCATAATTTTTTTTGATAGTATGAAAAAGAAATTCGACTTTTCCGCAGAAATGGCAGAAGCGGAAGCCATAAAGTCCAATCCGAATAATGAGTCTTTGGAGGAAGAAAACCACCTACTCGATATCAATGCACAAGAACTTGCCAAACTGAACGACAACGTGTTCAAGTTGAGAACGGAAGTTGAAAATCTGTCCGGCTCTATACGAGAGTGTAAGCCTATCATTTCTTCAGAAATGCAGAAGTTGGCAGTGGAATTTGGGGCAAGGCTTCTATGCGATTTTCTCAGTCAGATTGAGAGTAAATGCAAAGAAACCGAGCGAAGAATGAAGAAATCCGGCAATGCCATCCATATTCCGGCTACCGCATTTTACATCACTGTTATAATACTGGTAGCCCTATCTTCTTTTTTCGTCAGCATGATAGTGGCAAACGTTGAGATATTGCATTCAAACCTGATTTGGAAAGCTGTTGCCATCTGTGCCCTTATTGCAATTTCGGGGACTGTCATGGCTATAATCGTACCGAAGATTTTGGATAAATGGACATAATTGAAAGTTACCGAATCTTTAGAAATCAATTATCATTGGCATTTGTTTGGTCATATCAGAGGCTATAACAATCCTGTAACCGCCGTAACAGTTACGGTGGTTACGGAATTGTTGTATAGTTCTGCGATTTGACATTTGAACTAAAAGTGCATACAAGCCATACTTCAATCAACATAGCTATTTTCTTTGAACTTGTCGGGTACATGTCGGATACTTGTCGGGCATCTTTTACGTTTTATTTAACAATGACTGAGCTTAGTGCATTTTCACTTAGACTTGCTAACTTAGACCGTTTTTCTCCAAATGATCGCACAGAAGTTACATACCAGTAAAATGCTATTTGCCAAGCGACTTGAACATCTTGGCGATACAACGTTTCTTTTGTTCCATATTTGGATGGACATAAAGATTGAGCGTGGTACTGATATTTGAGTGTCCCAGCAATACACTGACTGTTTTATAGTCACAATTGCTTTCTATACAGCGAGTCGCAAAGCTATGCCTAAGCCCATGAAATTTCAATTTTGGGATACCAAGGTGCTCCATCAACCGTTTGTAATAATTGCGATATGTTCGTGGTTCTGTGGGCAATGGTTCATTGGTGAGTATGTAGTAATCCGCATTTACCACTTTTTTCAGTGGTTTCACCAAAGCAAGCAACTCCTTGCTCATAGGAATTTCACGGCAGGAGTTCTTTGTTTTAGGCGTATTGATAACCAGCTCAGTATGTTTCATTTCACCTTCGATAATATAAATACGCTCTATGGTACGCTGAACGCTGATAGTTCCGCTATCCACATCAATGTCACTCCAGCGTAAAGCACAAACTTCACCAATACGAAGTCCGGTGCTTAGGCTTATATAGATGCCTAAATTACGGAATGTGAAATTTTGACGAATGTAGTCCAATATTTTCTTGTGATGGGCTACAGTCAACACCTCCAGCTCCTTGTTCTTTTCTGTTGTAGGATATTTTATGTCCCATTCTGAATAATTCATCCATTCGTGTTTTACTCCGAACTTCATCACCATTTTGAGCACAATAAGAATGTCTTTTACCGATTTTACACTCATACCACCATTGAGTTTTTGTAGTACAAAATCTTGTACCGCTTTCTCGCTTAACACATCACTTTCACCAAAATATGGTAAAAGATGGTTTTCCAGAATCAACATATAAGCTGCAAATGTTGATTGCTTCACATACGGACGCTTGTCTTCTCGCCAAGCCATCGCAATTTCTCTAATTGATTTCTTTGTCATAATTGCTTTTTTAGGGGTTTCCTATAATTAGAGAAATATAATGGGCAATGTTCCAAATCTGAGATTCCCGGAGTTTAGTGGGGAGTGGAGCAGTCAACCGCTCACCGATTTTATGAATTTCAAAAATGGTTTGAATCCTGACGCTAAGCGTTTCGGACGTGGAACGAAGTTCATATCTGTTATGGATATTCTTAATAACCAATATATTTGCTATGATAATATTCGTGCATCTGTAGAACTTCAAGATGGAGATATTGAAACATATGGAGTTGATTATGGCGACATCCTTTTTCAACGCAGTTCAGAAACTTTGGAGGATGTTGGTCGGGCAAATGTTTATTTGGATAGCAAGCCTGCAATATTTGGTGGCTTCGTAATCCGTGGAAAGAGTAAGGGCAACTATAATCCTTTATTCTTTCGCTACCTTTTGGCTTCACCTACTGTACGGAAAAGAATCATTGTGAAAGGAGCAGGAGCACAGCATTTCAATATTGGACAAGATGGATTAAGTAAGGTATCTCTTGATATACCAAGATTGTCAGAGCAAGAAAAGATTGGAAAACTCTTGCAATGTGTGGATGCTCGCATCGCTACCCAAAACAAAATCATTGAGAAACTGCAATCCTTAATTAAAGGGCTTGCAGTTGCGCTAACGACCAAAAAAAAAGGCTAACATTGCAATTTCTCAGTGTTTAGAGTGTCATAGCTCAACACTTCAAGAGAGCGTGGTTTTGTCTAGTGGACTATGCAAAGTGTTTGGTGCAAATGGATTGGTTGGTTATAAAGATGTGCCACAAATGAACGGTGATGCGATACTGGTAATCAAGGATGGTTCGGGTGTTGGTACAGTTTTCTATGCACAGGGCAAATTTTCGGTAATTGGCACACTCAACTATCTTACTGTCATAGGCAACAATGATTTGCGGTATCTGTACTTTGCGTTGTCAGTGTTCAACTTTCAACCGTACAAAACTGGTATGGCGATACCACATATCTACTTCAAAGATTATGGTAAAGCGAAAATATATTGTCCTTCACTTGCTGAACAAAAGCGTGTCGCAAACGTGCTTGACAAATTGGAGAGCAAACTTTTTGTTGAGCAAGAACTTCTTGCGTCATTCAATCAACAAAAACTGTATTTGTTGGGGAAGATGTTTATATGAACATCTTCCTTAATAGATATTGTTTCTGTATTTGATATTTCTGTAATAGTTGCCTTTCAACATCCTCTTTAAGCGATAACACTGAAAGAAGATGACTAATTTCTTTTTGCCTATCTAAATCTGGTATTGGGCATTTTATGTGATTTATATCCTTTAGGTAGGCTGTTTTCATCGTACCTTCAGTTACAACACGTTCAACTTCTTTTTGAAAATATGAAGATTGCATAAAGTAATAAAGAAATTCAACATCAATATTTGTATTAGGGACAATGCCTAAAATTCCTTGTTTGGTACAGACTGGATATTTGTTTATAGAAATAGCACCGATTGTTGCTCCATTAGAGTATATAATGGAGTGCGTAGGAATCAGCCATGCTGAAGATTTTTTGAGTCCTAACTCTGTAATATAGTCTTTGTTAGCCGATAAATATTTATTGCTCAAATCGTCTATTTTTATGAAGGGAATGCTGCCGTTATCATAAAATTCTGTATTTGACGTAGTGGGTGTTCCACCCTCACCTGCTTTACTATATAATGTTTCAAATGCCACTAACTGCCCACATTTCAGAGTTATTATATCATCTATAATCCCTTTAATTAAGGATTGCAGTTTCTCAATGATTTTGTTTTGGGTAGCGATACGCTTATTTATCAGAGAAAGGAAATTAGTTATTTTCTTTTGCTCATCATGTATAGGATAGTATAGTTTCAAATTCCGAAGGTCATCATTGTAAATTCTAACGATAGTCGTAGAGTTCAAATGTGACCAGTTTATTTTGGAGAGTAAATGATACAAAAAATCATTTGATATAATTTCCTTAGGATTATCTATCCATACAATATTTGAATCTTGATAGTAAGAATCTTCTCCATTATAAATGATACATTTACCTACTGTTCCGGCACAAGTAATCATCACCTCTCCCTTATGTGGAAAAGAATACTTTGCTTTATACTCATCAAACAAATCTTTGGAGATATAAGCATCCGCTTTACCTCCGATAGTACCAATTTTATAAAAAGGTACTCCTCCATCAGTATTTGTTTGTACAGCCATGATTCGTTTACACATCTGAATGTTACAATTATCCCCCAAACGTGTTTTTTCCCACTCCCCACTAAACTCCGGGAATCTCAGATTTGGAACATTGAGGATTTTATTTTCGTTATTATTTGCCATAATCATTATTCTTTATCTGGGTTAATATCAAACGGCAACAATTTGTCGCCATTATAAAACCGGTCGAAATCAGAGATAAAAGAACGGTCTTGAATCACTTTATATTTCTCGTACTCACCATACGCCTTCTCTCGTGCTGCTTCTTGTGAAACTTTACCGGCAGTATCTTGTGCCTTATAATCCATCGTGCCAAGAAACTGTTCAAGACGTTGTTTCCAGTCTTCCATTGTTGTTATGATGTGGCGTTGAGCACGAAGTTCTGCAAATTCAAGGAATGCGTTAGTTACGCCGTTAAGTTCCGAAATCTCTTTGTCTGACAAATAGTTCTTTGCCACAATCGTATCGGACTTCTGGACTCTACCATCGGGGGCTTTCTTCCATGTGGTCAATCCCATGTGGGGCATTTCAGAGTCGGCACGTTCATACACTATTTCAGCAGCGGTACGATGAGTTACAGCCAAGTGCATCATATTTTGCACCATTTTGAAGAACAATTTAGTACAATCCGATTTCGGGTCGTAATCAGCACTGCATTCCGCATAGATGTCTGTTATCTTCTGGTAGTATCTGCGTTCCGATGTGCGTATCTCACGAATACGCTCCAGCAAGTCATCAAAATAATCTTTGCCAAAATGCTTTCCCTGTTTTAGTCTTTCATCATCAAGAGCATACCCTTTAATGACAAATTCCTTCAAAACAGACGTAGCCCAAATACGAAACTGAGTGGCTTGATAACTATTGACACGATAACCTACCGCTATGATGGCATCCAAATTATAGAACAACGGTGTACGCTCCACATCTCGTTCTCCCTCTGATTGAACTATCCCAATTTTTCGGATAGTTGCCTCTTTGGTAAGTTCACCGGATTCATAAATCTGTCCAAGATGATAGTTGATGGTTCGTACATCCACCCCAAACAAGTCCGCCATGCGCTTTTGCGACATCCAAAATGTTTCGCTATTGAATATAACCTCTACTCGAACTTCTCCTTGTGCGGTTTTATATAGTAACAAATTGGAACTATATGAGTTGAGCACTAATTCGTTGGTAGATATGGTTTGAGAAAAGTAATCTCTTGCCTGTTGTACCAATACTTTTTTAGCATCTGCATTTTCAGCAATAATCATACATGCCATACGTGACAAGCGGAAGATACTGACTTTACGGAACGAGCCACTGCCTATCTTCACCATATCAACCGCTTGGTTGAAATGCTCGTCGATATTCATTCCTTTTATGCCGGCTACTTTGATTGCTTTATCTATGACTTTTTGGAATTTCCAATAAGCCGAGTAACCCATGGCAGCGCATAGGTCACGTGAACTCCAATATTCATTTTCGTTCTCATCGTGACGACGGATATTGTCGAATGAAGGACGCATTTCCGGGATGTTATCTATCTCTGCCATAACACTATTATTCAACCAGTCCCAATTCTTTAAGATACACTTTAATCTCCTTATCGAGTTCGGCACGCTTGGCTTCCAACTCCTTGATTTCAGCCATTACAGCTTTAATGTCGATAGGTTCTTCCTCTTCAAAAGTATCGACATAGCGAGGGATATTCAGATTATAGTCGTTATCGGCGACTTCCTGTAAGGTGGCAAGATGGCTGTACTTTTCTATCTCAGTGCGGTTGCGGTAGGTATCTACAATCTTGTCGATATGCTCTTTACGCAGTTTGTTTTTGTGTCTTGACTTTCTCAAACTCCTTACTTGCATCTATGAACAGAATATTGTCATCTTCCTTACGGCATTTCTTCATCACAAGGATACAGGTCGGAATACTTGTACCATAGAATATATTAGCCGGCAAACCGATAATGGCATCGATATAGTTTTTCTTTTCTATCAGGAAACGGCGTATTACCCCTTCTGCATTACCACGGAACAAAACACCGTGTGGAGCGACACAAGCCATCGTACCACCTTCGTTCAAGTGATAAATCATGTGTAGGATAAAAGCATAATCTGCTGTCTTCTTTGGTGCAAGTCGCCCTGCTTTGCTGAAACGGTCATCGGTATTGAATTTGTCGGCAGCACTCCATTCGGCAGAGAATGGAGGATTTGCGACTACTGCATCAAACTGAGTGTCGCCAAAGGCATCCCATTCAAGCGTATCGCCGTTTTCAATCTTAAAATTGCTGAATCTGATACCGTGAAGCAACATATTCATTCTGGCGAGATTGTAGGTCGTCGGATTCTTTTCCTGTCCGTAAATATCTACAGCATTTCCGATACTTGCAGCACGAAGAAGCAACGAACCACTACCGCAGGTAGGGTCATAGACATTGCGCAAACGCTGGTGTCCGATGGAAACAATCTCTGCCAAGATACGGCTGACTTCCTGCGGAGTATAGAACTCTCCGGCCTTCTTTCCGGCTCCTGCTGCAAACTGCGAAATCATATATTCGTAAGCATCGCCTAAAATGTCAATCTCCTGTGATGCCTCTAATCCAAAATCTATGTCGTCCAATGCAAGAAGCACATTGCTGACAAGTGTATTCTTATCATCGGCTGTTTTACCCAATTTAGGTGAAGCCAAATCAATATCTGAAAACAATCCTCCGAAATCGTCTTCGCTGTCCTGTCCGAGCGTACTATCTTCGATACGCTTCAATGAACGTTCCAGTATAGGTAAAATGTTTTCTTTTCGTTTGACAGCCTCAATTACGGACGAAAACAAAAATTTCGGTTCTATAAAATAGCCTATATTCTCTAGGCATTGATTCTTTGCTTCCTCTTGTAATTCAACAGCATCGGCATCGTCCATTTCCCACAATCCCTTAAAGGTTATTTCATCATCCACCAAGGCATTGTTGGCATACTTCTCAATTTTCTCTGATAAGTATTTATAGAAAATAAAACCCAATGTGAAATACATAAAGTCGCTTGCCGACATATTGCCACGCAAACGGTTTGCGACCTCCCAAAGCTGGTCACGGAGTTTCTGTTGCAGTTCTTCGCTCATATTTATTTTAATATTTCGTTTACAAGTTGCTTAATTTTTACACACATTTCACAGAGCCAAGCACATCCACTATTCCAATTGTCTCTATCAGTCATATCACCCATAGGATGAAGGACAAGGAAACGACTAGCTTTTTTATTATCGTCTAATCGCCATTCAATCTCATTCGGGTCTGCTATTCCTAATATTTTGGTAACAAGTTCTCCATTAGACTTGAACTTGGTAATAATTGCTTTATCTTCGTTAACGTATAATCCTGCTGACAGACAATTGTTTTTAGTATTTAATGTCATACAGAGATGATAAGCAGACGATCCCATACCAAGGTCATACCAATGTTGAGCCTGTGGTTTCCGTAACTTGAACTCCTTCATAAAATCAGAATATTTGGGAGCTTCATTATTGAATTTTTCCCAAAATGCCAATTTCAAGTTTTCTGTTTCTGAAAGTGCAGCTGTCTTTTTCATTGCTTTTGCCCAATTATTAGGCCGCTCTACAATGTTGAACTTAGGGGCTGGCTCCGAATCATTGATTTTCCACAATTCTATTTCTATCAGGAAGAACTCAAACTTATCATCTGTGTGCTGATTCAACCACTCTATTGCCTGCTTATGTTCGTCACGTGCTTTCTTAACAATCCAAATTATTACCTCTGCATCTTTACCTGAAGCATAAGTTATGATTTTACCAAGATGGTCATGGTTTGTTTCTTCCAACTGATTTTCAATTATTATTCGTCGTCCAGTACCCTCCTCCGTAGCAAATAAGTCAACGCTAAAATCGCCAACATTGGATTCTTGTTCTTCAACGACTATATCTATACCAACAGCCTCACTTAGGATCTCCATATTTTCTTCTTTTGCAAGCCAAGGAGTAAAGTCTTTGGCTTCATGTTTCCATATGGAACGGAGGTCTGTAACCTGTTCTAATTTTCCCAATTTCATATAGTAATGTATTTACTCCCAATTAAACGTTCTTATTATATTGCGCAGTCTTTCCATTATCCTTGTCAATGCCTTTCGAGTCTTAATAAGACCAAGATGCTTTTCTTTCAGTGCCTTCTGTATGATTTCCGGTTGTTCCTTTTGCAAATAGTCATACTCTTTTATGTACAGATTCAGCACTTCGGCAGGAATTTGTTCATCATCCGACAAATCTTTTACAGCCTTATTGCGTTCAGATACAATATATTGATTCAAACGCTCTTCCAATTCATTTGTACCATCAGCCTTACTACGTCCGCTCATGAAGTTTTCCTTATCTTCATCAACATTTTTCCGAATAAAGCCATCAATGAGTTTGGCTTTGCCTCGCATCCCGGCATCCTTAATCATTGTGTCAATGATATGTTGCCGTTTCTCTGAATAATCATTGCTATATGGGTCAAGTTCCGCTATGAGTTCAAGAATGTAAGCCACATTTATAATGTCGCTATGTAGAAGTTCAAGACAGAAATCAATATCTTCCAATCCTTGACTGTTTCCATACGGAACAGGGTCTTCTGCAACTACAGATGGAATTACAGGCGGTTCAATAAACCCGACCGTAATGTCAAGATACTTACTCTTATAGTCGTTGAATTGCTGCTCGGTCATACCAAGGTCTTCCGCATCCTCGCTATAATCTTCGTATATCTGGATTTCCGCATGTTTACGGATAATATCACGAAATGCAAGAACAAAATTTTTCTTGTCATTTTCGCTTTGCAGAAAATCTATACTGCCGGGTGTAGGATATTTTTTCAGGAACTCTGTTGCCAAGCATTTATATTCCTTTTTTACATCCTCAAACGGAGGGCGTACTATGTCTTCTGGATTATCAGAGTTGCTGAACAATTTAATAGACGTATCAACATTGTTTTTCAAGTCACGGAAGCAAACGATTTTTACCGAAACGTTTACTTTTCGTTCAATACTCGGTTGGTACGACTGAATGCTTGCAGCAAACCGTGATATTCCATATTCTTATCCACATAGAGTGTATTCAGTTTTTTACTGTCGAAACCAGTAAGGAACATCCCCACGACAAGACAAAGGTCAAGCGGTTTCATATCCGCTTTCTTCTTTTTCATGCGCAGATTGATGTCATCATAGTAGGCACGGAAATTTTCTGTAGTAAAGGCAGTGCCGAACATATTGTTATAATCGTCCATAATGGCTTGCAGTTCATCCGCCTCGCCCACGCTCTCTTTTGCATACTGCCCTGTGCCCATGCCAGTCTGTTCATCATCCTGACTATTGTTAGCAGCGTAAGTAAACACAGCGCCAATACGGATTTTCGAATTCAACGATTTGAATATCTTGTAATAGCGTATGAGCATCGGCACAGATTGCACGGCAAACAAGGCATCAAACTCTCCGTCGAATGTGGATTTGTTGAAATTGTTAAGGATAAACTTGGCGATTTCCTCCATACGAGCTTGATTGTCGTTGTCAACAACTTCGTTGCCGTGATAATACTCCACAAGGAACCCAAGTACGTTTTCATCGGCTATAGCATCCTTAATAAGATATTTATGAAGACAATTTCCGAATATCTCTTTAGTGGTATGCCCATCTACCGCATTTTCAGTAAAGATAGGTGTTCCCGTGAAGCCAAAGATTTGAGCATTGTCAAAGAACTTCATAATCTTCTTATGACTATCCCCAAAGTGGCTGCGGTGGCACTCGTCAAATATCATCACGATACGTGAGTGGCGAATAGTTTCAATCTTGTTGCTATACCACGTCTTGCTGACTGCAGCATTGAGTTTCTGAATGGTAGTGATGATAATCTTGGAATTGCTTTGAAGCCGTTTCACAAGTTCATCCGTATTATCAGTACTATCCACAGCTCCCGACTCAAACGCTTCATATTCCGATTGAGTCTGGGTATCAAGGTCATGTCGGTCAACAACAAACATAACCTTATCCACATCATCCAACTCTGACACAAGTTGGGCAGCCTTGAACGAAGTCAATGTCTTTCCGGCTCCTGTTGTATGCCATATATAGCCGTTATCGTTGGAGTTCTGCACACGATCTAGAATTTTTTCTACGGCATAGAACTGATAAGGACGAAGCACCATCAAGCACTTGTCGCCCTCGTGCAACACGATATATTTCCCTATGATTTTGCCAAGCGTACATTTTTCCAAGAAGAATACGGCAAACTTATCCAATTCATTAAACGGATGATTGGCAGCATCTGTCCAATTGAATGTAAACTTGTAACCGCTATTAGGATTGTTGGCAAAATAACGGGTATTTACACCATTTGAGATAACAAACAATTGGATATAGTCAAACAATCCATGAAACGAGGTCTTGTGATAGCGTTGTATCTGATTGTATGCCTGTTTGAGTTCTACCCCTCTACGCTTTAATTCTATCTGAACTAATGGCAAACCATTGATAAGTATAGTCACATCATAGCGGCATTTTTTTCCGTCCTTCAACAGTAATCTGATTCGAGACCTGAAACTCATTCTGACACCATTGGGTACGATTGAGAAATTCCACCCAAATCCGTTGTCCGTTTACCGTATCAAGCGGATAGAGGTCACGAAGTTTCTTGGCCTTTTCAAAGCGTGTCCCACCTTCGAGATAAATCAATATCTTCTCAAATTCTTCATCCGTAAATGAAGTACGACCAACTTCTGCCAGTTGTTTCTTGTTATGAATCTCCAACTGACGTTTGAAATTAACATAAAGATTATCTTCCTCGACAATCTGGACATACTCATAGTCCATTTGTCGGAGTGTGGCTATCAGTCCGGCTTCCAACGCCGCTTCGCTTTGTGTTGACATATTCTTATCCTGCTATGGTGTTACTGCTTATTTATTCTAGCTTGCAATATCTTGATGCCTAATGCATTTTCTATTTTGCATAAGGTTTCCAACGACAAATTTTCACGACCTTTCAACACTTTAGAAACATACTGCTGGGTACAATTCATTTTCTCAGCCAAAGCTCGTTGTGTCATACCAAGTTCCTCCATCCGGTTCGACATAGTTGCAGCTATAGCCTGTGAATGGCAAACCCAATCCTCTCTCTTGTTTTCCATTATATTCTTTCTTTCTCCTAAAGCGTTGTCTATCTTGTCTTCAGCCATTGTATGCATCAAAAATACCTTTGCCTTATTTTGTAGGCAAAGGTACTATAAATAATCGAGATTACACAACTTTCAGGTTGTTGTTTGATACCAAAACTTAAGAATTATTTCTTGTACAATAGAACTACAATACCTTATAGCTTTATGTACAACATCTTATTATTAGGGCATCGTCTCTCTAGTTCAAATCCGTAACTTCCGTTTGATACGGATTGAAATTTTTCATCTCCATCCTTAATAGTTAATATTCTTAATTTCTTCCACCTACCATCTTCCTCGTAAAAGAAAAAATCTCCAACATTAATTTTTATATTGTCAATTTTTCAGGCAAACTATAGTATGTTGTCCATAATACTTATGCGGCACGGCTACTTTGCTTACTTTTGGTCTAAAATCTATTAAGCCATTATTAAATAACATACTTTGAGCCTCCTGTTTGGTTATAATCCCATCTTCTATCTCAAAATACAGATTAAACAATTGCCACGTATAGCACAATCCTCTTTTTTCATTTACCGCATCCTTAATCTGTTGATGATTAAATGGAGGGATTGTTCTGGAGAGAGGTTCTACACCTCTCTCATTATTAACAACATACAAGCCAAAGACATCAAATCTTCGTTGTTCTTCCCTTCTGCGAAAAACATTCTTAAAGATTTGACTACATTGTGCATCTGTTGAGGTTCCATTAATACCTTTTATTTCCACAAGGAGCAATCCTTTGTCTTCTGTATTAATTTGAATATCCTCCTCATTGAATTCCTTATCAAGTTCCTTGTCTTTGTCAATCACATCTTTAAATCCTAACCACTTAAAATATTCAAGACAAGCTTCGACTAGCTCATCCCCTGTTGCAGTAAGAAGTTTATGCAAAAATGAGTACTTGTTTTTATTCTTTTCTATTCTTTCATCCAAAGCAATCAGACTTTTATTGTATTTTGCAATTAGCTCCTCTTTTTCTTTGAGCAATTCTTCTTGACCTGGCAAAAAATAAGTTGACTGATTTAACCATAACGATTCTTCCACATCCGGGAAATATTCAGAATAATATTTATACAAAAACTCCTGCATTACTGTTTGCAGCAGTTCTCGTTTCTTTTTTGTTTGAGGTAATACTAAAATTATATCGTTTTCACTTACATATAAATAAGAAACTATACTTCCGGACTTACTTATCAACAGAGGCAAAAATTGGTTATCACTTACTCTTTCTCTATTTTCACCCCATATTGTTGGATGCTGAAACACCTGGTAATAGGAAATATCATCAAGAAAAGATTCAAACAACGCTCTTGATAATTTGTTATCACACAGCTTTACTTCAGAGCCGAACATATAAGAGGAGCAGTACTCTCCCAAATGTTCATAATTGTTATGCTCAAGTTTCTTGACCGAATAACTATCGGTTATGTCTTGAATAACATATTCTATTGATTTATAAGGAGCCTGAAATGCAATCCTTATAGCAGGCTTATGCCTGTTTTGATGAATGCGCTCATTCAATATTGAACTACCAAATGGACATGGATCAAATATCGTCTGAGGGTCATAACTCATGAAATAATAAGCTTTTGACCCTAGAATTTCCGTTCGAGTATTCTCCTCTTTATCATATGGGATTATGTCAGGCTCTGTCATATCCTCAATAAAAATATCGTATTCATGGATATTTTGCGGTAGTTCATAATTGAGTAATAAATTCAAACCACAATGATTTTTCCTATACACATCGATAGGTTTTCCCAAACTTCCATCATAAACATCAAATCTGTCTTTTAGCAAGTTCAAACAATCCTTATCTAAATCCAAACAACAAATTTTAGTCTTTTTGCGCTTAGTTTCTGAAGCCATATTTACTGTATTATTAAAATTTCATTCTAAATCTTTCATCCAACACTCCACCAAACATATCCATTTCTCTCTTGGAAATCCCTAATCGTACTGCCAACTCTCGCCACCCTTTCACCGCTTCAGTAACCTCTGAAATAATCTGTTCGACTATTTTTCTGTTAAGCATATAATCCCCACAAGCATCAAGCAAAACACACGAGGTCTGCCTTGTTGGAGGTTGCCGAAATAAGCAGACTTTGATATTCGTTCAGAGTGGGATTCATATCGTATGCAGGTGAGAGCGTCCAGCCTTTTGCTGTCAAAAGAAAACCATGATTACGGAAATGGTCATCGCTGTTACCAATGCAGATATTGAAAGCCACACGGCGATAGAGTTCCTGCAAATTGTATTCGACATCCGTACAGTTCTGAATAATGAAATCAACTATATCCAGATAGCCGTGCTCTGTAGTAGCATTATCTCCGTCATTTAGTCCCAACAGAGTCATTGCGGAAGCAAAATGAATCCGTTTTCCATCTTTGGTTCTGTCAAAACGCTCTGAAAGCAAGGTGTGATATTTTTCGCCTGTGGCAATAACTTTTGTTTTCGCTGCATTTATACCAGCTTTTGCTGCAAGCAAATGGCTGAAATGTTCCCAAAGTCCGGCATCGTAATCATCCTTACGAGAAGGGAACTTGGCGACATAAAGCGTTTTATCCGTGTCTATCACACTGGCTTTCGGCCTTGCTCCACCCAATGAAGAACCCGGTTGCACAAGTTGTACAATCCACTTTCGATCAGGCAGCACGTTATCTTCTTCGCTTCTCTCAATCTCCGTACTGGCTGCAATCAATTCCCTAATATTCGTCAAAGGTGGGATTTTCAACGATTCACTCACATTTATAAAATCGCCATCCGGATTTTCCTTGAAGCAGAAAGCACCCATTCGGGAGAAGTCATCAATACCAGTTAGGAAATCGAATGAAGACAATCTTCGTACTGGCCGCTTTTCTTCTATTGCTGCAAGCTGCTCACGCCGCAACAATAGAGTTCGTCCCCAACGGTCTGGCAATGCATCCGAAAAACATCCGAATATATCTTTTCCTGGCTGCGTATATTGTTGCCCCGGATAATTATTCAAGTCATCACTCAAAAACAAATCTCCATGCTTTTTCAACCAATCATCGCTGAATGTAAAGCAATAACTGTCAGAGCCACGAAGTGATTCGTAGCCCAACTCGCCAATGAGTTCTATCTCATTCAGCCAGTCAAAATCGGCATATACATACAGTTTCTTCATCCCTATTCTTTTTTAGATGCACGTTCCCTTGTCTTCAAACTCAAATCCTGTAAGGCTTTCCCCAATTTATCTTCTTTGGCCAGCCACAGAATATCATCGTCAAGCTGCAAAGCATACAGCACACGCAAATAAATGCCGATTGCCACAGTCGGTGCACCTTTCTCAATTCGGGATACGGTCAGCGGAGAACAGGTAGCACGTTCAGCCACCTGAGCAACACTCAGATTCCTTCGTAGGCGAGCCAATTTAATCTGCTCCCCCACTATTTGCATCTTTTGCTCCAATTTTCGGGGCAACTTAGTACCCATTGTATTCTTTGTCATAATCAACTCATCATATAATATGAAGACATTGTCTTATACCGTTCATTCCACAAAGCATAGGATTTAAAAGCATACTTGCAATCTTTTTACTCCCAATTCTATAATTGGACTTGTTACACTGCCAAGCTTATTAACAATATTCTCGTAGTTAGTAATTAACTGCACCGCTTCGGCCAAATGCAACCTTTCTATAATATCTATCTGCACACTTACTTCCACATCCCTATGAGCATCTACCCCCTTTCTAACACGAGTTAATTCAGCTGTATTTTCCTCTCTAAACTTGGTAAACTCTTTTCTTACAGCAATAAATGCTTCATTGTCATAACTTGAAAAGCAATGCTTGATAAATTTGATAATATCGCCAGTAGTATCGACCAACTTTTTTGAAGTTTCATATATAGCTGTATATGCCGATTTAATAACAGCTCGTTGCTCCCATTCGTCAACATCTTCAATAGACAAGCGCTTCAAATATTCCTTCATTTCAATACTTGTCATTTGAATATGCCCCATCGTATTCCATATTGTTAGATTATCTTTGAATGCTAATTTCTTAGCTTCATAGATAGATAAAGACGCTATACTACATTTCTTAATTTGTTCTTCACAAGCAGCAATATTACTTTTACAATGATTTATGCTTAGACATATTTGCTCTAGACAATCTTGCTCCATTTGCAATGTTTCATTAAAAATATTCTTTAGCTCTTTTGCATTGTCACTTATCCGTTGTTGTAAGAAACAATCTAATGGACTTTTTTTGTATTTCATATTTATCTGTCTTTTTCGTTATTTCGTTACTCTTTACTTGGTCACTGGTCGGTACGCCTTGCTCTATCCGGGATACGGTCAATGGAGAACAGGTAGCACGTTCCGCAACCTGAGCCACACTCAGATTCCTTCGTAGGCGAGCCAACTTAATCTGCTCCCCTACTATTTGTATTTTCCGGGCAACTTAGCACCCACCATTGTATTTTTGTCATAATCAACCCATCATATAATATGCAAAGGTAATGCTTTTTATTTATTTAATGATGTATTACACATGGAAAAATACACATCATTGCATAATTAACCGTACATACAACCCATTTTGAGTAGGAAATCTCAAAAAACAAGTGCTATTATATTGTTTGTTGTCGCTATATATGCCTATAACGAACAAAATATTGTTTGTTATATAGATGCAATCTGTTCCTCGTTCACGCATCATATCAAAGAACCATTTTGCCGGCCAAAAGAAAAAGGAGTAACCACATTTCCAACTTGACTTTAATGACTGCTATATACCAAATAAAGTATTTCCAATGGGTTGGGTTCAAACCACCCCATTGGAATGGACTATAGCATATTCAAACACACAGCAAAGGGAGTCGTCCCAAACGAACCCATTAAGCAAAAATTACAAATACACTCCAGTCTGCCATTACGCTTTTTCAAGGGAATAAATACGACTTCATTACACTTTTTTCAGTGAATCAGAGCCTCTTTAAACAGTTTTCTTAAAATCATCAACTTTACTTTATCCTCGTATTCATATATACGTCCATTAAAGTAAAGTCAAAAAGAGGGAGAAATAAAAACATTCGGCAAACAAACGATTTTTTCTTTTGGTCAGCACCATTATAATACACTACATCATCTTCAACCTTGGAGAAACAACCAGCGAAATAACAGCGAACATCACCACCGACAAAATACCATACAACACATTCCACATATCCCAAAATACACCTCAAATCAGTACCTCAAAAATGATTTTGCACTAAAGTTTTTCACTTGCTTTCATAATCCGAAAAAATGCACTAATTTTGTACTCGTTCAGCGAAGAAAAAGAAGTGCAAAACGGACTTTTCTACCATTCTATTTATAAAATATTGGTAGTCAATTGGTCTAATATGCTGCATCGGAAAAAAATGGAATTTCTCGGGCAGAGCCCTTTCCCAAGAAAAGAGAAAAGACCATGCGAAATGAAATGAATATAAAAAATATGTGACAGAAAAACGGATATATATTATGTCTATACAGGAACAAACTGCAAGGTTATATGGCAGATACGGATGTGCACCGGATTTCAGGTCTTGAAAGACACGGAGAAATCCGGAAAGGCACTGGCATTGCCATTTTGTAAGAGATTCCTTCGGAAGCTATCGGCAAGTGGCCGGTGGACAAACCGGAAGACAATACGGCAGACTTTATCAAACCGATTCTGAAAATCAAGAAAAGTACAACACCTGTTTCTGCATAATCTTCCCGAAAAAAAGAAAATGAACAATACCTGACAGTATTCTTTCATTAAGCGGATACCGCCAGTAATGATCAGATTGCCGATAGAAATGCGCATGAACATTCCTGTCCATGAACGAATAAAAATATTGGTAATCTGAAAATGATGGCGGAGAACCGGACATGCCTGGTAGCGTCAAGAAGGAACAAAAAGAAGCGGGCAGGATTATTTTGAATGGTCCTCTTTTTCCACGAATCCGATAGGTATACATTCTAAATTGCCGTGTCACTTTAAAAAAAAATAGCCATTCAATATATCCATCCAATACTTAATGTCAATACATTAAAGTGTTTTAATATTAAAACATTAAAATATCAAAATGTTGAAATATTAAAACTTTAGTCATAAATACCTGTACATGAAGTCATGCAGGTGTTGTTTTATGATATTTATTTACCCATACATGTTATATTATCATTAAAAATATCAGACACCTAATTCTGTAACCCACACTTGATCTTATGTGGAAAATCAATGGATATTCTTTTTTTCAAAAGAATGCTGACGGTTCAATTTAAAAACATTTTAATATTAGAATATTTTAATTTTAAAATATCAAACAATTTTAAAATTAAAATATTAATACGGACAGGTATGGAGTTGTAATCCGTATCTTTGCCCCATGTCCTTTTAGAAAAAGGAAATATGCCATCATGCCTCCTAAAAATGTCTATATTTGCGTTTCAATAATATAAATGATATGAACAGAACTAAGGACGCATACAGACACCAATCAAACAACAGAGTCATCATGTGGTACAAAATAAGAGAATTATATTTAAAAGGATTTAACAAAAGTCAGATTGCGTTCCAGCTTGGTCTGCATAGAAGTACGGTGCGCCGGTACTTGAAAATGGATGAGGACACATTGACTGCAAAATTGCAGCATCGCAGGCGATATCCCCGCATACTTGACAAATACGAAAGTTATGTCTGTGACGTTCTTTCCCGGTACAGGTTCCTGTCCGCCTCCCA
>ENA-OQJM01000131-OQJM01000131.1-human-gut-metagenome-genome-assembly--contig:-NODE-131-length-21518-cov-2.478192_pt1 | contig 21518 bp, 19 predicted proteins | sample MGYA00242607_ERZ504773 | MGnify/ENA primary metagenome ERZ504773 (study PRJEB26092, sample SAMD00036355) | human gut metagenome | host: Homo sapiens | study: EMG produced TPA metagenomics assembly of... | reverse complement strand
AGCCGCGGTTGATAATAATGCTGAAAATACACCAATGATGGAAGAAAGTTAAGCATTGGATCAGCGTTAGTGAACGAATTATTGCCAAGACAAATCCGGAAAAGACAAGATATCAGTCTGTGCAGAGAAAAAGCTATGAAATCTGGAAAGACACAGCAGCACAGAAATCCGCACAATTGATTTTCTGTGATTTGAGTACACCGAAAGGCGATGGCAGTTTTAATGTCTACGACGACCTGAAACGGAAACTGATGGAAAAAGGAGTGCCCGGAAAAAGAGATTGCTTTATTCATGATGCAAATACAGAAGCAAAGAAGACGGAGCTGTTTGGAAAAGTAAAATCCGGACAGGTTCGTTTTTTGATTGGTTCAACAGCAAAGATGGGTGCCGGTACCAACGTGCAGGATCGTCTGATTGCGTTGCATCATCTGGATATTGGCTGGAAACCATCTGACTTGGAACAGAGGGAAGGACGTATTATCCGTCAGGGAAACCATAATAAAAAGGTTCATATCTTCCGGTATGTAACTGAATCCACATTTGACAGCTACATGTGGGTGCGACACGAAGTCGCTTAATTTAACTGTTTGGCGGTAATTCCGACCAAACCATCCATTCCGTTGGATGAAGCCAATATCCCCGGCTTTGCCAGTAATGGCATTGTTCGGAAGCGGATATAAATGGAACCCTATTTGGAGCAAATCCCGTGAGGGAGAAGCAAAACTGCCAGCTACAAGGCGGTTAGGGTGCAGGCTTTCTGATAGCATGGTTAATTAACTGAATCACCGTAAGCTTCGTTAAGGCTGAACAAGCCAAAGTAGCTGACAGGCTTGAACCAAAAGGTGTGCAGTTGGATATTCCTCTCCACGATAGGAATACACGGACATAAGACTGCCGGAGTAGAGGTGGAACCTAAACTATCAATGATTGTTGATTAAGTGGAACGTGTCAAGCCCGTATTCTCGCCTGCAAAGGCAAGTGGACCGTAAGGGAAGCCGTTGGGAATGCGGGTAAAGGATTGCGGAGGAAGCGAATGCCGACCTTGTAATGAGGACGGATAGGGGTTCAAAATTTGCCCCACCCGAAAGGGGAGCAGAATTCCGCATGGTGCTTAATTACGAGAGAGTTTATAGAATTTTTGAAAGGAGTAAGGCAAATGAACATGAAAATGTGTGCGACTTCTGACGTTGCTAAGGCATGGGACAGCATCGACTGGAACAAAGCGAATGCATACGTTAAAAAACTGCAAATGCGTATCGTAAAGGCTCATCAACAGGGCAGAACCGGCAAAGTAAAGTCTTTGCAATGGCTGCTTACACACTCTTTCTACGGACGTGCTTTAGCTGTAAAAAGAGTAACGAGTAATAAAGGCAAAAAGACAGCAGGTGTAGACAAAATCTTATGGTCTACTCCCAAACTGAAATATGAAGCAATTCTCAGCTTAAAACGCAGAGGCTATAAACCATTACCGTTAAAGAGGGTATATATCCCGAAAAAGAACGGAAAAATGAGGCCGCTCAGTATCCCATGTATGAAGGATAGAGCGATGCAGACATTGTACAAATTTGCACTGGAACCGATTGCGGAAATCACTGCTGACCCTAACTCCTATGGATTTAGAGCAAAGAGATGTGTACAGGATGCAATCGAACAGTGCTTTACCTGTCTGAATAAAGCAAAATCCCCTAAATGGGTGCTGGAAGGAGACATTAAGGGCTGTTTTGATAACATCAGTCACGAATGGATACTGAACCATATCCCAATGGACAGAGATATTCTGCGAAAATGGTTAAAAAGCGGGTATGTCGAGACCGGAAGATTATTTCCAACAGACCTCGGCAGCCCACAGGGTTCGGCTATCTCACCAACTATCTGCAACATGGTGTTGGATGGTCTGGAAATCCAGATTAGGAAGAAATACCACAAAACTAAAAGGGATGGAAAAGCATATTTTCCAAAAGTGAACTTTATACGTTATGCTGACGATTTCATCGTCACAGGCGAAAGTAGAGAGCTTTTGGAAGCAGGTGTTCTCCCGATTATCCGGGAATTTTTATCAGAGAGAGGATTGGAACTGTCAGAAGAAAAGACAGTGATTACCCATATCGAAGATGGTTTTGATTTTCTCGGATGTAATATACGGTGGTATAAAGACAAGCTTCTTACAAAACCATCCAAAAAGAATTATAAAGCCATTGTGAATAAGATACGGGGGATTATAAAGCAAAATCCATCTATGAAGCAGGAAGATTTGATAAGAAAGTTAAATCCGGTCATCAGAGGATGGGTAAATTTCCAAAAGTATAATGTCTCCTCGCAGGCGTTTGACAGGTTTGATTTCGATGTATGGAGATGTCTGTGGAGATGGTGTAAACGTAGGCATCCGAAGAAAAGCCACAAATGGATAGCAAAGAAATATTTCAGGAGAGTCGGCACAAGGAACTGGACATTCAGTGTAAATATGGCAGACTCATTTGAATTACATCTGATATATGCTACTGATACTAAAATAGTAAGGTGGCTGAAAACAAAATCAGAAGCGACACCATTTGATGAGCGTTTCACAGAATATTTTGAGGACAGGGACACAAAGAGAATGCTTCGAGAAATCAATGGAAGGAAGAAATTAAATGCCCTGTACAAAATGCAGAAAGGCATTTGTCCGCATTGTGGTGAACCTATCACAGTGGAACGGAGATTCCGAATCCATACGGAAGTGGGAGCAGATGTTAAAGAAAAGAATGTCTTATTACATGCTGATTGCCACAGAGAACTTCATTACTCGAAAAATGTTGATGAACTGGTTCTGCTAACGCAGGGCTTATAAGTGCTTGAGCCGTGTGAGGGGAAACTCTCACGCACGGTTCTTAGAGGGGAAAGCGGTAGTAATACCGCTGACCTACTCGACCAGTTGATTGAGAACAAGCAGAAATTCATTTCTCAGATTATGACCAGCAAAGCACCTGTGCGAAGCTGTGAAGATGTAGACGAAGCGGCACTTTCCTATGCAGAGGTCAAAGCTCTTGCAACCGGAAATCCGGCAGTAAAAGAGAAGATGGCATTGGATGTTGATGTGGCAAAATTAAAACTTTTAAAAGCCAACCACATGAATAACCAATACCGACTGGAAGATGATATTGCAAGGAATTTTCCACAACAGATTGCAAAACTGACAGAGATCATTGACAGCTACAAGGCAGACATCGCTCATTTTTCTGAGTACAAAATCACAGATCCAGAGCAGTTTTCTATGGAAATCAGTGGCAAAGTGTTCACAGAAAAGAAAGAGGCAGGAGCGGCTCTTCTGGCGGTCTGCAAAGAAATTAAGTCTGTGGATGCAGCTATGGATATTGGAAGCTATCAGGGATTTAACATGAGAATCCAATTCGACAGTTGGAGCAAAGAGTTTGGAATTTATCAGATCCGAGATGATTCACCGGGTGAAAACTATGCATTTATGAATATGAGTTTTATTGAAAGTCATGCGAGATGTTCGGGAAGCAATGTATCCAGAGAAGATGACCACAGAACAGCTGGCAGAGGCACTGGATGAGATTGCAGAAGCGTTTGATCCATATGAGTATCGGGATAATGTGGAGCTGGGAGAAAATACGGTACAGGAAGTAATGCTGGATTTACGAAGTGGAAATATTCATTCCTATATTTCGTATCTGAAGGATATCGTAGACGAAGAATGTGACCAGTCTGTGCGTGCAGGTGTATTGATTGAAAGACTGAAAGCCTATGAACCTGAACTTCTAAAGGATATGGAACCAATGGTGTATGTGAATTATTGTGAGAAAAGTGAACCGGGGGAATCCAAGATGCCAGAAGTTATCTGATTTGGATTCCAAAACCATAGAACAGGACAAAGTCTGGTATGCTGATCGTGATCCAAAGACTAACGAACCAAAAATGACAGCACAGATGTTTTTTACAGTATATTATGCTGAGAAGGGCGACAAGATGCTGCATCATTTTCAAGGTAAGATAGATATTGGTACCGGAAACGGCGGTATCATCAGTCAGTTAAAGATGCAGAATGAAATGAAATTGACAGATGAAAGCTGGATCAGCTACCAGCAAGGAAAAGGCAATGAAGAGTATCAGAAGTATATGGAAGATCTGACAGATATGCAGAATCATGTACTGCCGTATCTGCAGAGCTTTTGCAGCCTGGAAGAAAAAGGTGTGAAGGAGAGACGAGAACAGCAGGTAGCAGAGAAAAATGAGAGCAGAGAAGCTGTGCCAAGAACTGGCGGTGAAGCAAATATAGCAGTTAAGGATGCGGGGAAAGCTGAAAGAAAGGCAATAACAGGAAAAGAGAAGAAACCGTCGATTCATGAACGCTTGGAAATCAATAAGAGAATCATCCAGGAAAAACAGGGAAAAGATGAGCCGGAGAGAGGAGCTGATTTGAGTGTAAGGATGGTGTAGTATAAGATAGAATGGAGTCGGAGGTCACAGATAACAATGTGGCTTTCGGCTTTTTGTTTTGAATGATTATGCTTCAAACTTTTTATGTGATAAACGTAACTTGCTGTGATATTATAAAAATGATATAAGTGAAAATGACTTTTGCGGAAAGGAAAGTATCTTTATTTTTTATGTGTATGCTTCCTATTGTGGAAATGAATACTTGCAAAGTTGATAACTAATATTTTTCTGCTATTACAGGTGCAATAAGAACATGTAATAGCGGAAATGAGGAATAGTTACTTGTAGATAGAGAAGTATATTGCGGATAAAATAACATCTCTATGTGAAAAAGCGTGATATCAGTAAATGCAGATTATCGCAACTGTCGGGAATTTCCCAGTCGTCACTGGGAAGAATCATGGCGCAGGAAAACCTGCCGTCGCTGATCACACTTGAAAAATATGTACAGCTTTGGGCGTGACATTATCGTAGTTTTTCAGGAAGGTAATTCAGAGAATCTGACAGAAAAACAGAAAGAAGTTCTAGGGATATGGAACGATCTGAGTACAAATGAGCAGGAAACAGTAATGTCAATGCTGCGTGGACTTCGGAAGTAGAAGAACAGTTCGAGTATATGTATCGGCTGTTCTTTTTTGTTTTTCGGGCGTTAAAACGATAAATTTTTCTTGTGTATAGTTGAGCGTTAAAGGATAATAAAATCAATTTTTTGCATAAGATTAAAGCTATAATAAGGAAATCGGCAAACCAGATGAAAGTCTGGGACGCAAAGCTACAGGGCCTGTAAAATGGCAGCCAGATGCATAAAATGAGGTGCACTGTCTGTTTGGCAGTGTTTTTTTACGGTGTTATTTCATAGACGTAACAATAATGATTTTATCAGGAAAGAATGAGAAAAATAAAAGTATGAAAAAGGCAAAACGATGACTGGCAACAGTGGGAAAGAAGAACGGAGGCTCCGGCCCGGCACATTGGAAAATAAAAAATATGGAAAATAGTATGATAAGTGAAAAGCCCTGCGCAGGACCGGATGTGTTCTCGTGGGGCTTTTCTGCGTCTGATAAAGACAGGTTTTTTTGCAGATTTCTCTAAAAACAGGAAAACTGTCAAAAAATATCATACATAGATCAAAAAGACTATATATGGGCGACCTTTTAAAGACGGTTTATATAAAATAGAAGAAAAAAAGGTGGTTGATTCCGTGGATATAAAAACAGCGGTCATATATCGGTTAAACGATCTGATTAAGCAGAAAGATATCACAGTGAATGAAGCGGCGGTGCGCTCAGGCGTCCCGCCTTCAACACTGAAAAATATTTTGTATGGACAAAGCAGGAATGCTGGCGTAGTTACAATTAAAAAGATATGCGATGGATTGGATATTACAATACAGGAATTTTTTGAAGATCCCATCTTTGCAGATTTGGAACCGGAGTTATAGGAACAGGAAAATAATCTTAGGATTCAGATTCTGCAAGATGGTTTTTTTATGGGAAAGGGTTAGAAGAAACTAACACTGGAGGATGAATATGTGTAAAATAGCAATTTGCGACGATGATAAAGAATACAGGGAGAAAATAAAGACGGTCATAGAAACGGAAGGGATTCTGTCTTCGAATGAGATACGGTTTTATGAATATGAATCAGGAAAAGAATTATTGGAAGATGCGGATATTTTGCATGATCTGATTTTTATGGATATGCGTATGCCTGGATTGGATGGAAATAAAACAGTACTGAAGCTGAGGGAATATAATGAAGCAGCGATATTGGTGTTCTGCTCCGGCTGTTTTGAACCGACTCCTGACAGCATTAATGTTGGACAACCGTTCCGGTACATCATGAAGGATCTGCATGACAGAAGTCTGAAAAAGGAATACCTATGATTTTATTAAAAGTGAAATTGTGCTGTGGAGATTCTTCCGTGACAGTTACATCGGCGGGAAGGATAATGCGCATCCATACGGAAGACATTTTATATATCTGTCTGGCGAAAAGGGGCTGTACGATATACATTGCCAGACAGGGAAAGATAGAAGAGATGCATTGCAAGGAATCTTTAAGTGATCTGTATAAGTGTCTGGCCGGAAGGGGATTTGAGTATGCACACAACAGCTATATTGTGAATTTGGCAAAAGTGGAAGGATTGGAAAAGAACGTTGCGTTGCTGCCGTTTGGAATCCAGTTGAATGTTTCGAGGTCGAGAAAAGGACAGTTTGCCGACGCACTGATAACATTTCTTGGGGAAAGGAACGGCATGGTATGATAATAAGAGATTATTTGATTTACACGATATAAATAAATTTATCTGTACAGTAGCCGGCTTGATAGAAGAAGGAGAGAATCAAGAGGTTAAGGACATCATGGAACATTTAGGCGTCCGGATTCAGAATCTTCAAAAAAGTGTATATTGTGAGCATCCGATCTTGAACAGCATCCTATGTGAAAGAAAATTTCTTGCAGAATCTAAGGATATATCCTATAGGATTACCCTGGGTAATGATCTCAGACTGGATTTTCTGGAAGAGTTGGATTTGATCTCGATCGTAGGGAATCTTTTGGATAACGCACTGGAAGCGGCAGAAAAGACAGAAGATGGCAGATATGTGGAATGCAGGATGTATATGGGAAACGCGGGGCATTTCCTTGTCATGGAATTTTGCAATGGGTATGTCGTCCCTCTGTTAAAGGACAAGGACAGGTACATAAGCACCAAAAGAGACGCGGACAGTCACGGGATCGGACTGCACATGGTTGGAAAACTGGTCAAAAAGTATGCGGGAATTATGCGAGTGGAGGCAGGAGAACGGGAGTTCTCTGTTAAGCTGATCTTTACAATCAAATAAGGACGTGCAAAAATCGCCCAAAAAGTTACCGTTTTTGCCACGGTAATTGAAAAGAGGGCGATTTTTGTGTAAACTTTCGGAAAAAAAGGAGGCTTTGTAACTATGAAAAAAATAATCAGAAAAAACCTGGGAATCAAACTGCTTGGAGCTGTAAACTGTCTTGCACTATGCTTGACGGCGTATACGGCAAATCTGGCGTGCAACTGGCTGTACTATCAGGAAGATGAGCCGGAAGAAGTTAAGAAAATGAGGAAATTCTAGTGTGGAAAAAAATGGCTGGTCGGCTTTTTGAACTACAAAGCAGGAATGGGATTCTTGAAGAGAAAGACCGCAGGCTGTATGAATATGCTTACGGCGTACTGCTGGGCAGGGTGGTAATATACCTTATCATCGTCATACTTGGCATCATAACGGGGAATTGGATGGAGATGATAGTCTTTTTATTGCCCTTTACTGTTTTAAGGCAGTATGCCGGAGGGATTCATTTGGAAAAGGCAGGGGGCTGTATGGCTGTTTCCGGTATCCTTGTCCTTCTATGCAGTCTGTATCTGGCGTCTGCTCCGGCTGTAATATGGCAAATGCGGATCATATGGTTTGTCGCGGTTGGCGTTATATTTATCATGGCGCCGGTAGATGCCAGCAGCAAGAAGTTGGATGCGAAAGAGAAAAAAGTTTATGGGATGCGCGCGAGGGTAATTTTAGTTATTGAATGCGCGATAGCAGGTGTTTTTCTGTGATTGGATATTCCCTGATCGTAAACGGGATTATGGTAGCGCATATTGTTTTGGCGTCTGGTTTAATATTAGGATGGACCAAAATTTTTTTTGATAAAGAGTTAGAGTGAACTAATCCATGATAGGAATAAGAAATACCTGGGAAAAGCGTATTGCAAAAGGATGATAAACAGAACAAAAAGAACATGATACAAGAGGAATATAAAAGTGAATTTGAAATTGATAAAAAATACAGAAAATATCAACAAAGAGAAAATAACCTTGTTCTGCCTGCCGTTTGCAGGAGGCGGCGCGTCTGCTTATAATCAGTGGGCGAAAAAGATGCAGGGAAAAGTAACGGTATGTCCAGTCCAGCTTCCGGGAAGGGAAGAACGGATCATGGAGAAACCGTATATAGATATGCCGGTTATGTTAGATGATCTGGAAGAGGCTGTAAGAGAGGCTGTGGACGGACCGTATGCCTTATGGGGGCACAGTATGGGCGGGAAGATCTCCTATGAGCTGGAAAAGCGATTGGAGGCAGAGGGATATAGAGCGAAATACCTGTTTATTTCCGGCAGCCGGATTCCCAGCATTCCGGAACCGAAGCCAATCTATCATCTTCCGGATGAAGCGTTTAAGAGGGAACTGGGAAGATTTGAAGGGACGCCAAAAGAGATACTAGAGAATCAGGAATTGTTGGATTTCTTTCTGCCTATGCTGCGGGCGGATTTTACCATGGATGAAACGTATTATGATAAAGCGGGAGTAGTGCTGCATACACCTATCTCTGCATTTGGCGGAGAAAAGGACGACGAAGCGGATGAGAGTGCGATCTTGGAATGGGGAAAGTATACGGACAATGATTTTAACTACCGGATATTTCCGGGAGGACATTTTTATCTGAGGGATTGTGAAGACGAAGTAATAAGTGAGGTCATGAGACTGCTTTAGAGAATGAAAAATGGAGATTAAACGATACGGAGAAAAGGAATTTCTGTCAGCAGACAAACTTTATATCCGTGAAAATGAGATACATATATGGTGTATCCGCTGGCCTGAAATGACAGATTTCTGGAAGAACCATGAATATATCCTGAGTGGGCAGGAATTGGAGCAAGCCGGAAGATTCCGTTTTCCTGAAGACAGGATGCGTTATATAGCCGGGAAGGTTGTCGTGCGGATCCTCTTAAAAAGATACTTAGATATGGAAACGATTGATTTTTCTGTCAATGAACTGGGTAAGCCTTATCATAAAAAGATTGCAGGAAAGCGGACAGTGGATTTTAACATTTCGCACTCGGGTGAATTCATACTGGCGGTATTCGCTGTCGGAATGGATATCGGAGTAGATGTGCAGGAGATGGCAGAGTGCCCGGACTATAGGGAGATAGCGGAAAATTTTTATACTGCAGAAGAAGCGGAAGATGTAAAAAATGAAGGACCGGATCTGTTTTTCCAGTACTGGGCGGCGAAAGAGGCATATGTAAAGGCGCTTGGAATTGGATTAGGAAGAGGAATGGATTTCTTCTCTGTCAGAAACGAGAAAATTGCAGAAAAAGATAAGAAAGATCAGGACTGGTTTCTGTATCCGGTCAGGATCAAAGGATATGCTGCGTATGTGGCGGCGCATAAGAAAGGAGACAGATAAAATGGGTTATAAGAAAGATATGGGCAAATATGAGAATCTGGAAGGCTGGGAGAGATGTGGATTTGGAGAACAGCTTGATAGGTGGGCGGAAAAATATGGAGAAAGAATTGCGGTCACGGACAGTGAAGACGAGATCAGTTATATGGAATTAAAGCAAAAAGCAGATTGTCTTGCGGCAGCTTTTCTGCGTAAAGGGATTTTAAAGGGAGACAAAGTGCTTGTGCAGCTTCCGAACAGGATTTCTTTTGTGATCGTGTTTTTTGCGCTTTCCAAGATTGGGGCGGTGCCAATCATGATGCTGCCGGCCCACAGGGAGGCGGAACTGGAAGGAATTATTGAACTGGCAAAGCCGGCCGCTTATATTGTGGTGGAGAAATATCTGGGATTTTCATATGTGCCGATGGCAAATGCGATGAAAGAGAAATATTCATGTATCCGGCATATATTTGTAGATAGCGAATCCGGGGATATCAGTGGAATGATTGCGGAAACGTATGGAGAAAATGGAGCATTTCCGGCTGTGGATGGGTATGAAACGGCGGTGCTTTTGCTGTCAGGCGGGACGACAGGGGTTCCGAAACTGATTCCGCGCACCCATACGGATTATATGTATAATGCCCGCATGTCCGCGAAGAGATGCCGTCTGGATAGCAGTGACGTTTATCTGGCGTCTCTTCCGGTAGCTCATAATTTCCCGTTATGCTGCCCGGGGCTTTTAGGCACGCTGGACGTGGGAGGAAAAGTTGTGCTTGCGTCTGCGACCAGCCCGGATGATATCCTTGACGCAATTACAGAGGAAGGTGTCACGATAACGGCATTGGTTCCTGCTATGGTTACTGTGTGCATGGAAATGCTGGAATGGGATGAAGATTATGATATATCCAGCCTGCGGATTTTGCAGGTGGGCGGCGCAATGCTGGAAGATTCCCTTGCGGATAAGATCATTGAAGAATGGCCGTGTAAACTGATGCAGGTATTTGGTACGGCGGAGGGGCTACTGTCCTTTACTAGCCCGGAGGATGAAGGTTCCCTGATCGCAAGATGCCAGGGAACTCCGGTGTCTCCTGCGGATGAAGTAAAGATTGTGGATGAAGAAGATAAGGCCGTACCGGAAGGAGTTTTTGGGGAATTATTATCCAGAGGCCCGTATACGATTGATGGTTATTATATGGCGGAGGAAGCGAATAAAAAGAGCTTTACGTCGGACGGATTTTACCGGACGGGCGATAAAGCTATGTGGACGAAAGACGGAAGGTTACGTTTGGGCGGGAGGATCAAAGAGCAGATTAACCGCGCCGGAGAAAAGATCATGCCTTCAGAGATTGAAGCTTACCTTTGCAGGCATCTGGAGATCAAAGAGGCAGCCGTTGTCGGCGTTCCGGATGAAACCCTTGGAAATCGGATATGCGCATTCCTTGTAACCGATGATGAAGCCGGGATCGATTTACAGGAAATCCACAGGTTTCTGCGGGAAATAGGCGTTGCGGCGTATAAAATGCCAGATCAGATAGAACGGGTTGAAACATGGCCGCTGACCAGCGTAGGAAAAATAGATAAGAAAGCATTAGAACGGATGGCGCAGGAAAAATAGAAGGAGACAGAATCATGGAATATATAGAGATAAAGGAACAGATCAAACAAAAGCTGCCGGTAGCCAGAGATTTGGGGGATTCCGAAAATCTGCTGGAGCTTGGTCTTTCATCCCTGACAATCATGCGTCTGGTAAACCAGTGGAGAAAACAGGGGGTTAAGGTTTCATTCGGTTCATTGATGGAAAATCCTACCCTTGAAGGCTGGTGGGCGCTGATCCAGCGCAGCATGAAGAAAAAAGCGGGCAAAAAAACGGGCGCAAGAATCTAAGATAACGCCGGAAAAGGATATGAAACAGCCGTTTCCTTTAACAGACGTACAGTATGCATATTGGGTTGGCAGGGATGAAGAACAGGCTCTTGGAGGAATAGACTGTCATGCGTATTTAGAGTTTGATGGGGGAAATATAGATCCGGAGCGTCTGGAAAAGCATGGAATGTACTGCAGTATCATCATCCTATGCTGCGCGCCTGCTTTTTGGATGATGGAACACAGAAAATCCTGGATAAGCCGTATTGTGAAAAAATAAAGGTTCATGATTTTTCCCGGATGTCATCTGAGGAAGCAGAGGCAATGGCAGTATCTGTCAGAGAACGTTTATCCCATCGGAAGTTAAAGATTGAGGAAGGCGAAGTAGCAGGAATAGAGCTTACGCTTTTTCCTGAAAATAAGGCACGCCTTCATGTGGACATGGCGCTTCTGGTTGCTGATGTACAGAGTCTGCAGATATTATTGAGGGATTTGGCATCTGCTTACCGAGGGGAAAACCTGCCGAAAGAATCAAAAGGGTGGAATTTTGCTTCCTATCTAGAACGGCAGAAACAGGAAGAAGGGGAGGAACGGAAAAACGCAGAAAAATACTGGAAGAATCGTTTAGAGCATTTGCCAAAAGGCCCTGACCTTCCATTGGCAAAACGTCCGCAAGAAGTGGAAAAAACGGTGTTCAACCGCAGGATTGTGAGAATCGAAAAGGAAGAATGGGATCATTTGCAAATGCGGGCAAAAAAATACCAGACAACTCCGGCAATGGTTCTTCTTACTGCATATGCGGTGGTTCTGGAACGATGGAGCAGGAATCATTGTTTCCTTATTAACATCCGTTTTTTACCGGAAAACAGAGCAGCAGGGGTTAGAGGAAGTAATAGCAGATTTTACTACTCTGTTATTGCTGGAGATTAACTGCGAAGAAAATCCGACTTTTGCTGAATTGTTGGACAGGATTCAGAAGCAGCTTCATGAGGATATGAAGTATACGGCATATTCCGGCGTGCAAGTACAGAGAGACATTGCACAGATGTGTGGGGACGCATCGGCAGTGGCGCCGGTTGTTTTTGCCTGCAATCTGGGAACGCCGTTGGTAAATGATACGTTCCGGAATGAACTGGGGCAGTTTTCCTATATGATTTCCCAGACGCCGCAGGTGTGGAATGATTTTCAGAGTTATGAAGATGAAAATGGCGTACAGCTTACATGGGACAGCGTGGATGAGTTATTCCCGGAGAATATGATCCCGGATATGTTGGAGAGTTTTGAGATTCTTCTGCATGAATTGGGAAAGAAGGACTGGAATCAGAGATTTGATGTGCTTCCTGAAAAAAGAAAAAGAGAAATTGAAGATACAGCGCGTACAGGAGTGCCGGAGCGTGTGGAATGCCTGCATTGGGCTGTTATGAACCATGCGGAAGTTTGCCCGGAAGATATTGCGCTTATTGATGCGGGAAGCGGAAGATCGGTATCCTATGGGGAATTAAAAGCACGGGCAACAGCAGTGGCGGCAGGAATTTCAGAAAAGGATATTAAGGGCGTCCCGGTTGCACTTACCCTGCCGCGCGGGATAGAACAGATCGAGGCGGCATTAGGAATTTTGCTTTCCGGAAATTCATACCTTCCGGTCAGCTTAAGCCAGCCTAAAGATCGGAGAGCGTTAATCCATGAGAAGACGGGAGTCCGCTATGTGGTCACGAATCGGGAATTATCCGAAAAACTGGACTGGCCGGAAGGTACGGAAATCCTTGTGATGGAAGGTATGGAAGAGGGACAGGAAAATGTGAGACTGCCAGAGGTGTCGCCGAAGGACAGCGCCTATATCATCATGACGTCAGGCTCTACAGGTGTTCCGAAGGGTGTAGAGATTGCGCATGAAAGCGCATGGAATACGGTTCAGGATATTAATGAAAAGTACCATGTGACAAGTGCAGATCGGGCGCTGGCTGTATCAGCTATGGATTTTGACCTGTCGGTATATGATGTTTTTGGAATTTTAGGCGCAGGAGGAACATTGGTATTGCTTCCAGAGCAGGAGAGAAGGAATGCGGATTACTGGCTGGAACAAGTGTTGAAATATCAGATTACCGTTTGGAATTCAGTGCCGGTGCTTCTGGATATGCTTTTGATACGGGCGGAATCCATGAAACAGAAACTGCCGATCAGGGCGGTTATGCTTTCCGGAGACTGGATTGGGATGGACCTCCCGGAGAGGGTTGTGGCATGGACAGAGGATTGCCAGTTTGTCGCTATGGGAGGAGCCACCGAAGCAAGCATCTGGTCTAATTATCAGAATGTTACCCTGCCAATGCCGGAAAACTGGAAATCTATTCCTTATGGAAGGCCACTTAGGTATCAGGCATATCGTGTTGTGGATGAGTATGGAAGGGATTGCCCTTACTGGGCAGAAGGCGAACTCTGGATCGGCGGTTTTGGCGTGGCAAAAGGATATAGGGAGATTCTGCGCTTACGGAGCAGAAATTTGTCAAAGATCAGTATGGAAGATGGTATCGGACCGGCGATCTCGGAAGAATCTGGAACGATGGGACAATTGAATTTTTGGGAAGAAAAGACCATCAGGTAAAGATTCGCGGACACAGGATTGAATTGGGAGAAATTGAACATGCGATTCAGGAGTTTCCGGGTGTGGCTCATGCAGTTGTTGATACAGTCAGTGACGGTCATGACAATAAAACACTGGCTGCTTATATCGGAGCGCCGCTGCAGGAAGATTCTAAAGTTACAACGTATTTGTACGGCACAGATATCTTTGGCGGAGGCTGGAAAGAACTGAAGGATGATGTCAGCAATTGGCAGATGCAGCAGGAACGGAAGACAGCATACAAAAATTTCCTTGCCTATGCAGACCAGAGATGTGTACAGCTTATGCTGGAGACACTCATAGAGTTAGGCGTTTTTGTATCAGAGAAGGAAGTTCTTTCGCAAAAGGAAATTTTTGAAAAAGGGAGCATTACGGAAACACAGAAGAATACTGTGGCAAGATGGTTGGAAATTTTAAAGAAGGAAGGAATCCTGAGAGAAGAGGACGGCAGACTATCGCGTACCGGGAAGGAAGTGGCTGTACCGGAAAAAGCTGGAGATGCGGAAACGTATTTTAAGAAACTGAAGCCGTATCTGAAGCATATGGTTACTGGGAATGAAGTTCCGCTGGACGTATTCTACCAGAAAGAGCCGGCTTTGGCTCCGAATATGCTGCTTCGGAGGATTCCGGGCTGCGAGGAAACAGTGGAAAGACTGGTGCAGGGATTAAGGCTTCTGGCAGAAGAACGCAGAAAAGAGCCACTCCAGATTATAGAAATTGGTACAAGGGACACTGCAATTACAAGACAGTTTTTGAATGCACTGGAAGATGTAAGCGTGGCTTATACATATGCGGATTCTTCAAAATATTTTCTGCAGGAAGCAGAGAAAGAACTTGCGGGATATGAGAGAGTCGAGTTTGAGATGCTGAATCTGGAAGAAGGCATGGATAAGCAGCAGATGTCCTTGCATAGTTATGACGTTGTGATATCGGTAAATGCTTTACATAGAAATATTGATGCTGCGGATGCGGTAAAGAAAGTAGCGGAATTACTGAAGCCAAACGGAATATTGCTGATGACTGACCTTGTGGTAAGGACATACCTTCAGGAACTTACAGCGGCTTTTTTGGAAAATGGTTTTGCGGATATTCGGGACAAGAGAAAAGAAGCAGGGCTGGTTACCCCGGACTGCCTGCTGTGGAGAGAATGTTTATCAGAGGCAGGATTGGGCGAAGACTGTGCTGTGACAGAGAGATATGGAAGATGTATATGCTGCAGCAGACAGCAGGCGTCTGTCCTGTCCTATCATAATGGAGCACTAAAGGAATATCTGTCAGAAAAACTGCCGGAGTATATGGTTCCACAGAACTATCATTTCATGGAGCAGCTCCCAACATTGTCCAATGGGAAGATTAACAGGAAGCAATTGCGGGAAGATTTTAAAGAAGAAACTGCGGTTATCCGATTTTCAAAGGCAACGACAGAAACAGAAGAAAAGCTTTTAGATATCTGGAAACAATTATTTGGATATGAAAATATCGGAATTGAAGATAATTATTTTAGCCTTGGGGGAGACTCGCTGATTGCCACAAGGTTGATCTCGGAAGTACAGACAACCTTCGGCTGCAAAATAACGATCAGTACGATTTTTGAAAATCTGACCGTAAAATCTCTGGCAAAAGCTATTGAACAGTCCGAACAGAAAGAAGAAGATACACTGCAGATCAAACCGAATCTGGAGGAAGCATATCATCCGTTCCCATTAACCGATGTGCAGTATGCTTACTGGCTTGGCAGAAGCGGATTGTATGAATTGGGGAAATGTTGCAACGCACTGTTATTTTGAACTGGATGCAGACGGCCTTGATACTGAGTGCGCAGAGACGGCATGGAATCTGTTGATACAGAGGCATGGGATGATGCGTGTTATTATCCAGCCGGATGGTATGCAGCGCATACTGGAGAATACTCCCCAGTATCATATTGACGTGACGGATATCCGACAATTGGAAGTGACAGAAAAAGAAAAGGCATTGGATGAAAAACGGGCAGAGATGTCTCATCAGGTAATTCAGACAGATGAATGGCCTCTGTTTGATGTGCGAATCACTAAAATAGAGGACCAGAAGCATAGAATCCATATCAGTTTTGACAATATTATCTTTGATGGCTGGAGTATGTTCCATCTCTTAGATGAGTGGGCAGAAGTATATCGAAATGGAAAAGCGGAAATGCCGATTACTTTGTCTTTCCGGGATTACGTGCTGGGACTGAAGCAGATAAAGTCTACCTCTGCTTATGAGAAAGATAAAAATATTGGGAAGACCGGGTGGAGACTTTTGCGGACGCACCGGATCTGCCACTTGCAAAGAACGAAAGCCAGATTACAGAGCAGCGTTTCTGTCGCCGGAGCGCAAAACTGTCACAGAAAGAATGGCAGTCTGTAAAAGACGCGGCGGGAAGACTGGAGGTAACGCCTTCTGTTCTTTTGATGAGTGCTTATGCGGAGACTCTCCGCTTGTGGAGCAGTAATAAGGATTTTACACTTAATCTGACGCAGTTTGACCGGAAACAATTGCATCCGGAAGTGAACAATCTGGTTGGAGATTTTACAACACTGACATTGCTGGAGATAAAGAATGCAGGGAATAATTTTGCGGAAAGGACAAAGGCAATTCAGAAGCAGCTTACAGAAGATCTGGAGCATACAGCTTATGGCGCGGTTGAACTGGAGCGCGAATTAAAGAAAAAGACTGGAAATATGCGGGGCGCTATTATGCCGGTAGTGTTTACCAGTGGTCTTGGCGTGGAGCAGTGGAATGAAGGAAAGTGGCTTGGAAAACTGAACTATAACATTTCACAGACGCCGCAGGTGTGGCTGGATCATCAGGTGGTTGAAATGGATGGCTGTTTATGCCTGTTTTGGGATTCCGTGGACGAATTATTTTATCCAGGAATGCTAGATGAGATGTTCCGGGCATATACCGGCCTGCTTCATACGCTAGCAGTTCATCCGGAGATCATGCAGGAAAAAACGGCAAGTCTGGTAACAGCGGAAATTTCAGAAAAACGGCGTCAGGCGAATGAAACGGCGGCTGAATTTGAAGAGAAAACGTTGGATGGATTATTCTTGGAGTCGGCAGACAAATTTCCGGATAAGGAGGCGCTGGTAACGTGCAGCAGGCGGATGACATATCGGGAGATAAAAGAAGAAGCGTTTTACATTTCCAGGCAGTTGCAGAGCATAGGGAATAAAAAAAGAAGAGACGGTAGCTGTATTTATGGAAAAAGGGTGGGAGCAGGTAGTTGCTGTTTATGGAATCATGTTTGCCGGAGCCGCATATCTTCCGATAGATATCCATAATCCGAGAGAACGAGTTGAAAAGATTCTCCGTGATAGTGGAACAAGAATCATTCTTGTGCAGAATCAGGCGTATGATCAGGATACCGAATGGCTGCACGAGTGGGATTGTATTTCTGTGTCTGAATTAAAAACCGATTCTGAATACAAAGCACAGGAGAATAAGGCGGGAGACCTTGCGTATGTAATCTATACGTCGGGAACAACCGGGATGCCGAAAGGAGTAATGATTACCCACCATAATGCAGTGAATACGATACTGGATATCAATGCACGCTATCAGATTACAGAACAGGATACGGCGTTTGGAATCTCCAATCTTCATTTTGACCTGTCTGTTTATGATGTTTTTGGCATTTTAGGCGCAGGTGGGAAATTGGTTCTTCCGGATCCGGAATATGGAAAAGATCCAGCGCATTGGATTCACTGGTTGAATCATGAGAATATTACCGTATGGAACAGCGTGCCAGCTTTTGTAGAAATGCTGGCAGAATATGAGGAATATCAAAGGCAGGTAACTTCACAATCGCTGCGGTTAGTAATGATGAGTGGTGACTGGGTTCCTGTTTCACTTCCAGGGAGAATCCGTAATCTGTTTCAGAATGTTGAGATTGTTGCTCTTGGAGGAGCAACAGAAGGCAGTATCTGGTCTAATCATTTCGAGATTCCAGAGGTTGTGCCGGAAGATTGGAAGAGTATTCCGTATGGGAAACCGCTTGCAAACCAGAAGTATTATGTTCTGGATCAGAATATGGAAGATTGCCCTGACTGGGTACCGGGAACACTTTATATTGCCGGAGATGGCATTGCACAGGGATATTTAAACGATAAAGAAAAAACAAAGGAAAAATTTGTTGTCTTAGATAGAACTGGAGAACGGCTGTATTGTACCGGAGATATGGGACGGTATTGGAATGACGGTAATATTGAATTTCTTGGAAGACTGGATAATCAGGTGAAAATCAATGGGTATAGGGTAGAACTGGGCGAAATTGAAACTTTTATGAATTGGATTCATGGTGTAAAAATAAGTCAGGTCGTAAATATTAAAGATAATAAACTTGTTGGATTTTACGTTTCGAATTATGAAATAAACGAGACCTATTTTCAAAATTATTTGCGTGACTATTTACCCAAATATATGATTCCACAAAACTTCATCGCTCTATTAGAAATGCCCACAACGAAAAATGGGAAAATTGATAAAAAGGAACTTAAAAGAAAGGCAATAGAGTTTCAAAAGACTTTTGAATCTAATAATCGAGCAATGACAAAGGAGGAGAAAGAATTTAGTGAAATATGGAAGGAAGTATTGAAATGCCAAGATGTAAGTTTGAAGGACGATTTCTTTTCGAGTGGAGGAAATTCTCTTAAAGCAATTACTTTGGCAAATAGAATAAAAGAGAAATATATAATAGAAATCACGATAAGAGATGTTTTGGAGTTTCCAATAGTAGAACAATTATCAGAGTTTGTACAGAAAAAAGTAAAAGATAATAGTAAGAAAAGTGGAAGTAATATAGAAGAAGGATTTTTTTAGAAAGAAGGAGAAGAAATGACAGCAGAAAAAATTATTTTAAAATACCAAGAAAAAGGTGTGAAATTATTTTTGAATGAAGATAAGCTTCAATTTAGTGGCCCGAAAGGTATCATTGATGATGATGCGCGAAAAGAACTACAGGCTTACAAAGATGATATTATTACCTATTTAAAATCACACAAGGGTCAAGTTGTATGCGATAAAACCCAAAGATTTTTGCCGTTTGAAATGACAGATATACAAGTAGCATATGTAATAGGACGAAACAGAACTTATCAATATGGTGGAATTGGATGTAAAATTTATGCAGAATACGAATTTCCTAAACTTGATTTAGAAAAATTGGAAAGAGCATGGGAAAATGTTGTGAAAAATAACGATATGCTTCATGCAGTGATTAAGAATAATAAAGAACAACAAATATTACAGGATTACGAAGTACCGGCTATAGAAAAATGGAAAATTGAGGATATTTCACCAGATGAAAGAAAAAACAAATTAAATGAAATCCGAGATAGATTGGTAATGAAACAATATAAAGTTGGAGAGTGGCCGTTATTTGATTTGGAAATATCTGAATTAGAGGACGTTACAATTTTACACATTTCGCTAGATATGTTAATTGCGGATTTCTTGAGTATAAATATTATTGTTGACGAATTGGAGGATAATTATTTTGGTGATAAAAAGAAGACTTTTACGAAAGAACTGTCTTTTAGAGATGTAATTGTTTATGAGCATAATAGACAAAAGCATCCACAGTATTCGGAAACCATGAAAAAAGATAAACAGTATTGGGAAGAGAGAATTTCAACAATGCCGGAAGCTCCAGATTTACCGGTTAAAGAAGATTTAAAAGATACCTCTATTCGTCAATTAAATACTTATATTGAAAAAGAACGCTATTTGGAGTTACAGAAACTGGCAGATGATAATAATATCACTTTATCTGGACTGATTTTAGCATGCTATGCAGAAGTATTAGCATACTGGTCAAATTCGAAACGATTCAGCATTAACGTTACTATGGCTAATCGTGAGCAAGTGCATCCAGATATTTATAGCATCATAGGGGATTTCACAAAAATAAATATTTTGGAGATATGTCAAGATTATAATTTGTCATTTATACAGAGAGTACAGTTTATACAAAAACAGTTATGGAATGACATGGAACATATGTCGTATAGTGGCATAGAAGTGTTAAGAGAGATGACAAGATTAAAGAAAAAGAAGTAATTATTCCATATGTGTTTACAAGTACACTAAGCATGGTTTCACGAAAAGAGAGTACAAATCATAAAGGAAACTTAATTTATAAAATCAGTCAGACTCCGCAGGTTTTAATAGATTGCCAAGTAATGGAATATAAAGAAGGAATATTAGTAAATTGGGATGTTAGAGAAAAGGCTTTCCCTAAAAAAATGATTGAAATGGCTTTTAGACATTTTCTGAAATGCTTATTTATACTGATACTCAAAATATGTTGGCAGATAAAAATGTAATCAAATTGCCTTCTGATATGAAAGAAATTAGAAAAAAAAAGGAAGTCAACTATCCATATATTCCGCAACTTCTCCACGAGGGATTTTGCGAAAGTGTGAAGAAATATCCTAGTAAAATTGCGCTGTGTTCAAATGGTAAAGAGTATACATATAAAGAACTAGGTGAATATGCTACATCTGTAAAAAAAGGAGCTCCTTAGAAAAAATATAAAGACTGCAGATATCGTTGCAATTGAGTTAAAAAAGGGAATATGGCAGATTGCGTCTGTTTTAGGAGTCCTTTTGGCAGGAGGAACATATTTACCTGTGGACATAGGACAACAAGAAATAGAAAAAATAAAATAGAATTAGATGCCCAAGCAAAAATTTATTATCACATCGAATAAAAACATTAGATTTACTGGATTGTGCGGAAAAAATTTATGTAGAAGATATGGTGGTTGCGGATGCTCTGGAAGTAGAAGTACTTAATACAAATACCAATCAGGCCGCATACATAATATATACGTCCGGTACTACAGGAAATCCAAAAAGGCGTTGTCATATCACATGCATCGGCAATGAACACAATTAATGATGTGATAAGACGGTATAATATTACAAAAAATGATAGTGTGCTGGGAATTTCAAATTTAGCTTTTGATTTATCAGTTTTTGATATTTTTGGAATATTTGCAGTTGGTGGGAAACTGGTGCTGCCAACCGATGAGAAAAATGTTTCGGAATGGGGAACGCTGCTTTTAGAAAACCAAATTACTATTTGGAATTCTGTTCCGGCACAAATGCAAATGTTGTTATCATATTTGGAAGCAGAGAAAAAACGCAAGGTAGAAAAATTAAGACTTATTATGCTTTCTGGGGATTGGATTCCTGTACAGCTTCCTAAGAGAATGAAACAAATATTTGGTAATTCGAGGATGATTAGTTAGGTGGTGCTACAGAAGCAAGTATATGGTCGATTGCGTATGAAATTAATCCTGATTATGTATATAGAAAAAAGTATTCCTTAATGGAATACCGCTCTCAAATCAAAAAATTTTATATTTTGGATGATGAAATGAGAGAATG
>ENA-OQJM01000121-OQJM01000121.1-human-gut-metagenome-genome-assembly--contig:-NODE-121-length-22876-cov-5.095740_pt1 | contig 22876 bp, 22 predicted proteins | sample MGYA00242607_ERZ504773 | MGnify/ENA primary metagenome ERZ504773 (study PRJEB26092, sample SAMD00036355) | human gut metagenome | host: Homo sapiens | study: EMG produced TPA metagenomics assembly of... | reverse complement strand
CTTCCATTTCAACTCTCCATAAATAAAATTTTACTGTGTCAGATCATTCTCTATAAGATTCACTGAAACGAGTAGTGGAAACACCCTTTTCCTGCATCGTAATACCATATAGCCTGTCCGCAGCCGCCATCGTACCACGTCTGTGTGTGATAACGATAAACTGTGTGTTCTTTGTAAGCTTGTTCAGATAATTTGCATAGCGCGAAACGTTTGAGTCATCAAGCGCCGCCTCAATCTCATCAAGCAGACAAAACGGTGATGGCTTAAGTGCCTGAATGGCAAACAAAAGTGCAATAGCGGTGAGCGCCTTTTCTCCACCGGACATCTGCATCATATTCTGAAGCTTCTTTCCGGGCGGCTGTGCGACGATTCTTATGCCGCACTCCAGTATATCCTCATCCTCCACAAGCTCCAGGGAACCATGTCCACCACCAAAAAGCTGCTTAAAGGACTTGTCAAACTCTCTCTGAATCTCGGCAAACTTCTCTGTAAACTGCTTTCTCATACCACTGTCAAGCTCATCAATGATGCCAACCAGAGTCTTTTCAGCCTCGATAAGGTCATCATGCTGTCCCTTTAAGAACTCATAACGCGTTGAAATCTCCCTGTATTCCTCGATAGCATTGACATTTACATCGCCGAGGCGTCTGATTTCGTCCTTTATGCCTGCAATCAGCTTCTTTAATGAAGGCAGATCATCGTATGCATCATTTCTAAGCTCTGCTGCCGCATGCGGAGTAAGCTCATATTCATCCCACATGTAGTTGGTCTGAGTCTCTGAAGCCTCCTTAAGCTTCTCTCTCTGGCTGTTCAGTCTGAAAAGCTCCTTATCCAAATCAGCCTGTTTCTTTGAAACTTCCTCCTGCTTTGCAAAAAAGCCTCTGTAATCCTCAGACATCTTTTCCTTTTTTGTAAGGCTCTCCCTAAGCTCCTCGTCAAGCTTAGAATTGTTGTCCTTTGATGCCAGAATGGTCTGTGTGATTGCATCAATATCAGCCTGCTTCTTTTTAATATCATCCTTTGCAGCAGCTGCACCTTCCACAAGGCTTTCCTTCTGCTCATCAAATTTCTCTATCTCTGAATTGATACGATTGATATTTTCTATAGCAAACTCTGCCGTCTTTGTGATATTTGCAAGCTCAAGTGAAATGGCAGCGGCCTTGTGTGAAGCCTCCTGCTCAAGTACTCCCTGCTTTTCAAGTATCTCACTGTATGAGCTGTTTTCCTTCTCAAGCTGCTTTTCACGCTGCTTTGATGCCTCAAGCTGCGCTGCAATATCCTTCTTGCCCTGATTTATCTCTTCGAGCTGTTTTTCAATCCCGGCATTTTCTGTGCGCAGATCCTCGTAGACATTCGCACTCTCCTTCTTTTGCTGGTCTGCCCTGTCAACAGAAATCTGTGCTGTGTTCTGCTCAATATACTTCTCCTGCAGCAAGGTCTTTGTGGCTGCTATATCCTCCTCGCCAAGCGCAATAGCCGTCGCAATATCATCCTTTCTGGATCTAAGCTCTTTAAGCTTTGTCTTAGTCTGATCAACTCTCTTTTCAAGCTCCTCAATCTCACGATTTCTCGCAAGCAGATTGGATGAATTTTTAAACGCACCACCGGACATAGAGCCTCCCGGTGCCAGATACTCGCCCTCGACAGTCACAATATGGAGTGAATAGTGATTTTTCTTAGCAAGCGCAATGGCATTGTCAATTGTGTCCACCACAATCACTCTGCCAAGCAGGTATGCAACAACCTCATCAAACTTCGGATCACACTTCACCAGCTTATTTGCAATGCCAAGCACACCCTTTTCGCCGAGTGCCGCCTCATTTTTAGTATTTCTGTTTGCACGCACACTCGTAAGAGGTAAAAACGTAGCCCGACCAAAATGATTGGCCTTCAAAAAGCCAATCATCTTTTTGGCTGTGGCCTCATCCTCAGTGACGATATTCTGGATATTACCACTTAAGGCTGTCTCTATCGCTATCTCATAGCGCTTATCCACCTGGATAAGATCTGAAACCACCCCGAGAAGCCCCGGATTTTTAGCCTTCTGCTCCATAACACGCTTGATGCTGTTGCCATAGCCATCATAGCGCTCGGCAATGTTTTTAAGCGACTCAAGCCTGGAAACAGACTTATGATACTCTGTGGAAGCCTCCTCCATCAGGCGGGCATTCTCTCTGGACTTATCTCTCCACTCCCTGGCCTTTGCCAAAAGAGCCGACTCCTTTTCCTTTAAACCGGCTATCTCTTCATTGACAGCATTAAGCTTCTTATTAGCCTCATCCAATATATCATCAAGCCCTGCTTCCCTTGTCTTTCTATCTAAAAGACGCTTGGTAAGCTCTGCCTTTCTGATATTAATCTGCTCAAGCATAGTGGCAAAACGCTGCTGCCTTGACTGGATACTGCCTCGCTCCTGAAGCAGGGCGATAAGCTCATTCTTGCCTTTTTCCAGTCCGTCATTACAGCGGTTAACCTCTGCAAGCACAGCCTCATGCTCGTTTACCGCAAGAAGCTCGTTCTGCTTCATCTGCTCTATCTCAGCTTCCAGTGTGGCTTTTTTGTCATCATACTCTTTCCTGCTTTTAAGACGCTGCGCCTTTTCCTTTTCGATAGCTAAAAGACGCGACTGCAAATGCTCATCCGTCATTTCGGCCGTGTGAATCTGCTCCTTTAAAAGCTCTATCTGATTCTCAAGCTTCTGTCTGGTGGATGAAGTGCTCGTGATGCTCTCACGAAGAGACTCGATACGCTCATCCATCTGCTGCATATCGTTCCCAAGCCTCTCATACTCTGCCTTGATGCTCTCGTATGTGGCGTTGGTCTCCTTTAGCTCGTCATCCGCAATAGCGTATTTCTCATCAGCTGACTTAAGCTCGGTCTCAATGCGCGCTGATTCAAGCAAAAACATGTTGACATCGTAGTTCTTCAGCTCTTCTCTCTTTTTAAGATATGTATGAGCCTTCTCGGACTGTCTCTGTAACGGACCTACCTGTCTCTCAAGCTCTGTCAGGATATCATTGACACGCACAAGGTTCTCTCGCTCATTATCGAGCTTCTTTTGTGCTGTAAGCTTTCTCTTTTTAAACTTCACAATGCCGGCAGCCTCATCAAACAGCTCTCGCCTCTCCTCCGGCTTTCCACTTAAAATCCTGTCAATCTGGCCCTGTCCAATGATGGAATAGCCCTCTTTACCGATACCGGTATCATAGAAAAGCTCCGAAACCTCCTTGAGTCTGCACGGATTGCCATTGATTAGATACTCACTCTCCCCTGACCGGTAAACACGTCTGGCAACCGTAACCTCATTGAAATCAATCGCAAGCGAATGGTCTGAATTGTCAAGTGTGATTGCGACATACGCGTATCCAAGCGGCTTCCTGTTCTCTGTACCTGCAAAAATAACATCCTGCATGCTGGCACCACGAAGCTGCTTTGCGCTCTGCTCACCGAGCACCCATCTGACCGCATCGGCGACATTACTCTTTCCACTACCGTTTGGCCCTACAATACCTGTGATGCCGTTGTGGAACTCAAAAACAATTTTGTTGGCAAAGGACTTAAAGCCCTGTACTTCCAAACTCTTTAAATACATTAAAAACTCCTATTCCCTGTTTCTGTACAAAAGAAGTGCCTGATATGCAGCCTGCTGCTCCGCCGCCTTCTTTGTGTGGCCTTCTCCCTCGCTGACACGCTCGCCGTCCACAAGCACCGCAACTGTAAACTGCTTGTCATGGTCCGGACCGCTCTCATCAATAAGTTCATAGGAAAGCTGCTCGTGTCTGCCCTGTATAAGCTCCTGAAGGATAGTCTTGCTATCATAAAAGAGCTGCTTATTCTCAATATCAGTCATGATAAACCTAAGCACAAACTCCTTTGCATTAGTAAAACCACCATCTAAATAAATTGCTCCAATCACTGCCTCAAGTGCATCAGAAAGAATCGATTTTCTCTTTCTGCCCCCTGTATGATCCTCGCCCCTGCCAAGACGTAAGTACTTTCCAAGGTCAAGTGGCTTTGTACAAAGTGCAAGAGTCGGCTCACAAACAATGCTTGCGCGCAGCTTGGTAAGCTCACCCTCAGGCTTTTGCGGATAATTGATAAACAAAAACTCACTTGAAACTATTTCCAAAACAGCATCGCCCAAAAACTCCAGACGTTCGTTATCAGAATGCTTTTTCATGTGCTTTTCATTGGCATACGAGCTGTGTGTCAGCGCCTGCTCAAGCAGATGTCGGTTCTTGAACGTATAGCCTATTTTGCTTTGAAATTCATTTAAATCTGCCATAATTTTTCCTCTATTTCTATATCTATCCATTTACATGTTCCGTGAGTATAACGAAAAGCCCTCATAATAAAGGGCTTTTCATTAGTTAAACATACTACTGCTCGCTTACAGCTTTTTTAATCTGCTCAACAGCATCGCCTACAGTGACGATTTTCTCTGCTTCCTCATTAGGAATCTCGATATCGAACTCTTCCTCGATACCCATGATAATCTGGAATACATCCAGAGAGTCAGCGCCAAGATCATCAATGAAGGTTGACTCCATAGTAACCTCGGTCTCGTCCACGTTAAGTACCTCGACAATAATGTCTCTAAGCTTCTCAAATTCCATTTTTAATACCTCTCATTTCTGTTTATAGTGACCAATCATACAGCAGTACTGCTATCTAATCAGCCGGCTTATTAATAATATATTCTTTAATTTTATCATTAATCTCTTTTTCCTTAAATGTAACACATTGGAAAACAGAGTTAGTGATTTCCTTTGCCTTGGAGCTGCCGTGGGTCTTTACCACAAGACCATTCAATCCTAAAAGCGGTGCTCCGCCGTACTCGGTCGCATCAAATGACTTTAGCGTATTCTTAAGAGCCGGAAGTGCAAGTGCAGCTCCTATCTTGCTCTTTAGTGTGCTCATGAGACCCTTCTTTATGACTCCGATAAGAGTGGAGCTAAGGCCCTCGTAGAGTTTTAATATGACATTGCCCGTGAAAGCCTCGCAGACTATAACATCGGCATCTCCCTTTGGAATATCCCTTGCCTCAATGCTTCCGACAAAATTGATATCTGTGCACTCTCTAAGAAGCGGCATGGTCTCCTTTACCAGGGCATTACCTTTCTCCTCCTCTGCACCGATATTGACCAGTGCAACCTTTGGATTCTTCACGCCGACAACATGCTCCATATAGATAGAGCCCATCTTGGCAAACTGTACCAGATGCTCAGCTCTGGCATCCACATTGGCTCCACAGTCTATGAGCAGAGATACGCCCCTCTCAGTCGGAATAAGCGGTGCCAAAGCGGCCTTTGTATGCCCTTTTATCCTGCCGACTATTACCTGTCCTCCGACAAGTACAGCACCTGAGCTTCCTGCGAACAAATGCATCAGCCTCTTATTTTTGACCATATTCATGCCAACAACGATTGATGACTGCTTCTTTCGTCTGATTGCCCCAACCGGTGGTTCTGCCATCTCTATAACCTCAGGCGCATCTACTATTTCTATCTGCTCCTTAGGATATGTATACAAAGAAATCTCCCTCTCTACCGGTACCTTCTGTCCTACAAGAAATATCTTTATATCATTTCTTTTGTTAACCGCATCTACCGCACCCTTTACTACCTCTGCGGGTGCATTGTCGCCACCCATTGCATCGAGTGCGACCCTTGTTGTACTTTGCATTGTGACCTCCCTGTGCCTGCTAAAAAGCAAACTACTAATTGATTAAATAAAATATACTATAATCATAGGTATAAATCAATAACCAATTCACTACTCTATATGGCTTCCATCATTCTCCCGGACTCATGGAAATAACCTTGCCACAGTTCCATAAATCAGCAGTGCGCTTTGCTGCATCAAGTCTGTCATCGTCTGACTTGAAATCAATATTTACTGAGTGGCATCCGCACTCAAGACATGTCACATAATATGAGCTGCCGCAGTCCTCCTCAAGAATCCCGGCACCGCCACAGAGCGGGCACTCATAGATTTCAACTAAATCGTCTATATTATTCATGATAGTTTGCTTCCTTCTTTCTTTAATATCTAAATATCCTCTCAGTATAATAACATCCCTGCAAGCTATATACAAGCAAAAAGTACCTTCATTTTATTATGGGATAAAAAAGGGATAAAATCAATCAAAAAAGGATTGAACGATATCGTTCAATCCTTAATTTTACTGGTTTTCTACTATTAGTCCTGAGGAATGATTTCTTTTTTGTTGTATGATCCGCAGTTCTTGCAAACTCTGTGTGGCATCATAAGCTCTCCACATTTGCTGCATTTTACTAAAGTAGGAGCAGACATTTTCCAGTTTGCTCTTCTCTTATCTCTTCTTCCCTTAGAAGATTTATTCTTTGGACAAATTGACATTTGTTTACACCTCCTTAAACTTGTTAAATATATCCTGGAACGCTGCCATTCTTGGATCCGGTACAAAACTATCGCAACTGCAGGTGCCTTTATTCAAGTTCATCCCGCAGACTTTACAAATACCTTTGCAATCGTCTTTGCACAGAACTCTCATTGGCCAGTTCACCAGAATTTCGGCGTAGACAAGTTTATCTACATCGAGTTCAAACCCAATCAGGTAGTCAGTTTCCTCCATCTCTTCATCGACTAATGCTCCGTCTGTGATTTTCAGAGTCTTGTCAATGTCAAAATGCATGTTTGTTGGAACTTCTTCCAAGCATCGGCTGCACGGTATCGCTATGTCTATATCTACTGTTCCCGTGATGTGCACTGCTGCATTCTCCACGTTTGAGATATGAAGTGATATCGGCTGCTTTTTCAGAATAGGATAATCTCCTAGCCGCGACTCAAATGATGTGAGCGTAAGCTCTGTCTCAATTGTTGTCTCTTTATTGATAGATTTTACAATGGTTGATATATCAATCATAGTTCTCTCCTATTCACACCTAACCAATTATACATATTGGAGTGGTGTTTGTCAACAAAATTTTATAATTTATCCACAACTTTTTGCTTTTTATTAGCCAACAAGCTTTACTGTCTCGCGGCAGATTGCAAGCTCCTCGTTTGTAGGGATGACACATACCTTTACGCTTGAGTCTGCTGTTGAGATAAGTGCCTCCACGCCGCGTGTCTTGTCGTTTGTTACACGGTCAATCTTTATGCCGAGGTAACCTAAATATGCCATAATTTTTTCTCTTACAAAGCTTGTGTTCTCACCGATTCCTGCTGTGAATGCGATAGCATCTACTCCGTTCATTGCTGCTGCATATGCTCCGATGTATTTTGCTACCCTGTAGCTGAATACCTCTACTGCTGCGATGGCACGCTCGTTGCCCTCATTGTAGGCTGCCTCAAGGTCTCTGAAGTCACTTGATACTCCTGACATGCCGGCTACTCCTGACTTCTTGTTGAGCACATCCATAACACCATCGATGTCAAGGTTTTCTTTCTTTGCGATGAACTCCATGATTGATGGGTCGATATCACCTGAACGTGTTCCCATTACGAGTCCCTCAAGTGGTGTAAGTCCCATTGATGTATCTACGCATTTACCGTTTAATACTGCGCTGACTGAAGCTCCGTTTCCAAGGTGTGCTACGATAATCTTTGAGTTGTTTAAGTCCATTCCAAGGTAGCTTGCTGCCTCCTTTGATACGAAGCTGTGGCTTGTGCCGTGGAAGCCGTATCTTCTTACCTTGTACTTCTCATAGTACTCATATGGAAGGCCGTAGAGATATGCTTTCTCAGGCATTGTCTGATGGAAGGCTGTATCAAATACTCCTACCATTGGTACGTTTGGCATAAGTGCCTGGCATGCTCTGATTCCGATAATATTTGCAGGGTTGTGAAGAGGTGCGAGGTCGTTGCACTCCTCTACCTGTGCTATTACTTCCTCTGTGATGACTACTGAGTCTGAGAACTTCTCTCCACCGTGCACTACACGATGTCCTACTGCATCGATCTCTGCAAGTGATTTTACTGCGCCTGTCTTTGGATTTACAAGTGCATCGAGTACCATCTGGATGGCCTCTTTATGTGTTGGCATAGGTGCCTCTGTGATTTTCCTTATCAAGACCCTCTTTCTGATATACGAGTCTGCCATCGATTCCGATTCTCTCGCAGAGTCCTTTTGCAAGTACCTCCTCTGAATCTGAATTGATGAGCTGGTATTTCAGTGATGAACTACCGCAATTAATTACTAATACATTCATTGTTTTGTCTCCTTTGGTTTAAAATTACAATACTATTGTTAGTATAAACTTATTTTTCAAATGCGACAAGGGTGTTTTTGTGGTATTATGGTTTTGAACTCTAAAAAAAACATTATTGATTAAAGGAGCAGCAAAACATGAAGGTTGCAGGTGTGATTACCGAATACAATCCATTCCACAATGGGCACAAATATCAGCTAGAGCAGATTAAAAGGCAGACATCTGCTGATTATATAGTCGTAGTAATGAGCGGTGATTTCGTGCAAAGAGGTGAGCCTGCCATAATTGACAAATACGAGCGCACACGCATGGCGCTTTTGAGCGGTGCCGACCTGGTGCTTGAGCTTCCAGCGGTCTTCGCCACTGCTTCTGCCGAGTTTTTTGCCGGTGGCGGAGTCAGTGTACTCCAAAACACAGGTATTGTGGATACGCTGTGCTATGGTGTGGAGTCTGTGGACCATGAACTTACAAAGCTTGTGGCTGGCGTGCTTAAGAATCCGCCTGCTGAGTATTCCGCCTCTCTTGCCCGGCTGATTCAGGGTGGGATGAGCTTTCCTACGGCCAGAAGCAGAGCTCTATGTGAATATTTTCAAGATACCTATGACAGCGCTTCCGAGAAAATAGATGCTTTCATAGCTTCACCCAATAATATTCTGGCCATTGAGTATGAGAAGGCTTTGATGGACTGTGATATTACGGGATTCCCTCTTCAGCGCATCGGGGAAGGATATCACAGCACGGATTCGACAAGTGAGTTTTCTTCCGCTACGGCTGTGCGCGGGGTGATTTCGACCTTAATTGATATAGACAAACACAACACTATTACTAATACGCAGCTTGATAATTCATGGATTTCCACAAAGTTCAGTCAGCTAATGCCATCAGACTGCGCCGATATTCTTGTCAATTGTATTTTAGGCGGTCATATTGTGTTTCCGGATGATATTTCTGAAATGCTTTACTATCGCCTGCTGACCGGGAAGGATAAAGGCTTTGCGCAGTATGCAGACTGTACAAAGGAGCTTTCTGCAAAGATAGTTAAAAATATTTATAAATATGAAAGTTTTACGCAATTTTGTAACTTACTGAAGAGTAAAAATCTGACTTATACGCGTATTTCAAGGGTTCTCACGCATATTTTACTTGGTATTGAGAATGATGATTTTAATATATGTATGGATAATCCTTATCTGCGCATACTCGGTTTCAAAAAATCATCAGGAGAGCTTATGCATCTCCTCAAAAAAAGAGCATCAACGCCTATTATTACAAAAGTCGCTGATGCTCCGTACGAGCTTATTTCCAAGGATATTTTTGCCGCTGATTTGTATGGCAGACTGTGTCATTCACAGCAAAATGAGTTTACACATGGGGTTGTAATTATTTAATCTACAGCTCCATTATAATTTCTCTTGCCAGACTTTCCTCTATAGGCTTTGCATACACTCCCGGTGCAAACTCAACAGTGGCTCCTATGCCCTTTTGGAGCACGAAACGCAGCTTGCCGTCTCTCACCTTTTTATCGGTGTAGAGTTTCTTTACAAGCTCTTCCCTGTCTATATAGTCAGGTATACGTGTCAAAAGACCGGCTCTCTCATAGAGCTTTATCACGCGCTCTGCCTGCTCCTCTGACATATAGCCAAGACGGGCTGACATGAGTGCCTGTGCTGCCATTCCAATCGACAGTGCCTCTCCGTGCAGCAGCTTATAGTCGCTGACCGTCTCAATCGCCCGGCCTACTGTGTGACCCAGATTTAAGGTTTCTCGAAGACCGGCTTCTCTCTCATCCTTCATGACCACATTATACTTGATACGGCAGTTGTTTTCCGCAATATACTCACATGCAAATTTCTTGAATGAATAGATATCATCCAGATTTTCCTCTATAAATTCAAACATATCCTCGCTGCCTAAGCATGCATGCTTGATGGTCTCTGCCATACCGCTTGCCATCTGGCGCTGTGGCAGTGTTTTCCAGGCAGCTATGTCTATATATACCTTTTGGGGCTGATTGAACAGACCTATGGTGTTGGTAGCAAGAGGTGTATCAATTGCTGTCTTGCCACCTACCGATGCATCTGCTGCCGCCAGAAGGGTGGTTGCATAGTTGATAAACGGCACTCCTCTGCCGTAGGTTCCTGCAATAAAGCCTGATAAGTCGGTTACCACACCGCCACCGACTGCAATTATACAGCAGTCTCTTCTGTACCCCTTTTTAAGCATGGCATCCTCTATCTTTGCCTTTGTCTCACGTGACTTACTCTTTTCCCCAGCCGGGAAAACAAACAAATCCACTGAATATCCCGCATGCTTTATCTTCTCACAGATTGGAAGAGCATAAGGATCACGCACATTTGTATCTGTAATCACTGCAAATTTCTTTATCTTGCCCACAAGACCATTTTCCAGGTCAGATACAAGGGTGTCTGAGAGGTTGTAGCCTATCTCAATATCATATGTGTCATCTACTACTTTTTTGAGTTCTACATTGAATATGCTCATCTTTTTCTCCTGTTATGATATATTTTTGTTTCTTTTATGTAGGAAACTGCTACAGTATCCCCACAGCCTGCTTTGCAAGCTTATCTGCCTCTTCGTTGCCCTCTACTCCTGAGTGTCCTTTTACCTTTACAAAGGTAAGCTTTATTTTATCCCTAACTGACATGATGTATTCGTGATAAGCTATAGTGCCTGCCTTGTTTCGCTTCCATGTCCCTGTGGCCCACATCTCTATGCCCATGTAGTCATAGTATATGACCAGTTCCTTAATTCCAAGCTCTATAGCCTTTTTTACGGCAGCCTCCGCGCCCTTTATCTCTCCGGCTACGTTACGCATTGTGGCCATCTCGGCATCATTATCTGACCCCTGCAGCACGTATTTTTCATGGTCAGTCACAAGAAAGCCTCCATAGCCATAGGTGTGTGTAACCTTGTTAAAGGAGCCGTCGACAAACGCATACGTACTATTTTCGCCGAATGATTTCATTCCCGTAATGGTTTTCTCTCCGGCAATAATTTTCTCTCCGTTAATAAATTTTTCTGCCTCTTCTATCGTCTTAAAGCTTTTATACACTGCTCCCTGATATCCGTCAACCATTGCTTTGCAATCATTCCAGTTGAAATATATCCCGGGAACCTTTCCCTTTTTTACTGCATAGTATTTTGATGCCATGCTTTATTTCTCCTATAACACTCTTGACAAAAATTCCTGTAATCTCTCACTCTTTGGTGCGCCAAATACTTCCTCAGGTGTGCCCTCCTCAGCTATGGTACCCTCATTGATGAACATCACTCTGTTGGCCACTTCTCTGGCAAAGCCCATCTCATGTGTCACGACTACCATTGTCATGCCTGCCTCTGCAAGCTCCTTCATTACTGAAAGCACCTCACCTACCATCTCAGGGTCAAGTGCCGATGTAGGCTCATCAAACAGTATGACATCAGGATTCATAGCAAGTGAACGGATAATTGCCACTCTCTGCTTCTGTCCTCCGGAAAGCTGCGCCGGATATGCATCTGCCTTATCGAGGAGACCTATTCTGGTGAGAAGCTCATCTGCCTTATTTGATGCCTCATCCTTCGTCATCACACCAAGCTTCACCGGTGCGAGCATGATATTTGCCTTTATGGTCATGTTGGCAAACAGATTGAACTGCTGGAAAACCATGCCGATTTTCTGTCTGGTCACATTGATGTCTGTCGACTTGTCTGTCAGGTCTGTTCCTTCAAAAAGGATTTGTCCTGATGTAGGTGTCTCGAGCAGATTGAGGGAGCGTAAAAATGTAGACTTTCCACAGCCTGACGGTCCGATGATGGCAATTACATCACCTCTGTTCACCTCTGTGCTTATGCCCTTTAATACCTCCTGCTCTCCAAAACTCTTGTGCAGGTCTTTTACCTCTAGTATCACGTTATTATCTTTCATTGCTTCTCAGTCTCCTCTCAAGTTTGCTTACTCCGTGGCTTAAAAGCATCACTATAACCAGATAAATAAGGGCTACAGCAATAAGCGGTATAAATGCCTCGTATGTGTTGCTTCGTATGATATCTCCACCCTTTGTCAGATCCATCATACCAATATAACCACTGATTGATGTCTCCTTTAGGAGGCTGATAAACTCGTTAAGCAGCGCCGGAAGTATATTTTTGACAGCCTGCGGTATGATAACAAGCTTCATGGTCTGTCTGTAATTGAGTCCTAAGCTTCGTCCTGCCTCAAACTGTCCTATATCTACAGACATGATTCCTGAACGCACAATCTCTGCCACATATGCAGCTGAGTTGAGGCCGAAAGCAATGACTGCTACAAGTATCTTGTTGGTCACAGATGCAAGTACTACATAGTATATAATAAGAAGCTGTATCATGACAGGTGTTCCCCTGATGATGGTCAGGTATGCCTTGCAAATTCCGTTTAATATGGCAAGACCGCCGTTTCTGTCATGGCTGGTTCTGACTATCGCAATTAAAAATCCCAGCACAATACCAAGCATTACGGCAAATATTGTGATAACTATTGTATTGCCAAGACCCTTTACGATATACATGTAACGATTGTCCTTGACAAAGTTGTCATAGAGCTTTTCCTTTATACCGATTGAAGAACCCGACTGGCTGTCTTTTACGATAATCTCCTGCTTTGTGGTGATATACGTATCGGTAAAATCAACATTTTTCTGTCTGTCCTCTGTCACTGTAAAGCCTGCTGCTCCGACATCCACCTTGCCTGATGATACAGCGGCAATGATTGCGTCAAACTGCATATCCTCTACCTGCATATCCATGCCAAGCTCATCGGCTATGGCCTGCATGATATCCATATCAATTCCTGTGACCTTGTTGTCCTCATAGTACTCATATGGCGGGAACTCTGCATTGGTTCCTACCTTAAGTGTACCGTTTGACCTGTCAATGTCCTTCTTCACGTAGGGAGTCTTTCCCACCTGATCTTCAGAGCCGATATAGTTGTCGATGATGCTCTGAACTGTTCCATCCTGCTGCAGCTTTTCAAGCGCAGTGTTTACCTTGTCGCGAAGCTCTGTATTACCCTTTTTCAGGCAGAATGCATAGTCCTCGTTGGTAAACTCCTCGTCCAGTATCTTAAGTCCTTTGTTTTCTTTTACAAAGGCAAGTGCCGGCTGCTCATCAATAACCACGCAGTCAATCTTGCCGACCTTTAATGCCTGGACTGCATCAGCACCCTTGTTGTATCTCTCTACCTTGGTGCCTGAACCGTCGTTCTCATAATCAGATACATAGATATCTCCTGTGGTACCGAGCTGGACACCTATTTTTGCGCCCTCCAGATCGTCCACACAAGCGACCTTTTTGCTGTCGCTTTTGCCGCATGCGCATAAGCCAACGATGAATGTGGCCATTAATGCTGCCATAAGCAAAATCATAATCGGTTTTTTCTTAATGGATTTCATATTATTCCTCATTTCTGTATAAATATTTATTCACAATTATATCATATTAGTTTATAAAATAAAAGAGCCTGATTTTATCAGACTCTTTTATACCAAATATTTATGCATCATGTTCCATGTTGCTTAACTTCTTCGCCTGGTCGGCTGCGATACAGGCATCAATTATTTCCTGGATATCTCCGTTAAGAATCTTGTCAAGCTTATAGAGTGTGAGATTGATTCTGTGATCTGTCACACGTCCCTGTGGGAAGTTGTAGGTACGAATCTTCTCAGCACGGTCTCCTGTACCGATCTGGCTTCGTCTCTCCTCTGCCTCTGCATCCTGCTTCTTCTGAAGTTCCATGTCATAGAGCTTTGTACGAAGAAGTGCAAAAGCCTTTTCCTTGTTCTGTATCTGTGACTTCTCAGTCTGGCTGTAGATGACAATACCTGTTGGATAATGTGTCAGTCGGACTGCTGAATCTGTTGTGTTGACACACTGTCCACCGTTTCCGGAAGCACGCATTACGTCAATTCGGATATCCTTGTCATCAATCTTGACATCCACATCCTCTGCCTCAGGCATTACAGCAACTGAGCATGTAGAGGTCTGGATACGTCCCTGCGACTCTGTCTCAGGCACTCGCTGCACACGGTGTACTCCCGACTCATACTTTAAAATAGAGTATGCACCTGAGCCCTTTACCATGAACTCGACAGACTTCATACCGCCGATTCCTGTCTCATCGGCATCAAGTGTCTCCACCTTCCAGCCTCTGTTCTCTGCGTAGTGCACATACATACGGTAGATTTCCGCTGCAAAAAGTGCTGCTTCCTCTCCGCCTGCACCGGCACGGATTTCGACGATTACGTTCTTGTCATCGTTAGGGTCCTTTGGCAGAAGAAGTATTTTAAGCTCCTTCTCAAGCTCCTCCACCTGCTCCTTTGAATCCTTAAGCTCTTCCTTTGCGAGCTCTCTCATCTCTTCATCTGATTCCTCATTCAAAATAGCCAGTGAATCCTCGATATTCTGCTTGCACTCTTTATATTTCTTATATGTCTCAACTATAGGAGCAAGGTCACTCTGCTCCTTCATAAGCTTTTTAAATCTGTTTGCATCATTTGCCACATCCGGCTCGCTGAGCAGATTCATCAGCTCTTCATAATGGTGTATAAGATCTTCTAACTTATCAAACATGTTTTTCCTCCTTGCTGTCAAACACTCCCGATACTACCCTGTCATTTCCCGCCAGGTCCTTTATCACATGTACATCGCTAAATCCGGCAAACTGCATCATCTCTGACACCTGTCTGCCCTGGTCACAGCCTATCTCAAAAAGCAGCCTGCCCTGTGGCTTTAGATTTGCCCTGCAATCCTTTATGATGCGCCTGTAAAATAAAAGTCCATCCTCAGAGCCGTCAAGAGCCTCATGCGGCTCAAATACCGACACCTCCGGCATCAGATGCGGTATCTCATCGCTTCTTATATATGGTGGATTGGATACTATCACATCATACATCTCATCGACATGCTCAAACAGATCGCTTCTCTCAAAATCAACAAACACGCCGTTAAGCCTTGCGTTTTCCTTTGCCACATTGAGCGCCTGCTTTGAGATATCACAGGCTGCACCGTCCACATTAGTCGTGTTCTTTAAGATGCTTATAATTATGCAGCCGCTTCCTGTACACATATCAAGCACTCTCATACCCGGCTCTATCACCTTGAGTGCCTCCTCTACAAGAGTCTCTGTATCCTGACGCGGTATGAGCACATTGCTGTTCACACGGAATTTGAGTCCCATAAACTCCTGCTCTCCGACTATGTACTGGAGCGGAATACGCTCAGCGCGCTTACTCAGCAATGCTTGATATTCCCTTATCTGCTCCTGCGACATTTCCTCATCCATATGCACATAGTAATATGTGTGATTTATCCTGCATGCCATGGCTAAAAGCAGCCATGCATCGTTTTTTGCATCAACTATCTTTGCTTTTTGTAATATGCTTTCCCCAAGTAAAATTGCTTCTCTATATGTCATATATACCTTCTATCCGGCGGTCAATGTGCACACACATTGTTTTCCTCCTGCCATTTCTTCCAGTCAAACACAGCCTCAACCGATGCGATGCCAACCTCTATCATTTCATCATCCGGCTCCTTTGTGGTCATTCGCTGCATTAAAAGCCCAGGGACACTAAGCATGTTGACAACCGGATTGTCATATCTGCCCGCAAGTCTGATAAACTCATAAGATACACCTGCGATTACAGGAATAAGCACAAGTCGTAACAATAACTGCAGCGGCTTTGAATCCACACGGATAAACATGAAAAACAATATGCTTATGAGCATTACTATAAGCAGAAAGCTTGTACCGCAGCGCTTGTGATGCTTTGAGCTTTTTCTCACATTTTCCACTGTAAGAGGCAGCCCGTGCTCTATGCAGTTGATGCATTTATGCTCAGAGCCGTGATACATAAATGTGCGCTTAATATCAGGTGTCAGCGATATAATCGCTATATACCCCAGAAATATTGCCAGTCTGATAACGCCCTCTATGAACGCTATGAGCATCTGTGAGCTTATCACCTTTTTAAAAAACCCTGAAAGGAAATACGGCAATGCAAAAAACAGCGCGAGTGCTATGACAATTGACAGTACCACTGTACCTCCAAGCATGGCATTTTCCTGTTTCTTTTCTTTGGCAGCCCTTTTTTCTTTTCTTCCGCTGTGAGTTCTTCTTCCTTTTTCTTTGAAGCCAAGGTACCTTCATCATCCTCGTCCTCGAAAAATGACGCTGAATACATCAGTGTGCTCATGCCTAGATAAAGCGAATCGACAAAGCTCACCACACCTCTTAAAATAGGGATCTTTCTAATTGCATCAAGCGTCTTTGAATTCTTACGCTTTGACACCTTGACATCTATTTCATGGTCAGGCTTTCTCACGGCTACTGCGTATGTGTCCTTGTTCTGCATCATTACGCCCTCCATGACAGCCTGACCGCCAATACCTGAATACTTCATAAAACCTCTCTATATTCCAAAAAAGGTTGAGGTATATTGCAACCTCAACCTTTCAAGTAACTATATGATTCTATTTCATACCATATTTCTTATTGAACTGCTCAATACGTCCACGAGCCTGGTTAGCTTTCTGCTGACCTGTGTAGAATGGATGGCACTTTGAGCAAATCTCTACGTGGATCTCCGGCTTTGTAGATCCTGTAACGAATGTGTTACCACAGTTACATGTAACAGTTGCCTGATAATAATCTGGATGGATTCCTTCTCTCATGATTTTCACCTCTTTTATATTCTTATCGTATTTCTTTAGCTTCACTCTTTATACCCGTATGCCCGATCCGCATATGATACTTGCTGCAAGAGCGACACGTTGCGTCCGTTTACATCCCGATAAACAGCTTAATTATTGTAGCACATGAATCTGTCAATTGCAAGACATTTTTATAAAATTCTGTTTTTCTTTACAAGATTAACAAATTCCTTGTTGCTCTTTGTGTGTGCAAACATGTTGAGTACGTTCTCAACAGCCTCATCAGAGCGCATACCGTTGAAGGCTTTACGCATATTATCGACTGCTGCCTGCTCATCCTCATCAAGGAGCAGATCCTCACGCCTTGTTCCTGATTTTACTATATCTATAGCAGGGAAGATTCTCTTCTCGGAAAGCTTTCTGTCGAGTACAAGCTCCATGTTTCCTGTTCCCTTGAACTCCTCAAATACTACATCATCCATCTTGCTTCCGGTATCAACAAGAGCTGTTGCAAGTATTGTCAGACTGCCGCCGTTTCTCATATTACGTGCTGCTCCGAAAAATCTCTTTGGCATATGAAGTGCTACAGGATCAAGTCCTCCTGAAAGTGTACGGCCTGATGGTGGAACTGTCACATTGTAAGCTCTTGCAAGTCTTGTTATGCTGTCAAGAAGTATCATGACATCATTACCATGCTCTACAAGGCGCTTTGCTCTCTCTATTACCATCTCTGACACTCTCTTGTGATGCTCAGGAAGTTCATCAAATGTAGAGTAGATTACCTCGACATTGTCCCCCTCTATAGCCTCCTTGATATCTGTAACCTCCTCCGGTCTCTCATCAATAAGGAGAATAATAAGATGCATCTCAGGATTGTTTACAGTGACAGACTTTGCAACCTCTTTAAGTAATGTGGTCTTTCCGGCCTTAGGCTGTGAAACGATCATGCCTCGCTGTCCCTTTCCTATTGGAGAGATGAGATCTACAACCCTCATCGCAACACTTGCTCCGGGTCTCTCGAGACGCAGTCTCTCATTCGGGAATATAGGCACAAGATCCTCAAAGCTTGTACGCTTCTGTGCTACATCCGGTGTATATCCGTTGACAGTGGTCAGGTATAAAAGAGCCTGGAATTTCTCACGCTCAGACTTCACCTTCATATTACCCTTTACGATATCACCTGTCTTTAAATTGAAGCGGCGTATCTGCGCAGGTGCCACATAGATATCATGATCTCCCGGCATATAATTATCACAGCGGATAAATCCAAAGCCCTCCGGCATTACCTCAAGTATGCCTTCTGCCTCTTCTCCACTGTCGAGTGCTGCATAATCATCTTTAAAAGAGTTGGCGCGCTCCTCGGCTGTACCGTTTTTCTCAGCCTCCTCAGCCTCTTTTGCATCCTCCTCGAGCATTCTTTCAATAATCTGTCCCTTTTTCAGTGATGAAACGCCCTTAATTCCTCTTGCCTTCGCCAGATCCTTAAGCACAAATGCCGACAAACTTTCATATTTTTCTCTCATCTGTTCCATTTCGTCTTCTCCTTAAATTTGATAACAGTATTTATTCAATTCGTCTAAACAATATTATTTAACAAATATATCTGTGTAGCTATTGGGAAATAACGCCTGAATTGACTTTTGAATTATTAATTATTGATTATACATCATTTCTTTAAAAAATATAAAGCGATTTCTTATTTTTTATCATATTTTTATATAATCGGTTATCTGCATAGTTACTTGATTTAAATCACCTGCAATGTTATGATTATTCAAAAGAATTTTTAGAGGGAGAATTACCATGGATAATAAAGAAAAGGCACTGAAATGCCACGAAGAGTGGAATGGAAAACTTGAAACCATCGCCAAATCAAAGGTTAATTCGAGAGAGGACCTTGCAATTGCATACACCCCCGGTGTTGCTGAGCCATGTAAGGTCATAGCCGAGGATAAGGAGGCTGCATACAAATACACCTGGAAGGCAAATACCGTTGCCGTAGTGTCAGACGGAAGTGCTGTGCTTGGTCTTGGAAACATCGGTCCTTACGCTGCCATGCCTGTCATGGAGGGTAAATGCGTACTTTTCAAGGAGTTTGGAAACGTAAACGCTGTTCCTATCTGTCTCGACACTCAGGACACTGAGGAGATTATTGCTGCAGTCAAAAATATCGCACCGGGCTTTGGCGGAATAAACTTAGAGGATATTTCTGCTCCGCGCTGCTTTGAGATTGAGGAGAGACTTAAAGAGATGCTCGATATTCCTGTATTCCACGATGACCAGCACGGAACTGCAATCGTTGTACTCGCCGGTATCATCAACTCTCTGCGCCTTACTGGCAAAAAGAAAGAGGACTGCAAGGTTGTTGTAAACGGTGCAGGCTCAGCAGGTGTTGCCATCACTAAACTTCTTCTGACATACGGCTTTACACATGTGACCATGTGTGACCGTCTAGGCATCATAGGAAAGGACTATCCAAACCTCAACTGGATGCAGCAGAAAATGACAGAAGTTACAAACCTTGAAAATGCAAAGGGTACTCTCGCAGATGCTTTAAAGGGTGCTGACATATTCGTAGGTGTTTCCGCTCCAAATATCGTCACAGCCGAGATGGTTTCTTCTATGAACAAGGACTCTATCCTTTTTGCCATGGCAAATCCTGTTCCTGAGATTATGCCTGATGTGGCAAAGGCTGCAGGTGCCAGAGTGGTCGGTACCGGAAGAAGTGATTTCCCTAACCAGATAAACAACGTGGTTGCATTCCCCGGAATCTTCAAGGGTGCCTTAGAAGGACGCGCTACACAGATCACTGAGGAAATGAAGCTTGCTGCCGCAGAAGCACTGGCCGGTCTTGTTTCTGACGAAGAATTAAATGATGATTTTATTATGCCTGAGGCATTTGACCCGCGTGTTGCCGCTGTTGTCAGCGAAGCTGTAAAGTCACATATTTAATATGAGATACTATTCACTCAACAGATACTGCCGCGATACATTCGGTGAAAAGCTTTACAAGCTCTCTCTAGATGGAGGCATGACCTGTCCAAACCGTGATGGCACACTCTCATCGCTTGGATGCCTGTACTGCAGCGCCGGTGGCTCCGGTGATTTTGCGGCGGACCGCAGCCTTTCCATAAAGGAGCAGCTGTCTGCCGCTAAGGAAAAGGTTGCTTCAAAGAGCAGCTGTGAGCACTTTATCGCATATTTTCAGGCTTTTACCAACACATATGCGCCGGTAGATTATCTGCGGCGCATATTTTATGAGGCTATAGAAGATCCATCTGTCGCTGTGCTGTCCATCGGCACAAGAACAGATTGTTTTTCTACCGAAATATATGATCTGCTCTCAGAATTAAACAAAATAAAGCCTGTCTGGATAGAGCTGGGCCTTCAGACCATTCACCGGTCTACTCTTGATGCCATGAATACACATACATGTGTTGAGGATTTCATCATTGTAACGGATGAGCTTAGACGCCGTGGCATAAAGGTTATTGCACATCTCATACTCGGGCTTCCTCATGAGACACGGGGAATGATGCTTGAATCAGTTGATTTTGTTGCTAAAAGCGGTATTTTCGGAGTTAAGCTTCAGCTGTTGCATGTACTAAAGGGCACACCACTGGCTGATATGTATATTAAACAGCCATTTGAGCTTTTTACGCTGGATGATTACTGCGATTTTGTGGTAGACTGTATAGAAAGACTTCCAAAGGATATGGTTATCCACCGCATGACCGGTGACGGACCACGTTCTTTACTTGTTGCACCTTTTTGGAGCACAGATAAAAAACGGGTTCTGAACACAATCAATAAAAGATTTGAAGTGCGAGACACATATCAGGGACGATTAAACTTGTTTTAAAGGAGGAAATCATGGCTGAGCCATTTACCATATATAAGCTGACAATTTTATACATGCTCGACAAAGCGGGCTTTCCGCTGTCAAACACACAGATTTCCAATTTCTTTTTGGAAAAAGAATACACCGACTACTTCCGTGTACAGGAGGTCATCGGTGATTTAGTAAATGCTGATTTAATTAATTTTGAGTCTACTCATTCCAATACACAGTACACTCTGACTGCTGCCGGAAAAGAAACTCTCGGTTTCTTCAAAGACAAGATTACCGACGGTATTGAGTCCGATGTAAAGAGCTTCTTTACGGACAACAAGCTCGAGTTCAGACAGGAAAACTCCATTCTTGCCGACTATTACAGGACAACTGACCGCAAATATGCAGTACGTTGTCAGGTGCGCTCAGAGAGCACCACCATCATCGACCTGACTCTCTCAGTCGGCACAAAGGAGCAGGCCGAGGCCATCTGCAGCAACTGGAAGAATCAGAACGAGGATGTGTACGCATACCTCATGGATATGCTGCTTCGATAGATTATTTTTTAGTTTTTCTTACAGAGTAGCCGAAACTTCCGAGCTTATCTCCAAAGCCAAAATACTCTCCGTGCGAGTACATCACAAGGCCGGTATCATTTATATGAAATTTCCCGGTCCCGTCCATGTATTTATCATCCACTGTCACGCCGACGACGTCTGCTATAAACATTGTATGGCTGCCGAGCTCCTCGATTTTTCTTACCCTGCACTCAATATTTACCGGGCTTTGTGATATTCCGACTGCTGACACATGCTGCATCGCAAGCGGTGTCAGATGCAGTTCTTTAAATTTGTCCACATCCCTGCCGCTTTTCACTCCGCAGTAGTCGCAGGCTCTAAGCAGCTCCTCGGTGGTCAGATTTACCACAAACTCTCCCGTTTCTTTAATCATGTTATAAGAAAAGCGCTCCGGCCTTACAGATATTGAAAGCATAGGCGGATTGGTGCACACCGTCCCCGCCCATGCCACTGTTATTATATTGTTATTTCCGGCCTTGTCAGTGACACTCACCATCACAGCCGGCACCGGGTTTAGCATATTGCCCGGCTTCCAGTTTTGTTTTCCCATATGTTAATTTATCCTTTAATTTTTCTTTAATATCCTTTTATATCCACTAATTTTCCTTTAGTTTTTCCATGCTTTCTTTAAGCCTTGCACGGTTTGCATCCTCAAGCTCCGTGAGCGGCAGACGAAGTCCTCCCACATCATATCCCAAAAGCTTCATAGCTGCCTTTACAGGAATCGGATTCACCTCACAAAACAGTGCCTCTATTAAATCCAGGTATTTAAGCTGAATATCAAGTGCTGATTTAATATTTCCATTCAGGTATTCCACTACCATATCGTGCACTGCAGCCGGCATTACATTAGACAGCACTGATATCACACCGATTCCACCGAGCGAAAGTATTGGGATGACCTGGTCATCGTTTCCCGAATAAATATCGAGGTCATCTCCTGCCAGCTTCTTTAGCTTTGCAACCTGCGATATATTGCCACTTGCTTCCTTGATTCCTACTATATTTTCAAAATTCCTGCCAAGCCTTGCCGCAGTCTGCGGAAGTATATTGCAGCCTGTACGCGACGGTACGTTGTACATAATGATTGGAAGCCCAACCGCCCCTGCTATCGCTGCATAGTGTGCATAAAGACCATTCTGTGTGGCTTTATTGTAGTAAGGTGTGACAACAAGCAGACCGTCTACACCAAGCTTTTCAACTTTCTGTGAGAAATCTATCACATTTTGTGTGCAGTTGGCACCGGTTCCCGCTATTACAGGAATCTGCCCGGCTGTCTCGTCTACCACACATTTTATTACCGAAAGCTTTTCTTCCTCTGTCATCGTGGCAGGCTCACCTGTCGTGCCACACACGATAATTGCATCAGTGCCACCGTCTATCTGCCTTCTCACCAGCGTCCTAAGCATTTCATAGTTTACACTGTTATCCTCATTGAAAGGAGTAATTAGCGCTACTCCGGCGCCCTTAAACAGAGACATATATACCTCCCAAATACACTATTTACTGAACTAGTTATACTAAACTATTAACCTATACTAAAATATAAAGCCTGATATCAGGTATTTTCTTTATTATATCAG
>ENA-OQJM01000110-OQJM01000110.1-human-gut-metagenome-genome-assembly--contig:-NODE-110-length-23779-cov-4.528581_pt1 | contig 23779 bp, 28 predicted proteins | sample MGYA00242607_ERZ504773 | MGnify/ENA primary metagenome ERZ504773 (study PRJEB26092, sample SAMD00036355) | human gut metagenome | host: Homo sapiens | study: EMG produced TPA metagenomics assembly of... | reverse complement strand
CGGGTGTTCAACACATGAAAGGTCTTCCACGCTGTGACAGGTCAGTTCACGGGAAAGTAGATACGGCTTTGGGATGTGGTCCACGTTCACCTACAATCAGTTCGTCTTTACCTATGTATATAGTTTTCCGTTTACAGATTTCAAGAAAGTTCAGTGCTCTTAGAATGGGAATTGGATATTTCCCTTCGTTTTCTTTGTAAAATTCGGTCTCTATCAGAGCACGTTCTATGGACAGAGAAGGTTGTGCGTTAAAAGATTCTTGACGCAGGCGTTGGATACGGTCTGTCATTCCGTTGGTTGTTGTTATCATAAGAGTTATAATAAGGTTTATTTGTTCATAAATAGGAATTCCCATAAGGACGGATTGAAGGAGCCGACCGATTGATATGCAGAAGAAGATATCAATAGAATGAAACGTATGCCAAAAAGTAAGATACGCTGTCATTCAATCCATCTTTATGGTGGCTAATGCATGTACAGTCTGCTGGCTTTTGGCATACCCTCTGAAGAAGAAATGTTCTTAGCAGTAGAACATCAGGCAGTTGAACAGTTTTCTATAGCCTTTGGAGTGCATTCGCTTATACTTGTTTAATAGTGGTCGAAATTACTGTTTGTTTCGCACATAAACAAACCTTATATACTGTTTAATAACAGGTTAATACCGGAAACTGCTTCCTCCTAAAAATTCTCTCAGTAAAGAGGTAGGAGGCAATTCTTTATCTTGTACCGAAGCGAAATATTCCAAGAATTTGCGTAAACGATATGCTTCTGAATATTCTGGTTTGTTATTGGGGACATTCCTTAGAATGGGAATAGCATAATCTTTCATAATGGCCAGTTCAAACAATAGGGCAGAATTGAACATGGCATCTGCATTTTCTTGATATGGAAAGATCCATTTTTCTTCTCCGGCACGTACGCTGGGCCATCTTCTGATCGTTTCTTCTGCGGAATAGCCACGGTATTTGTGGTCGCGGATAATACGGCGCAACAAACGGTTGTCGGTAGTCGGAATATAATTATGATTGTCCAGCAGAATAGTGGTTAATGCCGATACATATATTTTATATTTATTTTCGGTGGGAATATGAGGAGTTAACTCGGGGTTAAGTGCATGGATCCCTTCGAGAATCAATATCATGTTATCGTCAATCTTAAGTTTGTCACCTTTAAATTCCCTTCTTCCTGTGGTGAAGTTGAAACGTGGTAATTCCACTTCCTTTCCATGAAGCAGATCTTGTAATTGCTTGTTGAAGAACTCTAAATCTAATGCATACAATGATTCGTAATCATAATCACCTTTTTCATCTTTTTGGTGTCTTTTCTCGGTCAACAAAATAATTGTCCAGGGAGATGGGGTAAGGCTTCAGACCGTTTGCCATCAACTGAATACTGAGCCGTTTGCTGAAAGTCGTTTTACCAGAAGAGGATGGACCGGAGATAAGAACCAGTTTTACTCTTTGACCGTTTTTTCCTCTGTGGTATATCCCATCGGCAATATTGGAAATCTTTTTTTCCTGCAAGGCTTCGGACACATTAATCAGATCGGTGGCATAGCCTTCATTACAGGCCACATTGAAATCTCCTACAGTCCCTACGCCTAAAATCTGATTCCAACGACGATGTTCTTTGAATACTTCCAGCATTTTTTCTTGTTTTACCACTTCCTCTAGTACTTCCGGATTCTGACGGTTGGGGACACGCAGCAACAAGCCGTCATAGTATTTCACTATGTCGAATTTGCGGATATATCCGGTGCTGGGCAGCAGACTGCCATAGTAGTAGTCAATGGTATTTTCCAAAGTATAATAATAGGAGTAAAGTTCTCCTGAAGTTTCAAGTAGTTTTACTTTGTCCATCATTCCTTTCCGGCAGAATAGTTCTACTACTTTAGTTGTATGACATTCAAAACGATGGAAAGGGATGTTGGCTTCCACAATCTCTTTCATTCGCTGCTTAATACGGGAAACATCATCCAGTCCGGTCTCGTGCCCTATCTGCAAGTCGCAATAATATCCTTTGGATACGGGATGTTCAAGCATGATTTTTCCATCAGGGTATAGGTCCTCCACCGCTTTGCACAAGATGAAGCAAAGTGAACGGACATAAGTGCGCATTCCCGAAGGATTTAGCATATTCAGGAATTCCACATCCTTATTATTATAGGCCCGGTAATTGAGCCCTTCTACTTTGTTATTGACTTTGGCACTGACTGGTCCATATGGGATATCTAGATTAAAACCATTATAAATATCCAAAAGTGAGCTTCCGATTGGGAAGTTCTTTGAAATATTGTTATTTTTGCAACAGATTTGTAACATAATCGTAATAATTATTACTAACGTAGTGAAACGGCTTGAAATTTACTGAATAAAAGGGAGATTAGCCAATTCCTACCAAATTAATTAAAGATGGAGTATTCTTTTTATGATTTCTTAAAGCTGCTAGGTTCACTGGCGCTATTCCTTTATGGAATGAAAATCATGAGTGAGGGGCTGCAAAAGTTTGCTGGTGACAGACTGCGTAAAATCCTCACAGCGATGACCACCAACCGGGTAACCGGAGTGTTAACCGGTGTTCTTATCACTGCGTTAATTCAATCCTCTTCTGCTACTACTGTTATGGTAGTAAGTTTTGTTAATGCCGGACTCCTTACGCTTTCACAATCAATTGGGGTCATTATGGGGGCGAATATCGGTACCACTGTTACTGCATGGATTATATCTGCATTGGGGTTCAAAGTAGATATTGCTGCTATGGCGCTTCCGTTATTGGCTGTTGGCGTACCTTTATTATTTTCAGGAAAGAGTAACCGTAAATCCATTGGAGAATTTATATTCGGTTTCTCTTTTTTGTTTATGGGCCTCTCTCTCTTGAAGACGAATGCTCCTGACTTAAGTAGAAACCCCGAAATGTTGTCTTTTGTTCAGAACTATACCGATATGGGATTTGGTTCTGTTATCTTATTTGTTGTCATCGGTACAGTTCTGACTATGATTGTACAGGCATCGGCGGCAACGATGGCTATTACTTTAATTATGTGTGCCAATGGTTGGATTAGTTTTGAGTTGGGGGCTGCATTGGTGCTTGGCGAGAATATTGGTACTACCATAACAGCCAACCTTGCTGCACTGACTGCTAATACGCAGGCTAGGAGGGCTGCGCTGGCTCATTTGGTGTTTAATGTTTTTGGGGTTATTTGGGTATTATGTCTTTTCAAGCCTGTAACTATGGGGGTTTCATGGTTTGTAGAAGATATAATGAAAACAGCAGATCCGGCTGTTGCCGTATCTTTTAAACTGTCTGCTTTTCATACTACTTTTAATATATGCAATGTGTTGATTCTTATTTGGTTTGTTAAGTTGATAGAGAAAACAGTCTGTAAAATCATTCCTCAGAGAGAGCAGGATGAAGAATATCGTTTGCGCTTTATTACAGGTGGTATGCTTTCTACTGCGGAGCTTTCTATATTGCAGGCACGCAAGGAAATCAATCTCTTTGCAGAGCGTACTCATCGTATGTTTGGCATGGTGCGGGATCTGCTTCATACCACGAATGACAATGACTTTAACAAATTGTTCAGCCGTATTGAGAAATATGAGAATATAAGTGATAATATGGAGGTGGAGATTGCTAATTATCTGAATCAGGTATCCGACGGGCGTTTGAGTTCTGAGAGTAAGTTGCAGATTCGTGCTATGCTTCGTGAGGTGACTGAAATAGAGAGTATTGGTGACAGCTGTTATAATTTGGCACGTACAATTAATCGTAAGCATCGGAGTGATATGGATTTCACTCCGAAACAGTATGATCATATTCATCAGATGTTCCAGTTGACAGATGATGCTTTGTCCCAAATGGTTTCGTTGGTGGAAGATGAACATCATGTGGTGGATGTGAATAAATCGTTTAATATAGAGAATGAAATAAATAACTATCGTAATCAGCTAAAGAATCAAAATGTACTGGATGTGAATAATAAGGAGTATGATTATCAGATGGGTGTACACTATATGGATATCATTGGAGAATGTGAAAAACTGGGCGATTATGTAGTTAATGTGGTGGAAGCCAGTAGCAATGTGAAGGAAAAGAAATCCTAACCTGAAATGGCTATGGTGAACAGAACAATGATATAGATGCAGAGGTGCAAGGTTTAACTCATGACGGATTAAATACTTTGTACCTCTGTGTCTTTTTTAATAAAGTGTAATAAAGAAGAGGGTATAAATAAAAGAGAATCTACATGTCAATATTGTTTTTTTGAAACTGATAGGCTCACTGGCACTTCTGATGTATGGGATGAAAACCATGAGTGAGGCCTTGCAAAAACTGACAGGCGGACATTTGCGTCATATTCTGGGGGCAATGACCACGAACCGTTTTACCGGGCTGTTAACTGGTACATTTGTGACAGCTTCTGTACAGTCTTCTACTGCGACAACGGTAATGACAGTTAGTTTCGTAAATGCGGGATTGCTGACTTTGGGGCAGGCTATTTCTGTAATTATGGGAGCTAACATTGGTACTACGGTGACCGCTTGGATTATGTCTATTTTCGGTTTCCAGATCGATATGAATAATCTTATTTTTCCTCTCTTTGCATTGGCTGTTCCTTTAATCTTTTCTAATAAAAGTCAGAAAAAATCTTTTGGGGAATTTATTTTTGGATTTTCGTTCATGTTTTTGGGATTGACTACGTTACGTGAGAATGCCATGCATATGGATTTGGAGCATAATGCAGCTATCATCAGTTTTATTACCTCTTGCAAGGAATGGGGATTTTTTTCCATTTTATCATTCTTGTTGATAGGTGGAATAATAACAATGTGCGCACAGTCTTCTGCTGCGGTTATGGCCATTACATTGATTCTTTGTTCCAGTGGTGTGCTTGATTTGTATTTGGGCATTGCACTGGTGATGGGCGAGAATATTGGTACTACTGTAACTTCTAATATTGCAGCTTTGACGGCGAATACGCAAGCAAGGCGGGCGGCGTTGGCTCATTTTATTTTTAATATATTTGGGGTGGTATGGATTTTATGTATTTTCCATCCGTTTGTAGATATGGTGAGTGGAATGATTAACCGCTTATTTCCAGGAGTATCGCCTGAAGTGGCAATTACTTATAAACTTTCGGCTTTCCACACTAGCTTTTAATATCTGTAATGTGTTGATATTGATTTGGTTTATTGGACCGATTGAAAAGGTGGTCTGTTGGGTAATCAGACCAAAAGAGGATGAGGAGGAATTCCGTTTGCGTTTTATCTCTGGTGGTATGTTATCTACTGCTGAATTGTCTATTGTCCAGGCAAGGAAAGAAATTAATTTGTTTGCTGAGCGTACTCGCCGTATGTTTGGTATGGTGCGTGATCTATTGCATACTACGAATGAGAATGATTTCAACAAATTATTTAGCCGGATAGAGAAATATGAAAATATCAGTGATAATATGGAGCTGGAGATAGCCAATTATCTGAATGAAGTTTCTGAAGGGCGGCTGAGTTCAGAAAGTAAATTGAAAATACGTACCATGTTGCGTGAAGTGACTGAGTTGGAAAGTATTGGTGACAGCTGTTATCATTTGGCGCGTACTATCAATCATAAATTCAGAGGGAATGAAGATTTTACGGAAAAACAATATGACCATATTCATCAGATGCTTCAATTGACGGATAATGCACTACAACAAATGGTATCTTTGGAAGAAGACGAATATTATTTGGTTGATCCTAACAAATCATTTAATATAGAGAATGAGATAAACAATTACCGTAACCAGTTGAAGGATCAGAATGTATTGGATGTGAATAATAAGGAATATAATTATCAGATGGGGGTTCATTATATGGATATTATCAGTGAATGCGAAAAATTAGGCGATTATGTAGTTAATGTTGTTGAGGCGCGTACAGATATAAAGGAAAAGAAAATTTGATTTGTAAATCGTGGTAGTATCTATATTTTGTGTAAATAGAAACGGGATTCAGTTATAAGTCTCTTATATCTGAATCCCGTTTTCAAAAATAAGCATAAATTGGTTCATAATCAATCCCCAGTTAGTAATCGGCATTGTCCATTTCTTCTCAATCTCCATCAGAGCGAGGTATACCATTTTCTTCACCGCATCATCCGACGGGAATGAAAGTTTTGATTTAGTGTACTTTCTGATTTTTTCATTCAGATTTTCAATGAGGTTTGTAGTGTAGATTATTTTTCCTGATTTCCAATGGGAACTGGAAGAAAACAGTCAGGTCATCCCAGTTATTCCTCCATGAGAGGATGGCATAAGGGTACTTCCCTCCCCATTTCTTTTCCAAATTATCCAGTTCCACGGCAGCAGCCTCCTGTTGGGCGCGTTATAGATGCTCTTCATATCGGCTGTAAACTTTTTCTTGTCCTTGTAAACGACATATTTACAGGAGTTCCTGATCTGATATACAACACGTATTTGCGTGGAAGACAGAGGAAATACGGCACGTATGATGTCGGTAAACCCGTTCAGGTTGTCAGTGCAGGTAATCAGTATGTCCTGCACTCCGCGGGCCTTCAAATCTGTCAGGACACCCATCCAGAATGAAGAACTTTCTGATTTTCCCACCCACATGCCAAGGACTTCTTTCAAGCCGTTCTGTTTCAAACCGACACAGAGATAGACAGTCTTGTTGATGATTTTTCCGTTGTCACGAACCTTGAATACAATACCATCCATCCAAACGATGAGATAGACCGGATCCAAAGGGCGGTTCTGTTATTCCTGAGCAGCCCTGGTTGACTTTGTTCGTGATGATGGAAATGGCTGATGTGGACAGTTCTATTTCATAGATTTCACGCATTTCCTCTTCAATGTCGGACACGCTCATTCCTTTGGCATATAGGGAGATAACAAGTTTTTCTATGGAAAACCCACGACCCTCGTGTTTGGGAACAACTATGGACTCGAATTCACCGTTACGGTCATGGAGAATAGGTATGATCGCTTCACCGTGTTCAGTTTGGATTTTCTTGGGGTAGCTGCCGTTACGGGAATTACCGCTGTTATGACCGGAAACCGAATTCTTCTCATAACCCAGATGCGCATCCATCTCACCTTCAAGCATTTTCTCCAATACCTGCGCGTGTAGTTGTTTCAGAAACTTGCTGACATCAGCTTCTGTCTTGAACTGGTTAAGGAACTTCTTACTTAATACCTCATCAGGCACCGCATGATTCTTCTCTTTCATAATCTTCTTCATTTTGCAAAGCTATTAAATAAAAAATACGGAACCCAATACTGAATCCCGTATTTTACATTTACACAAAATATTTTATAGTGCCTAAATCGTATTAAATGAGGTTATTTTTCGATGCCAACTAGTTCTACTTCGAAAATCAAAGTAGAGAAAGGTTTAATCTGACCGGCTTCACGTGCACCATAAGCTAGCTCTTGAGGGATGTAAAGTTCCCATTTAGATCCTACTGGCATCATTGTTAGCGCTTCAGTCCATCCTTTGATTACCTGATTAGCACGGAAAGTAGTCGGTTCTTTACGATCATATGAACTGTCGAACTGAGTTCCATCAATCAAAGTACCTTTATAGTTTACTTTTACTTTAGAAGAATCGGTAGGAATAGCGCCGTTACCTTCTTTAATTATCTTATATTGTAAGCCGCTTGATGTAGTTTTAACACCCTCTTTCTTTGCATTTTCAGCTAGGAATTTTTCACCGGCAGCTTTATTTTCAGCGAACTGGGCTTCAGTAGCTTTTGCTTTGATTGCTTCTGCCTTAGACTGAACGTAAGCGTTGGCTTCTTCCATAGTAACATTCATGCCTTTTTTCTGCAAAGCAGCCATGAAACCTGCCAGAAAGTTTTCTTTACTTAAACTTTGAGTAGAGTCATTTCCGAAAATACGTTGGCTCATCATATCGAACATACGTCCACCAACTTGTTGACCAATCTGAAGACCTGCCATATAAGCAACGTCTTTAGGGCTAGTCTTGCTGGTACCTTCTTTAACACCTCTGATGAAGTCGGACATATAGGCTGTATCAACGCCTAGTTGTTGGCTCATATACATATCCAGACCTTGCGTGTTGGTGATACCCATCATGTAAGAAAGTGAGTCTACGTCATTCTTCATGTTTGCTTTCGGTGCTTGAGCTGTACAAGAAGCCAAGCTGGCTGCAGCAGCGATTGCTACAAAAAAACTAATTTTTTTCATTTGCCTTAAATGCTTTAATAATTATAATACTTCGATTAATTCTACTTCAAAAATCAATGTGCTGTGAGGAGGAATCATTTCTCCTGCTTGTTGTGCTCCATAGGCTAGTTCTGAAGGAATGAAAAGTTTCCATTTAGCACCTTCAGTCATCAGTTGGAGTGCTTCCACCCATCCTTTGATTACTTGGTTCACACCAAAGATAGCCGGCTCGCCGCGTTTGATAGAGCTGTCAAACAAAGTCCCATCAATCAAGGTACCTTCATAATGGCATTTTACACGGTCGGTTGCACTCGGTTTTTTTCCGTTACCTTCTGTAATCACTTCGTACTGTAAGCCACTGGGAAGTGTCACGACTCCCGGTCTTTTTGCGTTTTCCTCCAAAAATGATTTTCCCTTTTCAATATTCTCTGCATTCAATTTGGTTTCCAGCTCTTCAAAGTACTTGTTTACGATTTCACGTGCTTCGTTGTGGCTGATAGCCGTTTCTTTTCTATCTAATACGTCTTTGATTGCTTGAGCAAAGTCTTCAACATTAATACTTTGAGCACCCATGCTCAATAAATTCTGGCCAATACCAAGGCCGATGGCGTAACTGAATTTATCCATAACTATTTATTTTATAAGATGTTTTATACAAAACGTACAAAGGTAGGTGTTTTATTTGAATGAATCTGTTTTTAACAATTTAATTTTTCTTATTTTTGTGTGTTTAGTTAAAAGAGGAGGACTAGAAATGAAGAATTTAGTAGTTTTAACAGGTGCTGGAATGAGTGCTGAAAGCGGTATCAGTACATTTCGTGATGCAGGTGGTTTATGGGATCAGTATCCGGTGGAGCAAGTGGCTACTCCAGAAGGGTATGCGGCAAACCCTAAATTGGTGATTGATTTTTATAATGAGCGTCGTAAACAGTTGTTTGCTGTAAAGCCTAACCAGGGGCATGAACTGGTCTCTGAGATGGAAAAATTCTTTAATGTGACTGTAATCACTCAAAATATTGATAATTTGCATGAGCGTGCTGGAAGTTCGCATATTATTCATTTACATGGCGAACTGACCAAAGTGACATCTAGTTGGGAACCTAATAATCCAGCTTATATTAAAGAATTAAAGCCGGAAGAATATGAGATACATTTGGGAGACTTGGCCGGAGACGGTTCTCAGTTTCGTCCATTCATTGTATGGTTTGGTGAATCTGTTCCTATGATTGAAACTGCAATTGAATATGCTGAAACAGCTGATATCTTTTTAATTATAGGAACTTCGCTTAATGTATATCCCGCTGCCGGTTTGTTGAATTATGTGCCTGCCAACACTCCTGTTTATTTAATAGATCCTAAGCAGGTGCCCATTGCATCGGGGCGTAAAGTGCATGTAATTCAGAAAGGTGCGTCCGAAGGAATGGAAGAGTTAAAAAAAATATTAGTGAGATAGTTTGCAAGTAAACAATTTCATTGTATATTTGTTATGTATTTAAAGAACATTTAAAACATAAAACAGAGACAATTATGAAAAAGTACGTTTGCACAGTATGTGGTTGGGTTTATGACCCGGCAGAAGGAGATCCTGAAGGTGGAATAGCTCCGGGAACAGCATTTGAAGATATTCCAGATGATTGGGTTTGCCCTCTTTGCGGAGTAGGTAAAGATGATTTCGAAGTTCAAGAAGATTGATCCCATCTTATAACCGGATATCATATAAAGCGGAGGAGTTTCTTCTGTATGATATATCAGATAGCGCGATTAATTATTTAGTTGCGCTATTTATTTTACATTATTATAAATGGTTAATCTTTTAAAAAAAGAGCGTAACCTATAACAGGTTGCGCTCTTTATGGTATAAATAAAGAATGTTCTTATTTCTTTTCTTGTTTTTCAGGACGAGGCAGTAATACTTTGTGAGAGAGTTTAAATTTACCTGTTTTGGGGTCAATATCAAGTAATTTCACTTCTATTTCGTCCCCTTCTTTTAAACCGGCCTCTTCTATTGTTTCAAGACGTTTCCAGTCAATTTCAGAGATATGCAACAATCCGTCTTTTCCAGGCAAGAATTCTACGAACACACCATATGGCATTACTGAACGGACTTTACCTACATAGACTTCACCGACTTCGGGAACAGCAACGATACCCTTGATAATGCGCATAGCATCGTCAATACATTTCTTGTTTGTTCCCGCAATTTCAATACGGCCTACCCCATCAGTTTCTTCAATCGTGATGGTTGCTCCAGTCTCTTCCTGCATACCTTGGATAATCTTTCCGCCCGGACCGATGATAGCCCCAATGAACTCTTTAGGAATAGTCATCGTTTCAATACGAGGAGCATGCGGTTTCAAATCTTTACGAGGCTCGGCGATACATTCGGTTAACTTGTTAAGAATATGTTCGCGGCCTTCTTTTGCTTGCAGTAACGCTTTTTCCAAGATTTCGAATGACAGGCCATCTACCTTGATGTCCATCTGTGTAGCAGTGATACCATCACGAGTACCTGTAACCTTAAAGTCCATATCACCCAAGTGATCCTCATCGCCAAGAATATCAGATAATACGGCATATTTTTCTTCACCTGCATTCTTAATCAAGCCCATGGCAATACCTGAAACTGGTTTTTTCATGGCAACACCGGCATCCATTAATGCAAGGGTTCCTGCACAGACAGTAGCCATTGAAGAAGAACCATTTGATTCCATGATATCAGATACTACACGTACTGTGTACGGGTATCCTGCAGGAATTTGTCCTTTTAAAGCACGCCATGCCAAGTGCCCGTGCCCGATTTCACGACGACCTACACCACGTTGTGCTTTTGCTTCACCAGTAGAATAAGGAGGGAAGTTGTAGTGTAACAAGAATCGTTCTCTGTGTTGATCCAGAACATCGTCTACAATTTTCTCATCTAGTTTGGTACCTAATGTGACAGAAGTTAAAGACTGAGTTTCACCACGGGTGAAGATGGCAGAACCATGAGGACCGGGCAGATAACCTACTTCGCACCAGATAGGGCGAATTTCAGTCGTCTTACGTCCGTCCAGACGCTTGCCTTCATCAAGAATACAACGACGCATAGCTTCCTTTTCCACATCGTGGTAGTAACGGTCGATTAATGTACCTTTTTCTTCCAGTTCTTCTTCTGTATATTGAGTTTTGAATTCATCGCGGATGGCGTCAAAAGCATCCTGACGTTCATGCTTGTTTCTGTTTCCTGAAGCAGCGATGGCGTATGCTTTATCGTAACAAGTTTCGCGTACAGCTTTGCGCAAATCTTCATCGTTTTCTTCGTGGCAATATTCACGTTTTACTGTAGAACCGACCTCTTCCATCAGCTCCATCTGCGCTTTGCAATGAACTTTGATTGCTTCGTGAGCAGCCTTCATAGCAGCCAGTAAGTCTTGTTCGCTGACTTCCTGCATTTCGCCTTCTACCATCATGATGTTGTCATATGTGGCAGCAACCATCAGATCCATATCAGCTTTCCCAAGTTGTTCGAAAGTGGGGTTGATAACGAACTGACCATCGATACGTGCTACACGTACTTCAGAAATCGGTCCGCCGAAAGGAATGTCGGAAACAGCTAATGCTGCTGAAGCGGCCAATCCTGCCAATGCATCAGGCATATCTATTCCATCAGCTGAGAAAAGAACAATGTTTACGTAAACCTCTGCATGGAAATTATCGGGAAATAAAGGACGCAATGCGCGGTCTACCAGTCGGCAAGTCAGGATTTCATAATCCGAAGCTTTGCCTTCTCTTTTGGTAAAGCCACCGGGAAAACGTCCGAATGCTGAATATTTTTCTTTGTACTCTACCTGGAGGGGCATAAAATCTGTACCGGGAACTGCATCTTTTGCTGCACAAACAGTAGCTAGCAACATGGTGTTACCCATGCGGAGCATTACAGAACCGTCTGCCTGTTTTGCCAGCTTTCCCGTTTCGAGTGTGATGGTTCTACCATCAGGAAGCTCGATCGTCTTAACAATAGGATTGATCATAAAAAATGTTTTAATATATTTTTCGTCTAAAATTCGTGCAAAGATAGGCATTTATTCTTCTAATTTGGTGAGAATGAGATAAAAAGTTACTATGATTACTGTTTTTTTTCATTTTAATGTGTAAGAAGGTGGATAAATGCTTTGACAAACCACGAAAAGACGTATCTTTGCATTCAAAATTATTAAGAGAACACACATTTATATTAATTTTAGCGATGAAAAAGAATGTATATTTTTTGCTCGCACTTCTGTTGATAGGGTTGAGCGCCTGCGACAATGAACCGAAGTTCAAAGTTCAAGGTGAAATTAATGGTGCTGAAGATAAGATGCTTTATTTGGAAGCGTCGGGATTGGATGGCATAGTAGCGCTTGATTCGACAAAATTGGGCAGTAGCGGAAGTTTTAGTTTTGCGCAGAAGCGTCCGGAATCTCCTGAATTCTATCGTTTGCGTTTGGATAATAAAGTGATAAACTTTGCTGTAGACTCTACGGAAACTGTATCAGTTAAGGCTGAGATAAATGATTTTGCGACTGCCTATCGTATTGAAGGTTCGGAAAACAATTTGAAAATTAAGGAATTGGTGTTGCTACAAGCTGATTTGCAGAAGAATATGGACAAACTCGGCCAGAATCGTAATATCCCTGCGGGTATCGCACAAGACAGTCTTTTGGCTATGGTAAACAATTACAAGAATAAAGTGAAACGAGAATATATCTTTGCGGCTCCAAATATGCCATACGCTTATTTCGCTTTATTCCAGTCGTTGAATGGGTATATGATTTTTGATCCTTTGACAAATAAGGAGGATGTGAAGTGTTTCGCTGCGGTGGCTACGAGTCTGAATAATGCTTATCCACATGCAGACCGTTCACGTAACCTGTATAATATGGTTATAAAAGGAATGAAGAATACCCGTACTCCCCGTCAGCAAACCATGGAAATCCCTGAAGATAAAATCAAAGAAGCTAGCATTATTGATATTCAGCTGAAGGATTTGAAAGGCAATACACGCAGTCTGACCGATTTGAAGGGTAAAGTGGTGCTGATCGATTTTACTGTATATAACAATGCAATGTCTGCTGCGCATAATTTGGCGTTACGTGAACTTTATAATAAGTATGCTTCTCAAGGGTTCGAGATTTACCAGATTTCACTGGATGGTGATGAACACTTTTGGAAAACATCTGCAGATAATCTGCCTTGGGTCTGTGTACGTGATGCTAATGGTGTTTATTCTTCATACATTTCATTATATAACGTAACTAATCTGCCTTCGATATTTTTGGTAAATCGTAATAATGAATTGAGTGCTCGTGGTGAGAATATTAAAGATTTGGATGAAGCCATTAAAAAACTCTTGTAAAAAGCTAATTATGAGTTGAATTTGTTTAAACATGTTACATAGCATCCTTATAAACTTGACTCGTATTAGATAAAAGTCTATCTTTGCAGTACTTGAAATACCAAAGAGGGTTCCGACATTTCCATGTCGGAATTCTTTTTGTTTTTATAGGTATAACTGGAACAATAAATAATTATATAATTTAAAAGGAGGAAAACATTATGGCTTATATGTCAGAAGAAGGTTACAAGCAACTGATTGAGGAACTGAAATATCTGGAATCAGTAGAACGTCCCAAAATTGTGTCGGCTATTGCCGAAGCGCGTGATAAGGGGGACTTGTCAGAAAATGCCGAATATGATGCTGCCAAAGAGGCGCAAGGTCTGTTGGAGATGAAGATCAGCCAGCTGAAATCAACTATTGGTGATGCTAAAATTATTGATACTTCAAAAATGAACGCAGATACAGTGCAAATTTTGACGAAAGTAGAATTGAAGAATGTCAAGACTGGAATGAAGATGGTTTATACTATCGTAGCCGAAAGCGAGGCGAATTTAAAATTGGGCAAGATTTCGGTAAATACTCCGATAGCACAGGGTTTGTTAGGAAAAAAAGTGGGTGATGTGGCTGAAATCACTATTCCGCAGGGTAAAATCAGCTTAGAAGTTGTGAATATTTCATTTTAATATTATAAGGCAGGTCTGCTATGCGGGGCTGCCTTATTTAATACTTATAGATATGGCAACAATATTTAGTAGAATTATTACAGGTGAGATTCCTAGCTACAAAGTGGCTGAAAATGATCAGTTCTATGCTTTTTTGGATATCAATCCGTTAACCAAAGGGCATACGTTGGTTGTTCCGAAATGTGAGGTGGACTATATCTTTGATTTGGAGGACAATGAACTGGCTGCTATGCATGTTTTTGCAAAGAGCGTGGCACTTGCCATTCAAAAAGTTTTTCCGTGTAAGAAAGTAGGTGAGGCGGTAATCGGATTAGAGGTCCCTCATGCACATATTCATCTGATTCCTATTCAGAAAGAGTCGGATATGATTTTTTCTAATCCGAAGTTGAAACTGACAAATGAAGAATTTGTGGAGGTGGCGACAGCAATCAATCAAGCCTGGGAAGGTGGTGACAAGTAATCTTTTTCTTTCTTAGTAAATATAAAGAGCGGGAAACGGATATTCTGTTTCCCGCTTTCCTTTATGATTAAACTCCGGTCACCTGTCTTTATACAAACTGATCTCCTAGCTTGATTTGTACGTCATTCACGAATTTTCGGATAGCGCTTTCGTCATCTTTTTTGCAAATGAGTAATACATTGTCTCTTGCGGCTACTAAATAACCTTCTAGATCCTGTATTACGGCTAATTTCCCTTCTGGCACTACTATTACATTATTATAGCTGTTATATAATAAGGAGTTTCCGTTTACTACAACGTTACCTTCTTGGTCCTTGGATGATATATCATACAGGGAGCCCCATGTACCTAAATCTGCCCATCCGAAGTCGCACAATTGGACGAAAACATTGTTGGCCTTCTCCATGATTCCATAGTCAATGGAGATATTGGGACAGGAAGCGAAATCTTCTTCTCCGTTAGTCAGTTTGGTACAAACTTCGGGCATAATCTCATTGAAGGCTTCTAAAATTGTATTGATATTCCATAAGAAGATCCCTGAGTTCCAATAGAATTCTCCACTTTCTACGAATACTTTGGCAAATTCCAGTTGGGGCTTTTCAATGAATGTTTTTACTTTAAAGAAGTCTCCTTGTTTTTCTTCCTCAATCTGAATATAGCCATAACCGGTTTCCGGTCTGTTAGGTTTGATGCCTAATGTTAGTAATTGAGGAGAGTTTGAAACAAATTCCAGTCCTTTCAAAATTGCAGCTTTAAATTCATCTTCTTTTAAAATCAGATGGTCGGACGGTGCGACAATGACATTGGCATTTGGATTGAATTTTTTTATGTGATAGGAAGCCCAAGCTATACATGGAGCAGTGCTTCTGCGAGTGGGTTCCAATAAAATTTGTGATTTGTCCAATTCTGGGAGTTGTTCTTGGACCAGTTCTTTATACAGCACGTTGGTTGTAATAAAGATGTTTTCTATAGGGACTATTTTTTTATAACGATCAAACGTTTGTTGTATTAGAGAACGTCCAGTCCCGAAGAAATCAAGGAATTGTTTAGGAAGGTTTTTGCGGCTATATGGCCAAAACCGACTACCTATACCTCCCCCCATGATGACACAATAATTATTGCTGTTTGTCATGATATAAAATCGTTTTAAAGTTTCCGCTAATATAGGGCTTATTTTTAGAAAACCATTGTCCGTTATCCCATAAATCGTAGTATATTTATCTTTTTTTGAAAAAAAAGTGCCGAAAAGTTTGCAGATATGAAAAAAAGCAGTACCTTTGCAATCGCAATTGAGAAACAAATAAGGTTTTAAAAGATGCCCAGATGGCGGAATCGGTAGACGCGCTGGTCTCAAACACCAGTGGATTCACTTCCATCCCGGTTCGACCCCGGGTCTGGGTACTGAAGCGGAGAAAGTTGAAAAACTCTCTCCGCTTTTCTTTTCTACTCCCCGTAACTCGTTGGTTTGCTGATAGATTAAATCAAGAACTTTATTGTAAGAATTGGTTCGATATGTTTTTCCGTCAAATTCGATTTTTTCGGGAAACATCGAACTTATTAGTTTAATCTTCACCCCTACAGACGCATTTCTTATATAGCTATCTATATTGTTTATCAGATTGATAGAGTAGTTTAGTTTTGGTTCGATATTACTGCGGTTAGGGTTCTCACGCATTTCAACTTGTTGTTGTATGGTTGAGGCTTCTTTGGTGTATCTCTCCAACATTCTGTTATATTCTTCTTTGGTTAAATCTCCGTCCAGGTATTTATCCTCAATGCTGTTGATGCGTTTTTGGACGGTAGAAAGTTCATTTTGCAGTGCTGCTACTTCTTTTTTACTTTCTCCTTTGCGTTCACTTTGCAAATCCTTTAGAATTTCGTTATACAAGTCCAATACCGTTTTATTGGGCTTTAATTGGGCTGTGTATCGAGCGAACTCTTCATTTACGTTTTCTGATCTCACCCTTATATGTTTTTGATTGTTACAACAAAAGTAGTAGGTGTATTTGCCGCCATTGCCCGAACTTGTCGCACCAGTTAAGGCACAACCACATACGGGGCAGATTAAAAACTTCCGCAAATACAAATCGGGATTTATGGCTTTGGATAGTTTGGGTGTTTTCTTTCTTTTACCGTCCAAAATCTCTTGAACTTTATAGAATGTTTCTTCGTCTATAATTGCTTCATGTTCACCGTTTACATAATATTCGGGTTCTCCTTTGTATGCTGGCACACGTATTTTGCCAATGTAGAATTTATTACGCAACATTTCAAGAAATGAACTTTCAGGTATATTATATCCTTTTCTTGCAAATTTTCTACGGATATAGCAAGGTGTTTCAATATCTTTAGCCACTTCTTTAAACATGGCTTGTATAAATGGTGCTGTATTGGTATCTATTTCTACATGGGTTTCATGTTTGCTAATACGTACATTCTTATATCCTTCTTGGTGCTTTATTAGCACATTTTCCTTTTGCCAATGTTCCATGAATACCGTCCATTGTATCTTTTGACCTTTTGATGTTGTCGCATTGTGCCTGTACTCCAATAATAGGGGCCAGGTGTCTGAATTGAAGTCTAAAGGTGCTTCAATTGCATTTGGTTCAACTCCCGATTTAAGTAATTCTTTTAGGTTCTCACTGGCACTGATAATGTCTCGTGAATATCTATCCCACTGCAAGAATAGTAATTTGTTTACTCTACCTTTGTTTTTACGTATATAATTCATTATTCCTTGTATGACAGGACGCTTTTCAAATGTTTTAGCACTCTCATCCTCTCTGTATGGGATATTGTCAATGATATTATATCCCATTTGGTTACAATACTTCCGTAGACGTTCTTCTTGTACGTCTAAGCTGGCTCCTAATGTTTGTTCATTTGAACTTACTCTATAATATATTATTACATTTGCATTCATAATTCTTGTTTTTTAGTTAATGCTATTTTTTCATTCTCTATCTGCAATTTTGCTAATTGTACCTTGCAGATTTACATACCTCATTTTTATGTAATTTAATATATTCCACTTTTAGCAAGATATTACTTTACAGTTGTTAACTCTTTTAATGTGTCCGTATCTTCATTCCGATTGCTAAAAATTGTTTTCCTATTTTCCATCCGATAACTGTTTCCCGACAGCTGTATAATCTCACAACAGTAGAGCAGTCTGTCAAGCAATGCCGCTGCGACAGCTTCCTCTCCCGGTGTTACCAGTCATTCTGTAAGGGAGTAGTTGGCTGTAACGATAAGCGATGTCTTTTCCTGAAACTCATTCACCAGTTTGAACAGCAACATGACATCTTCTCTTTTCAAGGGAAAGAGTGTGGCATTGTCAATGGCCAGCAGCTGTGCCTTCGTGATCCGTTTGTAAGTTTTCATCGCATGCCGGGAAACATCCCTTGTCTTCAGGCAGGTCAGAAGATCTTCCAGCGTAACCATATACGCCCTGTATCCGTTTTTCACCGCCTCATGGACAAGCCTGGCGGCGATATAGGTCTTTCCTGTTCCGGACCTCCTCCCTGAGACAGGCGAGCAGAAACTCCGGATAGGTCAGCTGCTTTTCCTGGGCCTGATGCAGCAGTTCCTCCAGATGTTCGGCCAGATTGCCCAGCTTGAGCATACGTGCACATTCCATGAGTTCCTTCTTATGTCTTGTCATATTCCCTAAGTATTTCGTTATAAGACTGTATCAAGCTGCCTTGTCGGGGCAGGCAATCCTCCAGTCCGTATGTTTCCGTTCCATTGTCCTTCCCCCTGCACACATATTCACACAGGCTTTTAACCGAGTCCCCGTTATAGATGCCTTTGTCAAGGCATATGCGTATGGCCTCTATCAGCGTGTTCTTGTCATATCCGGGAATTATGCGCAGGATCACCTCCGGATTATCCCTGTAGTAACGTTCTTTCCTCCTTTTCAGATTATCCATCCACATGGCTACCTCCCTGTTGTCGGACACATGAAAAAGGATGCGTTCGGCTATTTTCACTCCGGCGTTTCTCGGTTTCCTCTGGGAGTCGTCATAAACGGTCCTTCCCTTCCGGGTACAGAGCACATGCCGGCAGATGAGCTTCCCCGTATCCTTGTTGTACAGCTCCACATTCCCTTCCGTCTCCTGCAGCCAGACAGTTGTCTGCCCGCTCCGGTAAGTTCCGCATGGCAGGCTGTAATGATTCCCCCTGTACTGCACTGTATTGTCCTTGCGGACATGGTATTCCCTCATCTCCTCCTGCGGTGGCTGTGGCGTCCCATGATAGGGTATGAGAAAACTTTTCTCCACGGCAAACTCTTCCCGTGGGACAAGACGGGCGGTCCCGTGCACCTTCCCGTTCCCCGTCCTTTCGAGCCATTCGAGGGCCTCCCTGTTCAGACTGTCGATATCACGGAACACACGTGCCACCAGAAAGTTCTCCTTCACATATTTCACTACGTTCTCGACCTTGCCTTTTGACTCGGGGTCGGCCTTATGGCAGAACACCGGCTGGAAATGCTGCTCCCTGACAAACGTCTGGAACTTCCTTGTCAGCACCAGGTCTCCCAGGTTCTCCCGGGAAATCAGCACCCTGTCCTGGTCATAAAGGATCTTTTCCGGTTTCCCTCCGAAATACTCAAAGGCGCGCTCGTGTGCATAGATGGCGAGCTCCGTGTCGAAAGGGCGACGGCTGAAACAGGTGAACTTGTAGCGTGAACGTGCCAGGACGATCGCAAAAAAATAGACTTTCGTGCTTCTGCCGTTTTCCGCGGACATCCATTTCTCCCCGAGATCTGCCTGCGCATACTTCCCATAGGGGGTATCCGGCAGTTTCTCATAGTCCCTGCGTATCCTGGCCTCCGACTTCTTTCCGATGCCATATTTGCAGCGCACCTTTTCTACAAAATTGAATACGGTCTTGTCGCACACTTTCGGGAAATCCGGATAGCATTCTCTAAGCCAGTCATGCATCCGTGCGGCCGATATGTACGGATATTCCTCCAGAGTCCCCCGCACATACTCCTCGTATCCTGCCAGTTTCAGCGTGTATTTGCGATGCGAATTCCGCCTCCTTACAAAATCTTCCCGGGACATCTGCAGATATTTCCGCACGGTGCTTCTGTCCACTCCCAGGTGCTTCCCGATCTGTGTCTTGTTTAATCCTTTCGACTGAAGCTCTCTAACCTTGTACCACATATACTGTTTCTCTTTAAAAAATCGGCTCGTTGTTATCATAATGATGTCTGTCTTTTTGAGCCGGCAAAGATAGACATCCCCGGAAAAGTGCGGTATTCGCATTTTCCATTTTCCTGCTGATAAAGTTATAAATTACATACAGAAAGGAAAAATATACGAGGTGCAGTACAGCATCCCGGAAGGCTATCCCGAAAAACTCCTCCCGGTGAAGGTGAAGATAACCTCCAACCACAGCGTGCCCAGCCACCGAAAGACCACTTTGTGGCCTTATACCAATGAGTTTCGACATCGTGCGCAACGGAGAAGCCCAAAAAGTCAATCCGCCCTATGGGTTCAAGTACCTCTACACGATGGATAACTATGATTCTTCCGATGGAGGCTCTTCCTTACTATTATGATTTGGGCTATAGGTTTACACAGAAATATTGGGGCAAAGGATATGCCACAGAAGCTTCTGCCGCTTTGATGGATTATGCTTTCAATAAACTGAAGATTCCGTGTGTCTATGCCCTCATTGAAGCCGACAATTTGAAATCAAGGCGTGTTTTAGAGAAAGTAGGATTCCACGAAGATAAGCCTATGACGATTGACGGTGTACCTCATGTACAATTCAAAGCAATAAAGCCAATGTGAGGACGTAAACCATATCTGTATGGGACATCATGATAAGGAATACGTTTATTTGTTTATGTGTTATCGTGATAGGAATGTTAGTTTTACCTTTTGCGGCACTCTCCTCGCATTAGAATATAACGGTATGACATTGTATGATATTATTCTTAGTCCTCAATCCAGTGTTCTCAATCGTATTGGGAACTTTTTTCATAAAACCGCTGAAAGAAAGAATAATATTTTTCATCGGTTTTATTTAGAAAGAATAAAGTTGTTCGTATATTTGCGAACATAAAAATAAGAAGACTATGGAATCCAAGAAATATACATTGGAACAAGAGCAGATAGCCCGCTTTGCCAAAGCGATGGGGCATCCGGCAAGAATGGCTATTCTTGAATTCTTAGCCAAGCAGGATTGCTGTTTTTTCGGAGATATTCACGAAGAACTCCCCATCGCGAAAGCGACGGTTTCACAACATCTGAAAGAGTTGAAAGAAGCAGGTTTGATACAAGGAGAGATAGAAACGCCGAAAGTGAAATATTGTATCAATCGAGAGAATTGGAAAATAGCTTCGATGCTTTTTTCTAAATTCTTCGGACAATGTGTATGCAAAAAGGAGAGTTGTTGCGAATAGGGACAATTTTTTTAGGATTATTGTTCGTTGTTTTGCGAATAACAAACACAAATAACAACCAATAAAAACAAAAGCGTTATGAACAGATTTGATTTTAGCCTTGATTATCAGCTGCGGATTGACTGCTTGCAGTAACAATGGGACAAAGAAGAGTGCTTCTACTGATGTGGAGCAAACCCAGCCACAAAAACAGAAAGACCGTGTGGAGGTGTTGTATTTTCATAGCAAATAGCGATGCGCTACCTGCATGGCAATAGAAAAGAACGCCAAAGAAGCGGTAGAGGCAGAATTTGCTGACGAACTGAAAAACGGAACACTCGTTTTCAGAACTATCGACATTTCCGAACCGAAGAACGAAGCTATCGCCGAGAAATATGAGGTTACATGGTCTTCGCTTTTCATCAGCAAATGGAAAGCCGGCAAAGAAACGTATGAAAATCTGACCGAATATGCTTTTGCCAACGCCAGAACTGCTCCCGCCACTTTCAAGAACGGAGTAGCTGAAAAAGTCCGTACCTTATTGAAATAAAGTTCTATGGAGTGGTTACAGACATTATTGGACAGCAGCACGGCTCCTGCACTTACGGCTTTTCTTTTGGGATTGCTTACGGCGATTTCGCCCTGCCCATTGGCTACGAGTATCGCTGCTATCGGATTTATAGGTAAGGACATTGAAACCCGCCGTCGGATATTCCTCAATGGCTTACTATAACGCTCGGTCGTGTAATTATCTATACATTGCTGGGTATCGTATTGATACTAATACTCAAAGAGGGTTCAAGTCTTTTCGGTATTCAGAAGTTTATCGGCAAATACGGAGAACTCGTACTCGGCCCTGCCTTGTTATTGATAGGTTTTATTCATACTGTTCGGAGGCAAACTGAAATTACCCTCTTTCGGTTTTAAGGGAAATGGCGAGGGCTTAGCCCGTAAAGGAGGATGGGGAGCGTTTTTGCTCAGCGTGTTGTTCGCTATGGCATTTTGTCCCACCAGCGGAGTTTTCTATTTCGGCATATTGATTCCGATGTCGGCAACGACTGTTGCAGGCTATCTGCTGCCCGTCCTTTTGCCATAGCTACTGCGTTGCCGGTTTTGATTGTCGCTTGGATATTGGCATTCAGTGTACAACATATCGGCAGTTTTTACGGTAAAATGCAGACTGTACAGAAATGGCTGAACCGGATTGTCGGGAGCATATTTGCGATTATCGGTTTGTATTATTGTGTGATTATGTATTTATAAAAAACAAAAACATGGAAATCAAAGTATTGGGAACGGGTTGCGCCAAATGCAAGACAACCTATCAGACAATCGAGAAAGTAATTAGCGAGAACAATCTCGAAGACGTGAAACTTACGAAAGTAGAGGATATTGTGGAAATACTCAATTCCGGCATTATGGCCACACCTGCCGTTGTGGTGGATGGAGCCGTTAAAGTCAAGGGACACGTCCCGTCCGAAAAAGAGGTAAAACAAATACTCGGTATTTAAGGTACAGTTATGGATACTAAAAAAGAGTTGAAAATCCTCTTTTGGATGATTGTGGTTTATGCAGCCGTATTTTTCATGCCACTCGGCAATGAGAGGTTCATGACGGCTGTCGATGCAACCCTCGACCTTGCTAAATGGTATGCGCAGGAACACGTTATGTTATGTCTGCTTCCCACCTTTTTCATCGCAGGTGTGATTGCCGTTTTCGTCAGTCAGGGTTCGGTTCTCAAATATTTCGGAGCAAATGCCAAGAAGTGGTTATCCTATACGGCAGCTGCTGTTTCGGGTAGTATATTGGCAGTCTGTTCCTGCACGATTCTGCCGTTGTTTACGAGTATTTACAAACGGGGCGCAGGGTTAGGCACTGCCATAGCCTTTCTCTATTCCGGCCCAGCCATCAGTATTTTATCCATCATTTTTGACAGCCCGTATTTTGGGTGTAGAGATGGGTGTTGCACGAACGGTTGGAGCTATCGGATTCTCCGTAGTGATAGCCTTGCTATGGCATTTATTTTCCGTAAGGAAGAGAAAGCCAAACAAGAGGAACAGATGATTATTGTTCCACTGCTGGAAAGACGCCCGATGTGGCAAACCTCGTTTCACTTTTTTACATTGGTACTGATTCTCGTCTTTGTAAATTGGGGTGCGCCCTTTGCTTTAGACAAAGGTTTGTTGGACTTTCATCTTCACCCTGGACCTATATCCTGATTATCATGTTATTGGGATGTGCTGTCTGGTTCAGCATACGGACACGCTTCGTACAATTCCGCATGATTCGCGAAATGATCGTACTGTTAAGCGAATCTGCGGGCAAAGGGAAGCAGGGAGAGAAACATGTATCTTCTTTTCAGGCATTCGCTATCTCTATCGCCAGCCGTGTAGGTACGGGAAATCTTGCGGGAGTGGCTACCGCCATCGCTATCGGCGGTCCCGGAGCTATTTTTCTGGATGTGGGTCATCGCACTGTTAGGGGCTTCGAGTGCTTTCATCGAGTCTACCTTAGGGCAATTATACAAAATACGCGGAAAGGATTCATTCATCGGAGGTCCTGCTTATTATATGAAGAAGGGATTGAAACAACCGTGGATGGGAATGCTTTTTGCCATATTAATAAGCATCACTTTCGGTTTTGCTTTCAATTCTGTACAGAGCAATACCATCTGTGCTGCTGCGGAGCATGCTTTCGGGTT
>ENA-OQJM01000109-OQJM01000109.1-human-gut-metagenome-genome-assembly--contig:-NODE-109-length-23852-cov-5.328894_pt1 | contig 23852 bp, 16 predicted proteins | sample MGYA00242607_ERZ504773 | MGnify/ENA primary metagenome ERZ504773 (study PRJEB26092, sample SAMD00036355) | human gut metagenome | host: Homo sapiens | study: EMG produced TPA metagenomics assembly of... | reverse complement strand
GTCAGGTGCGATAAGCCTGTGTTTTACACCGGAAGCTATAAAGATAATATCACTCTCATTAAGATGTCCAAAATCATCCCCCAATCTGCACTGTATAGCCGCCTTCAAGTGGCATGATAATCTCCATGGGAGTATGCCAGTGAATGGGATAATCTTCTGCTTCCGCATTTATAAAAAGCTTTACATTGCTGTTTTCTTTATATTTTACTGTCTCATGTATTCCATTCAGATTTTCGATCATATATACTTGTCTCCATACGGCTGATATTTATGCGCATTTGCGTGAATATAGTTATTATAGCACAAATAGCAATTTTTGAACATTGTGGGGCAACAATTAGAAAGAAAATACTGCATGAATCTGGTAAAATCATTATATAAATTAAAGGAGAAGTCACTATGAGTAAAAAAACTATAGAATATGCAAAAAAACTAGTATCGCAGATGACAATAGATGAGAAGATAAGTCAGATGCTGTATGAGTCACCGGCTATAGAAAGACTGGGGATACCGGAATACAACTGGTGGAATGAGGCTCTTCATGGAGTAGCAAGAGCCGGTGTTGCTACAGTATTTCCTCAGGCGATAGGTCTTGCGGCAACTTTTGATACTGACCTGATAGAAAAGATAGGAGATGTTGTATCAACGGAGGGTCGTGGAAAGTTCAATGAATTTTCAAAAAAGGGTGATCACGGAATATACAAGGGACTTACCTTCTGGGCACCTAATGTAAATATATTCAGAGATCCAAGATGGGGCAGGGGACATGAGACATACGGGGAAGATCCGTACCTGACAGGTAAGCTTGGCTGCGCATATATAAGGGGATTGCAGGGGGATGATCCGGATCACTTAAAATCGGCAGCCTGTGCAAAGCATTTTGCGGTACACAGCGGTCCGGAAGCCATAAGACATGAGTTTGATGCGAAAGCATCAAAGCATGATATGTATGATACATATTTGTATGCCTTCAAGCGATGTGTAAAGGATGCAAAGGTTGAGGCTGTCATGGGGGCTTACAACAGGGTAAATGGAGAACCTGCCTGCGGAAGCAGGACACTGCTTAAGGATATACTGCGTGACGAGTTTGGATTTGAAGGTCATGTGGTGTCAGACTGCTGGGCAATACTTGATTTCCACGAACACCATCATGTGACGGATACAGTTGAGGAATCGGCTGCTATGGCTGTAAACAACGGCTGTGACTTAAACTGTGGAAGTGCATTTTTACATCTTAAGGATGCTTATGACAAGGGACTGGTTTCAGACGAGGCGATCACGGCAGCAGTAGAAAGGCTGATGGAGGTGCGTATCCGTCTGGGCATGATGAAGGATTATCCATCGCCATATGAGGACATATCGTATGAGGTTGTAGAATGTAAGGAGCATGTGGAGCTTTCTGTGGAGGCTGCCAGAAGAAGTCTTGTACTTTTAAAGAATAAGGACAATTTCCTGCCTCTTGACAGAAAAAATGTTAAAACTATTGCGGTTATCGGACCAAATGCCAACTCCAGGGATGCGCTTATAGGAAATTATTATGGTACCTCATCAAGATATATCACTCCACTTGAGGGATTACAGCAATATCTTGGAGAGGATACAAGAGTGCTTTATGCAGAGGGCTGCCATCTGTACAAGGACAAAGTACAGGGACTTGCAGAGGAAAAGGACAGATTTAAGGAAGCCCTCATCATGGCAGAACAGTCAGATGTGGTCGTAATGTGTCTTGGACTTGATGCAACTATAGAAGGTGAAGAGGGGGATGCCGGAAATGAATATGCAAGCGGTGACAAGCTGGGGCTTATGCTTCCGGGACTTCAGGAGGAACTTTTAGAGGCTGTTGCAGCAGTAGGAAAGCCGGTAATACTTGTGCTGTCAGCAGGAAGTGCGATAGATCTTTCCTGGGCAGAAGAGCATGTGGATGCCATTATAGACAGCTGGTATCCGGGAGCCAGAGGCGGAAAGGCTGTTGCAGAAGCTATATTCGGAGAGTATAGTCCGAATGGAAAACTGCCGGTTACATTTTATCAGGGCACCGAAAATCTCCCGGAGTTTACGGATTATTCAATGGCTCACAGGACATATCGCTATACAAATGAGAATGTGTTATATCCATTTGGATATGGACTGCATTATGGTGAGACAAACTATGATGGACTGTCAGTGGATAAAGCAGAAAGTGATGTAAACGAACCTGTCGAGGTGTTTGTAAATGTGACAAATGACAGCAGATATACTGTAAATGAGATAGTTCAGCTCTATATCAGGCACGTTGATGCTGCAGAGTATGAGCCGGGATATCAGCTAAAGGGGATTGAGGTTGTAAAGCTTGAGCCATATGAGACTAAGAAAGTAAAGCTGACTCTTTCGCCAAGGGACTTTGCTGTGATAGAAGAGGATGGAAGCTGTGTAGCTGTGCCGGGAATTTATGAGATATCCGCAGGAGGACAGCAGCCTGATGACAGAAGCACAAAGCTCACAGGCAAGCGGACAGAGCGCATTGATATAACAAGATGTGGAGAGAAAACAGGGGTAGATTATTAATAATAAATATGTTATTCTATAATTAATGACAAGTTAAAACAGACTTTAGGAGCGGACATATGTCGGCTCCTTTAAGTGATTTCAGAGGAATTGTTTATGAGAAGACCAATATGGAATGCCATTGAGAGAAAGCTTGATGATTATTCACTCAGAAAAAAATTCTACATATTTTATGTACTTTGTGTCATGCTGCCGCTCATAGTGACTGATGCAGTGGTGCTTTCCATCGTAGAAAATGCTGAAAAAGAAAGCAGCAGACATGAAATGTCGAGCATAGCAAGTGCTGTGGGATATAATCTGAACAGCATGGTCAATAACGCAGAAGAGGCAGCTAAGAGTATCTACACCAGCAAGCGCATAGACGATTTTATATCAAAGGAATACACAAGCTCTGCTGAGTATGTATCAGAGTATCAGAGCTTCTTTCAGGATATACTTTTTGAAAACACACTTGGAATGAGCAATATAATATTTTTCCTGTATGCTGACAATCCTACAATAGTAAATGGCGGAAAAGTAAATGATATGTCTGCTGTAAGAAATACGGATTCTTACAGACTTCTGGAGCAGAAGGAAAGCGGAGGACTCTTTTTTGTATATGAAAAAGGCGTAGCCGGATTGTCAGATGAAAGACATATGATTTATATGAAAAAGCTGGATTTTTACTCATCTGATATCGAAAAGGTACTCAAGATAGAGTTTAATTATGGCAGCATGATGCGTACTTTTAAGAATATGAATTATGATAATGAAGTGCTTATCTGCCATGGAGATGACATAGTGCTGTCAAATGGGGCCTACAGTGGAGTCAACAAACCATTTAAGACATTGGAGGCGATTGGGAAAATAAGCGACTCCGTATACAGGCAGAAGCTCTCTTTGTATGGCTGTGATCTTGATATATATGTGTTTAAGACACGCAGTAATATATGGAGCATGCTTATGCACAATGCACCGATTATTGTTTTTCTGATGCTTATAAATGTATTCTTTCCACTTTGTCTGTTCAGTATCTTTAACCATTCCTTTACGAGCAGGATATTACAGCTTTCAAAGGTATTTAAGTCAGTTGACAGCGAAAAGCTTGTATATATGACTGACAGGGAGAGCAAAGATGAGATCGGCAGCATGATAAAAAATTACAACAGGATGGTAAGCCGCACAAATGACTTGATCAAGACTGTATATAAGAATAAGCTAAAAGAGCAGGAGATGCTTGTAAGTCAGAAAAACGCAGAGCTTCTTGCACTGCACAGCCAGATAAATCCGCACTTTCTGTTTAATGCGCTTGAGAGCATACGAATGCACAGTCTGCTGAAAAAGGAAAATGAGACGGCTGATATGGTCGAAAAACTCGCCATCATGCAAAGACAGTATGTGGAGTGGGGAAATGATGCTGTAACCGTTGCAAAGGAATGTGAATTTGTAAAAGCCTATCTGGCATTGCAGAAATACCGGTTTGGCGAGCGACTGAACTATAACATAGATATAGAAGCAGACTGCATGGAATGTCAGGTGCCAAAACTTACGCTTGTAACCTTTGTTGAAAATGCCTGTGTGCATGGCATAGAAAGTAAAGCTGCTCCGGGCTGGATATTTGTGCGTATATTCAAAAAAGCCGGGTTCATGCATATAGAGGTTGAGGATACAGGTAGCGGAATTGATCCGGATGCTCTTGAAAAAATGAAAAGTAACATGAAAAATGCAGATATCGATATGTTAAAGACCGGTGGCAGAGTGGGTGTGATAAATGCCTGCCTGCGTATCAAAATGGTAACGGAATCTAAAGCAGTATTTGATGTGGACAGTGAGGAAGGCTGCGGTACGACTGTTATGATAAAAATACCGGAAACATATTTATAGGGAGATTTAAAATGCTTAAAGTATTATTGGTGGATGATGAGCCTTTCATAATACAGGGGCTTAAGGTGATCATTGATTGGGAAAATGAAGAATTTGAGATAGCAGGAACGGCCTCAAATGGAAAGGAAGCCCTGCAGTTTCTGGAAAATGAGAATGTGGATCTGGTCATAGCCGATATAAGGATGCCGGAGATGACAGGACTTGAGCTGCTTGAGACTTTGAGAAAAGATAAAAAATCAGATGTGTATTTTGTGATATTAAGCGGTTATGCAGATTTTAGCTATGCGCAGCAGGCTATGCAGAATGACTGTACGGATTACATACTAAAGCCGGTGGACAAGGAGATGCTGCTTAAGGTACTAAACAAGGTTCTTGTGCTCAAAAACGAGAAAAACAAGATCGACGAGGATAACAAAAAGATGAAACAGGCATACCTTGCAGGACACCTGATATCTCTGATACGGGGCAAATATGATGAAGTAAACCTGAACTATGTAAAAGAAAATATGAGGTGTGAGGGTGGAGCAAGGTATGTTGAGATACAGGTGGAGCAGCTTCCGGCAGGTGATGAGATACTCGATAGTGATATGAGAAGCTTACAGCGCAAGATGTACGAAAGCTGTGTTGCTTTTCTGGGGGCTGATTCGGCACATTGTGTATTTGATGTATCGGTAAATGAAAAAGTGTATGACATAGGCTTTATATTCTCGGATTATATGGCAGAGGAAGCCGCAAAAAACGAGAGAAAATATCTGGAGGATCTGAGAAGGTATATATGTGATAATACACAAAAGAATATAGTTATGCTGGTCGGAAGAAAAGTATCAGATATATCAAAGATAGCCAGATCATACGGCAATGCATGTATGCTCAGGTCGTTTCAGGGATTTCGCATAGTAAAGAGCATATATTACTATGAGGATGAAGTAAAGATATCGGCAGATGGAATAGTGCTTTGTAAAGATAGTCTGGATGAGCTGCTTAGGACAGTGGAACAGAACAACCATGTTGAGATAAGAAATGCAGTTGCCACATTTTATGATGAGATGTCCAGCATGGGTATGAATGGGGAAAGCATGAACTTAAATATCAATTATCTGTTGTTTCAGTTCATACACCTGGCAAGTGAGCAGGATGATAATGTAAATCAGCAGGAGATTTTGCGACTCATAAGTGAGAGCAGCTTTAAGACCGGTATTGAGAGGGGAAGTCGTGCACATATGACCAGATTTTGCTGTGAGTATGGTGATTATCTGTCGCAGCTTAGAAAAAATGTGTCAAGAGGTGTGATCGGCATGGTAGAAAAGGAAGTAAGAGACAATTATGCCACGAACATCACGCTTAAGAGCCTGAGTGAGAAGTATTATGTAAACAGTGCATACTTAGGGCAGCTTTTCAGAAAAAAATACGGACAGTCCTTTAAGGATTATCTGAACAATTACAGGATGGAACGTGCGGCAGAGCTTCTGCTTAGGACTGATAAGAAGATAATACAGATAGCAGAGGAAGTCGGATATCATGATATGGATTATTTTGTGAACAGGTTTATACAGGTAAAAGGCTGCACACCGGCGCGTTTCAGACGGCAGATGCAAAGTGGAGAATAATATATATTACTGCAAAACAGGGTAAATTATAGTTTTTTCGAGAAACTATAGTTTACCCTGTTTTTGACTATAGTTACTCCGATTGTTTGAAAACTTAAAAAGTATAAAATTAAGTTATCAAAAGGGAGGACATTACAATATGAGAAGAAAAAAATTTGTAAGCATGCTGCTTGTGGCTACTATGGCAGCAACACTGTTTGCCGGATGTGGCAATGATAGTGGCAAAAAAGGTAGCTCCGGAGGTGCGAAAGAGTTTGATGCATTCTTTGCTGTACCGGGATCTGAAATCAATGATGATAATGAAATCCAGAAGATCATCGAGGAAAAGACAGGTGTAAGGGTAAAGGAAACCTGGCTTACCGGACAGACAGCAGATGAGGCAGTCGGAACAATGATCGCAGGTGGCGAGTATCCTGATTTCATTGACGGTATAAGTGGACAGAAGCAGTTATATGATGCAGGCGCACTTGTTCCATTGGATGACTACATCGAGAAATATCCAAACATCAAAAATCTTTTCACAGAACTTGAGTGGGAAAAACTTCGTCAGGATGACGGACATATCTACTGGATACCACAGTTTAGCTGCATAAAGGGAGACGAGAAAGTCTGCACACACAATGACGAGGCATTCTGGATCCAGGCAAGAGTACTTAAATGGGCTAACTATCCGCAGATCAAGACACTGGATCAGTATTTTGACCTCATCGAGAAATATAATGAAGCAAATCCAACAATGGCTGATGGAACAGAAAATATTCCATATACAATCCTTTGTGAAGATTGGAGATATTTCTGTCTTGAGAATGCACCACAGTTCCTTGACGGATATCCAAACGATGGATCATGTATGGTAGATCCTGATACAAAGAAAGTACTTGACTATAATACATCTGATACAGCAGTTAAATATTTCAAGAAGCTCAATGAAGAGTATAATAAGGGAATTGTAGATCCTGAGTCATTCACACAGACATATGATGAATATATCTCTAAGCTTTCTACAGGACGTGTACTTGGAATGATTGACCAGTGGTGGGATTTTGCATACACAGCAGGTGATGCAATTAAACAGGCAGGCCTTGATGAGCAGGGATGCGATTACATTCCGGTACCTGTAACAATCGACGGCCGTGACAATCAGTGGCACAATGCAGGCGGCGCTTTCAACGCGTCAACAGGTCTTGCTGTTACAACATCCTGTGATGATGTAGATGCGGCCATGAAGTTTGTAAATGATCTTCTTGATCAGGATATCCACAATCTCAGATACTGGGGTGTCAAGGGTACTGACTATGAAGTAGATGAGAATGGTGAGTTTTACAAAACAGCAGATGAGAGAAAGAAGGCTTCTGATACAGCATACAAGGCCTCTCATTCATGCCCATACTCATACTTCCCACAGTACAATGGAACAAGTGATGATGGAATCAATGCCAACAAACCTGATGGACAGGCAAGAGAGTTCTATGATGGTCTTAACAGTGATGTAAAAGAGGTTTTCGATGCCTATGGTGTTAAGACATACGTTGAAATGCTTGGAACAAACAATGCACCTGGAGACTGGTATCCGATGTGGTCATTCTCTAACAACTTTACCACAGACACTCCTGGTGGAGTAGCCTGGACAAAGATTGGCGAACTTAAGCATGCGGAGCTTCCAAAGGTTGTTATGGCAAAAGACTTTGACAGTGCATGGGATACATACATGGATAAATACAATGCATGTAATCCACAGGATTTCCTGGGTGAATTACAGACCGAGCTTGATAAAAGATTAGAGCAGGCTGCTAAATTCAAATAAAGCTTAAATGAAATTTAAGGCAGGCAGATATAATAGCGTTTTATCTGCCTGCTGACTTTAAGGAGTGGTGTCATGTCATTAACGAGAAAAAACAAAAAAGAGAAGGTCAGAAAACCTAGAACAAAAATTACATGGAAAGAAGTCAAACGTCAGAAAGTGCTGCTGTTCTGGGCAGCAATAATGGTGGCATATGGAGTTATATTCTATTATCTACCGCTCGCTGGCTGGGCAATGGCATTTCAGGATTACAAACCAAGACTTGGTATATTCCATTCTGCATTTGTTGGATTGGACAAATTCAAGATGCTGTTCTCGGATATGACATTTATCCGTGTTATAAGAAATACACTTGCAATGGGTGTTATCAATCTGGTTGTAACTTTTGTCACAGCCATAGCATTTGCAATCTTACTGAATGAGATTGCATCAAAGGGTGGAAAGAAAGTAGTACAGACTATATCATATCTTCCACATTTCCTTTCATGGATCATTGTAACAGGTATTTTACACGATATGCTTTCAGGAACAGGTATTGTAAATGAGTTCCTTGTAAATATGCATATTATAGACCAACCGATAAACTTTTTCGCACATCCGGGATATTTCTGGCCGATAGTGGCATTTGCCAATGTATGGAAAGAAACAGGATGGAATGCAATCATATATCTTGCAGCCATTACATCAATAGATCCTTCACTTTACGAAGCAGCATCTATTGATGGAGCGGGACGCTGGGCAAAGATCAAGTATGTAACACTGCCGGGAATCAAACCAACTATTATAATCCTTCTTCTTATGAATGTAGGTAATGTTTTAAATGCAGGATTTGAGATACAGTATCTCTTAGGAAACGGTCTGATACAGGATGTATCACAGACTATTGATATTTATGTACTTAAATGGGGCATAAGCCAGGGAGATTATGCAATAGGTACCGCAGCAGGTATATTCAAGAGTGTGGTAAGTATAATTCTTATATTTATTGCAAATAGAATTGCCAAACATAATGGTGAAGAGCAGTTGTTTTAAGGAGGTCTTGTACGATGGCAGATATAACAGCAGGCTCTGTAAAGAGCAAAAAGAAAAAGAAGATAAGTATATTTCCAATTGTAAATGGCATCATTATGGTACTGTTTGTGATCATAACGCTTTATCCGGTGCTTAATACACTTGCGATATCGCTTAATGATGGTACAGATGCATTAAGAGGTGGAATTTACCTCTTACCAAGAAAGTTTACCTGGAAGAATTATATAACGGTTTTGCAAAAAAATAATCTTATAACAGGAGCATATATTACTGTTGCCAGAACAATAATTGGAACAGTCTTAGCACTGGTGGCAAATGCAATCCTTGCTTTTATAGTCAGCAGAAAAAGATTTTTGTTCAAAAGAGGTTTATCCCTGTTTTGGGTTATCACAATGTATGTCAATGGTGGATTAATCCCTGTCTTCCTCCTGTACAAGGGACTTGGGCTTACCAATAGTTTTTGGGTTTATGTAGTCCCTGGAATGGTCAGTGCGTTTAACATGCTTGTTATCAGGACATATATGAATGGAATTCCTGACAGCTTAGAGGAATCAGCGCAGCTTGACGGTGCAGGATATACCACCATTTTTCTGAAGATTTATTCCCCTCTCTGCAAACCGGTATATGCGACAGTAGCTTTATTCGTAGCAGTAGGACAGTGGAACTCATGGTTTGATGCAATGCTTTATAACCGTATGAGTACAAAGCTTACTACATTACAGTATGAGCTTATGAAGCTTCTTTCAGCTGTAACAAATCAGGGAGGATCAGCAGAAGCAATGAAAAATGCTGTAGGCGCAGTTACACCTACCTCAGTTCGTGCCGCAGCAACAATTGTAACAATGCTTCCGATCATATGTATTTACCCGTTTTTACAGAAATACTTTGTTACAGGACTTACACTTGGTGGAGTTAAAGAATAAATATTTTTTTACAGGATGCCCGGCAGGATAACTGCCGGGTGTTTTTGTGTAAATGTTTATTTGAAAGGAGAATTTTCTTCAAATCAGGAGCAAAATGAGAAAAATGGTACGTTGGCACTAAATAGTAGTGGATTATTATAAAAAAATGTTGTATAATAAAGCTACTCTAAAAACTCAAACAAAAGAAGGGGGATTTTATGAATAGTCAACAGTATAACAGAGCCAACAAACGTGTATTCCTGGCGGTAATCATAGTATTTGCATATATAGCATTTACGTTATTTGCAGCAGTTGGGACAAAAGATGCTGATATTACCAGGATAAGTATACAGCTTGTTGCGGCAATAGCAGTAATAGTAATAGCTGTAATTGCATTTATTACAAAAAGAGACAGCAGAACAGGTGCGCTTATACTTGTAAGCGCCATGACAGCAGGATATTTTATTATCGCACTGATCAATTCAACAATCGGTACATGGACATATGCCCTGCCGCTTGTTATTGCAGCGATGATATATCTGGATATAAAGATGATGATGGTGATGAACGCAGTAATAATCATATCCAGCGTCATCAGGCTTGTAATGCAGCTTGGAATAGGGGGTACAGTTCTTCAGAATGATGTGATAGCAGTTTTTGTACTTGTACTTGTGGGATATGCGTCAGACAGCATCACGATTCTTCTTACCCATTTCTTCGATGAAAATATGGAAGAAATCAAAGAATCTGCTATGGCACAGGTGGACAGCAATAAGAAGATGGTAATGGTTGCGGAGAATATTTCAAAGCACTTTGACGAGGCTATGACCATGTTAAATGATCTCGATGAGTCTGTTGCGGTGAGCCATAGTTCAATCCAGGAGATAGCAGACAGCACAGAGAGCACTGCGGAGGCTATCCAGAAGCAGGCAGCTATGTGTGTTGATATTCAGGGAAATACAGACAATGCAGAAAGTGGAATCAAGGCTATGATAGATGCCTCACGCCAGACTGATGAGACCGTAAAGCAGGGAGCTGATGTTGTGGAAGAACTCAAGGAGCAGGCACACAACGTGGCAGAGGCAAGCAATGTTACAGTGTCAGTTATTCAGAGTCTTACAGCTAAGGTAGAGGAAGTAAAGAGCTTTGTTGAGTCGATTATCAATATTTCTAACCAGACAAATCTGCTTGCTCTCAATGCTTCAATTGAGGCGGCCAGGGCAGGTGAAGCAGGAAAGGGCTTTGCGGTAGTAGCAGATGAAATCAGACAGCTCTCAGAGCAGACAAAGGATGCATCAGCCAATATTACAGAGATTATAAACAAGCTCAATGAGGACACAAGGCGTGCCAACGAGAGTATCGAGAACTCAGTATCATCGGTAGAGAAGCAGAATGAGCTTATCGACGATACAAGAGACAAGTTTAATGCCATGGGAGAGGCCGTTGAGCTGTTGATGAAGGATATCAATGTGGCTGAGGAGAGTATCAAAAAGATTCTTGATTCAACAACAGTCATATCAGACAATATCACACACCTTTCAGCTACAGGAGAAGAGGTCGCAGCTTCTTCAACAGAGGGACTTCGCATGGCTGATACCACAGTCGAGAGCATGGCAAAGTGCAAGAAGGTACTGGAAAATATCTATATGCTTGCGGATGACCTCAAAAACTCTGTTGAGGAGAGTGAGGAAGAGCTTAGTCAGAAATTTGATTTCTAAGAGCAGTAATATGTTTTTTACGGCAGGAGCGCATTTGCTCCTGCCATTTTTACATATTTTTTATGATAAAAATATTTACATTATTGTAATATATGATAAAATATTTCTAACACGATAACACAATGGCTACATAAACAATAGGATATATGGAGGAAGTTATGGACGATAACAATTATATGAACAATGACAACCGGTCGTCAGGCACACCGGACAATACAGGTGTATTCGGTCAGTCTTCAGAAACAGCAAATGGCTCAGACACATACAGCCAGCCGCAGGACACATACAATCAGCCGACAGACACATATAATCAGTCTGTATCCCAGCAGGAAAGTGGGAATGCATATGGACAGTCATCAGACCAGACAGGCAGCACAGACGGATATGTCAATAATCCGGGCAGTGCATATGGTTATGCAAATCAGGGTACATACAATCAGAATCCAAATGCCCAGGGTGCATACAATCAGAATCCAAATGCCCAGGGTACATACAACCAGAACACATATGCTCAGGGCTCATTTAATCAGTCAGCTTACGGACAGACGCAGTATGGCCAGCAGCCAAACGGACAGGGTGGCTACAATCAGACCGCATACGGACAGACAGCATACAATCAGCCACAGTATGGAGCTAATCCATACAACCAGCCGCCAAAGAACAGCAATGGCTTTGGTATAGCTTCTCTGGTACTTGGAATCGCATCTATTGTACTGTTTTGTACATGCATCAATTATGTGACAGCTCTGCTTGCTATCATTTTTGGTATTATACATATCATAAAGGGCAACAACAAGGTGTTTGGTATAGTTGGTATAGCAACAGCAGCTATCTCAGTTATAGTCAGCATCATATTCTGGGTTATAGCAGGCTCAAACGTAAGCACAGATTTTGAAAAGGAGTTCATGAAGGGCTTTGACGAGGGCTATGAGTATTATAATGATGACGATTCCTATGAGGATTACGATTATGATTATGATTCTTTTGATTATGACGATTATGATTATCAGAATTTTGAGTATGATGGCATTTATTAGAGTTAATTATTATCAAATTATTACAGAATCAATTACATCTTGACAACAGTGGCTTTTCAGTTATATACTTAAACACAGTTAGTAAAAGGCAGTGACGAAGACAGTAGAGATGGCGGGAAAGTCAAAGAGAGCTGGGACAGGTGAGAGCCGGTATGAGTAGAGCCATTTTGAAAATCACTTCTGAGCCGCAGGCTAAAATCGCCATACAGCGTTGCGAGAGTAGGTTCTGACGTATTCCCTACGTTACAGGGGCGGGTATGCAAGGGTATTTCCCTTAAGTACATTGTAATAGGTGGTATAGACGTATCAGGCACGCGTTCCTAATTACAGGAATGTGTGCCTTTTTTGTGAATATTCAATAAACCGAAAATTCTAGTGGAGTAAGCCACAAGGAAGCCTCGTAAGAGTCGAATTTGAGGTGCATGTTGGGATGTTCACGAACAATATAGAATAAGGAGAGATAGTCATGTACAACAAAGTTGACACCAATATGAACTTCGTTGAACGCGAGAAGAAGACAGAGCAGTTCTGGAGAGAGAACAATATCTTCAGAAAATCTATGGAAAACAGAAAAGAAGGAGAGACATACACATTCTATGATGGACCTCCTACAGCAAACGGAAAGCCTCACATCGGACATGTTGAGACACGTACCATAAAGGATATGATTCCAAGATTCCAGACCATGAAGGGCAAATATGTGCCACGTAAAGCAGGCTGGGATACACACGGACTTCCTGTTGAGATCGAGGTGGAGAAGCTTCTCGGCCTTGACGGCAAGGATCAGATTGAGAACTACGGACTTGAGCCATTCATCAAGAAATGTAAAGAGTCTGTATGGAAATACAAGGGTATGTGGGAGGATTTCTCCAACACAGTAGGTTTCTGGGCTGATATGGACAATCCATACGTCACATATGACGACAATTTCATTGAGTCAGAGTGGTGGGCTCTCAAGGAAATCTGGAATAAGGGACTTCTTTACAAGGGCTTCAAGATTGTTCCTTACTGTCCTCGTTGTGGAACACCGCTTTCTGCACAGGAGGTGGCACAGGGCTACAAGACAGTTAAAGAAAAATCAGCAGTAGTACGTTTTAAGGTAGTAGGAGAGGATGCATATTTCCTCGCATGGACCACAACTCCATGGACACTTCCAAGCAACGTGGCACTCTGTGTGAACCCTAATGACACATATGTAAAGGTAAAGGCTGTTGATGGCTACACATATTATATGGCAGAGGCACTTGCAGACAAGGTGCTCTCACAGCTTCTTTCAAAAGAGGACGCAGAAGCAGGCAAGAAGGCATATGAGGTGCTTGAGACATACAAAGGAAAGGATCTTGAGTACAAGGAGTATGAGCCGCTTTATGACTGTGCTAAGCAGGTTGCCGATAAGCAGGGCAAGAAGGGCTTTTTCGTGACATGTGACACATATGTTACTATGTCAGACGGTACAGGAATCGTTCATATCGCTCCTGCATTTGGTGAGGATGATGCCAATGTCGGAAGAAATTATGACCTTCCATTTGTACAGTTTGTAAACGACAAGGGAGAGCTTACAGCCGAGACTCCGTTTGCCGGTATGTGGGTAAAGGATGCAGATCCTGAGGTATTAAAGGACTTAAGCGGCAGAAAGCAGCTCTTCGATGCTCCGAAATTTGAGCATGAGTATCCACACTGCTGGAGATGTGACAAGCCTCTTATCTACTATGCAAGAGAGTCATGGTACATCAAGGAGACAGCAGTAAAGGATGACCTTATCAGAAACAACAATACAGTAAACTGGATTCCTGAGTCTATCGGTTCAGGACGTTTCGGAAACTGGCTTGAGAATATACAGGATTGGGCTATCTCACGTAACCGTTACTGGGGCACACCACTCAATATCTGGGAGTGTGAATGCGGACACAGAGAGTGTATCGGAAGCCGTGCAGAGCTCGCCGAAAAAGCAGGAGATCCAAAGGCAGCAGAGGTAGAGCTTCACAGACCATACATCGACGCTGTGACAATCAAGTGTCCTGAATGTGGCAAGGATATGCACCGTGTACCAGAGGTACTTGACTGCTGGTTTGATTCAGGAGCCATGCCATTTGCACAGCACCACTATCCATTCGAGAACAAGGAAGTATTTGAGAAGCAGTTCCCGGCCAAGTTTATCTCAGAGGCAGTTGACCAGACACGTGGATGGTTCCATTCACTCATGGCTGAGTCTACACTCCTTTTCAACAAGGCCCCTTATGAGAATGTCATCGTGCTTGGACACGTACAGGATGAGAACGGACAGAAGATGTCCAAGTCAAAGGGCAACGCGGTAGATCCGTTTGATGCACTTGAGACATACGGTGCAGATGCCATCAGATGGTATTTCTACACAGCATCAGCTCCATGGATTCCAAAGAAGTTTTCAGGAAAGCTCGTGCTTGAGGGACAGCGTAAGTTTATGGGAACACTCTGGAACACATACGCATTCTTCGTTCTTTATGCAAATATCGACAATTTTGATGCTACAAAATACAGCCTTGAGTATGATAAGCTTGCAGTAATGGACAAGTGGATTCTTTCAAAGCTCAACTCAGCAGTGGCAGGCGTGGATGAGTGCCTGTCAAACTACAAGATTCCGGAGGCGGCAAAGTACCTTCAGGAGTTCGTAGACGACTTGAGTAACTGGTATGTACGCCGCAGCCGTGAGCGTTTCTGGGCAAAGGGCATGGAGCAGGACAAGATAAACGCATACATGACACTTTATACAGCACTTGTCACCATATCAAAGGCGGCAGCACCTATGATTCCTTTCATGACAGAGGATATCTACAGAAATCTTGTCTGCTCTATCGACAAGAGCGCACCGGAGTCAATTCATCTGTGCGACTATCCTGTAGTTGATGAGAAGCTGATTGACAAAAAGCTCGAAGCTGATATGGATGAGGTACTAAAGGTTGTAGTACTCGGACGTGCATGCCGTAACGAGGCAAATATCAAAAACCGTCAGCCAATCGGAAAAATGTTTGTAAAGGCTCCGGAAAAACTGGATGAATTTTATGTGGATATCATCGCAGACGAGCTCAACGTAAAAGAGGTTGAGTTCACTGATGATGTATCACACTACACCACCTACAAATTCAAGCCACAGCTTAGAACAGTGGGTCCTAAGTATGGTAAATACCTTGGCCAGATTAAGGCAGTTTTAGCTGAGCTTGATGGTCATAAGGCCATGGAGGAGCTTAACAGCACCGGCTCTCTCAAGCTTGACAGCATTAGCGATGAAGTTGTATTATCTAAAGAGGATTTACTTATCGAGATGACTCAGATGGAGGGCTATGTGACACAGTCTGACAACAATATAACCGTTGTTCTTGACACCAACCTCACTCCTGAGCTTATCGAGGAAGGTTTCGTAAGAGAAATCATCAGTAAGATCCAGACAATGCGTAAGGACGCAGGCTTTGAGGTTATGGACCACATCGCTGTGACATACGAGGCAGATGAGAAGCTTTCAAATGTATTTGAAAAGTTTGGTGATGAAATCAAGACCGAGGTTCTTGCCGTATCAATTAAATCAGGCGAACTTAAGGGCTATGAAAAGGATTGGAAGATTAATGGTGAGGCTGTTAAGCTTGCAGTTGAAAAACAATAATCTCTGCACGAGAGGGAGCATTAATTTGCTCCCTTTTAGTGCCATAAGGAGGAATATGATGAGAGATAATACGTTTAGCAAAAAGGTGTTTATTAAGACTGTATCAGACAATTTAAAAAATAAATATCGTAAGACTATAGATGATGCCACACAGCAGGAACTTTATCAGGCTGTATCAGAGGCCGTAAAGGATGTCATCATGGATGAGTGGATTGCCACACAGAGAGTGATGGACAAGGACGATCCAAAGGTTGTTTACTATATGTCCATGGAGTTTTTGATGGGAAGAGCTCTCGGCAACAACCTTATAAACCTCTCAGCATACAAGGAGGTCAAGGAGGCTCTCAATGAGATTGGTGTGGATATCAATGCTATTGAGGACCAGGAGCCTGATCCGGCACTTGGAAACGGTGGACTCGGAAGACTGGCAGCGTGTTTCATGGATTCACTTGCCACACTTGGATATCCTGCATACGGCTGTGGAATCAGATACAGATATGGTATGTTCAAGCAGCAGATTTCAGACGGCTTCCAGATTGAGGTGCCTGACAACTGGCTCAAGGACGGATATCCATTCGAGCTTCGTCGTCCGGAGTACTGCTATGAGGTCAAGTTTGGAGGATATGTGCAGGAGAGCACAGATGAAAACGGAGAGCTTCATTTCGAGCAGAAGGACTATCAGTCGGTGCTTGCAGTGCCTTATGATATGCCTATAGTCGGTTATGACAACAATGTGGTCAATTCTCTCATGATATGGGATGCAGAGCCAAAAAACGGCTTCTCGCTCGAGTCCTTTGACCAGGGTGACTACGACAAGGCAGTGGAGCAGGAAAATCTTGCAAGAAACCTTGTTGAGGTGCTCTATCCAAACGATAACCATGTAAAGGGCAAGGAGCTTCGCTTAAAGCAGCAGTATTTCTTTGTATCAGCAAGCATCCAGCGTGCACTTGCAAGGTTTAAAAAGCATCACAGCGATTTAAAAGATCTTCCGAATAAGGTCGTTTTCCAGATGAACGATACTCACCCTACAGTTGCAGTCGCAGAGCTTATGAGAATCCTTGTGGACGAGGAGCATCTGTCATGGGATGATGCATGGGATATCACTACAAGATGTGTAGCCTACACTAACCATACAATCATGGCTGAGGCGCTTGAGAAGTGGCCAATTGAGATATTCCAGAGACTGCTTCCTCGTGTATACCAGATTGTTGACGAGATAAACAGAAGATTTGTGATGCAGATTAATGAGAGATATCCTGGCAATGAGGACAAGGTAAGAAAGATGGCTATCCTCTATGACGGACAGGTCAAGATGGCAAATATGGCTATCGTTGCAGGCTATTCTGTAAACGGTGTTGCAAAGCTTCACACAGAGATACTTAAGAATCAGGAGCTTCATGATTTCTATGAGATGTTCCCTGAGAAGTTCAATAACAAGACAAACGGAATCACACAGCGTAGATTCTTAGCACATGCAAATCCACTCCTTGCAGACTGGGCAACAAAAAAGGTAGGAGCCGGCTGGATTACAGATCTTACAATGCTTTCAAAGCTCAAGGCTTATGCGGACAGCCCTGTTGCACAGCAGGAGTTTGCTGAGATTAAGAGAGCAAACAAGGTGCGTTTAGCAAAGTATATCAAGGAGCACAATGGTATTGATGTAAATCCGGATTCTATCTTTGATGTGCAGGTTAAGAGACTTCACGAGTACAAGAGACAGCTCATGAACATCCTTCATGTGATGTATCTGTACAACAAGATTAAGGAAAATCCGTCTATGGATTTCTATCCTAGAACATTCATTTTTGGAGCAAAGGCAGCAGCAGGCTACAGAAATGCAAAGAAAACAATAAAGCTCATCAACAGTGTGGCTGATGTGATAAATAACGATGCTTCTATTGGCGGCAAGCTCAAGGTAGTATTTATCGAGGATTACAAGGTATCCAATGCCGAGATTATTTTTGCGGCAGCAGATGTCAGCGAGCAGATTTCCACAGCGAGCAAGGAGGCATCCGGAACAGGAAACATGAAGTTTATGCTCAATGGAGCGCTCACTATCGGAACTATGGATGGTGCCAATGTCGAGATGTTCGATGAGGTAGGGGCTGACAACATGTTTATCTTTGGAATGAGCTCTGATGAGGTCATCTCACACGAGAACAGACATGACTACAATCCTGTTGATGTATATAATAACGATGCCGAGCTAAGAAAGGTAGTAAACCAGCTCGTAGACGGCACATACTCACCAAATGACCATGAGCTTTTCAGGGAGCTTTACAACTCACTGCTCAATCCACAGCAGGGACAGGTGGCTGACCGCTACTTTATCCTCGCAGACTTCCGCTCATATGCAAATGCACAGCAGAAGATTAATGATTATTATAAGAACAAGAGCGCATGGAGAAAGAGTGCACTGCTCAATATCGCACATGTAGGAAAGTTCTCTTCAGACAGAACAATTCAGGAATATGTGGACGATATCTGGCATCTTGACAGGATTACCGTAAATATGGCAGGAGTATAGGATTTTGGAAAAAGTTATCGCAAAGTCTGGTATCAGTGGAAGCACACTTAAGCTTATAGCCATTTTTACCATGCTCATAGACCATACTGCGGCAACGGTTATTCTTCAGATGATAAATAACGGGATAGGTGGACAAACGCTTATTGATATCTACTGGGTCATGCGTTCTATAGGGCGCATGGCCTTTCCTGTTTTCTGCTTCCTGCTTGTGGAGGGGTTCAAATATACACACAGCAGGGAAAAATATGCTGCGAGGATGTTTATATTCGCGCTTATCTCTGAGATACCGTTTGACCTTGCAATAAACAATACAGTGCTCGAATTTAAGAGTAACAATGTGTTTTTTACACTGCTTTTAGGCCTGCTTGCCATCACAGTGCTTGATTGGCTTAAGTCGGTCGATAAAATAGAAAAAGGCATCCTCTGCAGTCAAGTGGTTTTTTGTCACACTGATCAGGTGTATAGTAATGGTATCAGTGGTGCTTGTTATGATGATTATTGCAGAGTTTGTGCTTTGCTGTGATTATGGTGCGGCGGGTGTAGGGTGCATTGTCATGATGTACCTGCTTTCTTCAAACCGAGATGTTGCATTTGCCGTGGCAGTCATACTGCTTGGACTTTTCTCAGGTACCATAGAGTTTTTTGCACTGTTTATGCTTATACCGCTTCGCTATTACAATGGAAAAAGAGGCATTTCACTAAAATATGTCTTTTACGCCTTTTACCCGGTGCATCTTTTTGTACTGTATCTGATATGCAGGCTTGCTATGGCTGCTGTTCACACCTAACAGAGTGACAGACAACGATTAAAATGGGGGAATAGATGAAAAAGCTTTTAAAAATCATACCGGCACTTGTGTTTGCTGCCTGTTGCTTTATGTTCGCTGCAAAATGCTTAAAGGCAGGAGGGTTTACAGGTGCTATAGCTGATTTTCCTACAGCTATACACAGGGCAGTAAAGGGGCAAATGCAGACCACAACAGACTATTTAAACGGCGAACAGACAGAGTACGATGAGTCAGTATTTACAGGGGAATATCACTACTACTACGAGAAGCTGTCAGATGATGACAAGCTTATTTACAGGCAGATTTATGCGATGATGCAAAAGCGCATGGATGGAATTTCGTTAAATACTACAGACACTGACAACGTAAGCCGTATACAGCAGTTTGTGCTGCTGGACAATCCACAGTTTTTCTACATAGAAAAGAGTCAGTATACTGTGAGAAACAGCATCATTTTTTTCGCCTGTATACAATATGTCTGAGTCTGATATCGACAACGCAATAAGTACGATTTCAGGCTATGTGTCAGCCTGTATGGCAGGTATCGATGAAGGTGCATCGGATTATGACAAGGCTGCGCATTTCTATGAATATGTGATAGAGCATGCCGAGTATGAGGAAAATTCTCCTCACAACCAGGATATGTACTCAGCAGTGCTTGGAAGGACGGTCTGTCAGGGCTATGCGATGATGTTTAAGTATCTGTGTGACCGGGCCGGTATCAGCTCACTTATTGTGACAGGCACCACATCTGATGCAAACCACGCCTGGAATATGGTATATCTGGACGGTGCGTGGTGTGCGGTGGACTGTACCTACGGTGATGGTGATTATCTGGGAAAGGGCATATCATACAGCTGGTTCGGAGTGCCGCTTGATGTGGTAAAGCTTACACGTACATTGGACAATGAGGATATGCTGCCGCAGGAAGCGTCAGTGGAGGATGACTATTATTACAGGAATGGGCTGTATTTTACATCCTACGACCTTAAAGTCTTACAGGGCATGACAACGTCATCTAACTATATCACGTTCAAGTTTTCGGACAGAGAAACCTATGATACTGCATGTCACAGTCTTTTTGAGAAGGGTGACTACAAATATCTGATTCCGACAGCAAGAGGCGGCACTATCACATATATGCAGGAGCCCAATTCGCTTGCAGTGTTTATACACATAGAGCTGGGAAGCTGATAAACTTATCTCCTTTTATTTTGAGGAGATAGCCGCCCGCTCTTCATGGGGTATGCCACCCGGCGGGTACTGTGGCAGAACTCGTTTCAAATTGCTAATTTGTCGGTGTCGTTTTCGGCTCCTGCGATTGTTTATGTTCATTCGACAGCTGGACACTTGCGTCGTGGTGTTCGCCTGTGTCATACGCTTGATTTATGACGTGCCGTGTGGGAGTTACATGCCGCCTCAAACAAAAGTGGGCGCAAAAAATACTCGTTCAAGCAACACAGCCTGCCTCATATGATAAAAGTAAAAAGCGCGTTTGATTTTTTGCGCCTGATAAACTCTGTTTGAGGCGGCATTTACTCCCACTAGGCTAAGGAATTATGAAAGCGTATGCCACAGACGTACGCCGCGCCGAAAGTGTGCAGCTGGCGAATGTACACAAACCTTGAGCCGAAATTCGACACCTGACAAATTAACGCAATTCTTACGAATTGTTCTGCCACAGTACCCGCCGGGTGGCACACCCCATGAAGGGCGGGCGGCGATACAAAAATAAAGAAAGAGGAATCCAAATGTCATTTTGTCATCTTCACACCCATACCGAGTACAGTCTGCTCGATGGGTCAAACAAGATAAAAGAATATGTAAAGCGCGTAAAGGAGCTTGGCATGAACTCTGCCGCAATCACAGACCATGGCAATATGTACGGTGTGGTGGAGTTTTACAAGACGGCAAAGGCAAATGATATCAATCCGGTCATAGGCTGCGAGGTATATGTGGCACCAAATTCGCGCTTTGACAGGGAGACAAGCCACGGTGATGACAGGTATTATCATCTGATTCTGCTTGCTGAAAATAATACAGGCTATGCCAATCTCATGAAGATAGTGTCAATAGGGTTCACAGAGGGCTATTATTACAGGCCGAGAGTGGATTTTGAGACGCTTGAGAGATATCACGAGGGGCTTATATGCCTGTCTGCCTGTCTGGCAGGAGAAATCCCCAGATACATCGTCAGAGGCTTTTATGACGAGGCGAAGGAGATTGCAAGGAAGTATCAGGACTGCTTTGGAAAAGACAACTTCTTCCTTGAGCTGCAGGACCATGGCATTGATGACCAGAAGCTTGTGAATCAGCAGCTTCTTAGGATGAGCAAGGAGCTTGAAATAGGGTTAGTGTGTACTAATGATGTGCACTACACCTACGAGTCCGATGCGGAGGCACATGATGTGCTTTTGTGCATCCAGACCGGGAAAAAGGTGTCTGACGAGGACAGGATGCGCTATGATGGCGGACAGTTTTTCGTAAAGAGCGAAGAGCAGATGAGAGCGCTTTTCCCATATGCCATAGAGGCTATTGAGAATACGCAGAAAATTGCCGACAGATGCAATGTGACACTTGAGTTTGGCAATTACAAGATTCCAAAGTATGAGGTGCCAGAGGGCTATGATAGTGCCGAAGCCTTCCTTACAGAGCTTTGCGAGAAGGGCTTTAGGGAGAAATACATAGGCTGTGGCGAGTACAGTGCTGATGAGCTTAAAAAGATACATGCAGATATGGACTATGAGCTTGGTATCATAAAGACAATGGGCTTTATAGAGTATATCCTTATCGTGTGGGATTATATCAACTGGTGCCGCACGCACGACTGCTGGGTAGGCCCGGGACGAGGCTCGGCGGCGGGAAGCAGGGTGTGCTATTGTACCGGAATCACGGATATTGATCCGGTTAAATACAATCTGCTTTTTGAAAGATTTCTTAACCCTGAGCGAGTTTCCATGCCTGATATCGATGTGGATTTCGAGTATGCGGAGAGATATCGCGCCATAGAGTATGTTCAGCAGAAGTACGGACACGATTCTGTAACACAGATAGTCACCTTTGGTACGATGGCAGCAAGAGGAGTCATAAAATCAGTCGGAAAGGCGCTGGATTTCCCATATGCAGAGACTGACAGGCTTGCAAAGATGGTGCCTCAGGAGCTTAATATCACGATTGACAAGGCTCTTCAGATGAACCCGGAGTTTAAGGGCATTTACGACAGTGATGCGAGAGTGCATGAAATGATAGATATGGCAAAAAGGCTTGAGGGACTGCCAAACCACACGTCCGTGCATGCAGCAGGTGTGGTAATCTATCCGGGTGTGGCGAGCGATTATGTGCCTCTTGGAAGGGCAAACGACGGAAGCCCTACCGCAGAGTACAACATGGTACAGCTCGAGGAGCTTGGCCTTTTAAAGATGGATTTTCTGGGGCTTCGTACACTCACGGTGCTAAAGGATTCTGTGAAGAATATCAAGGCATCAAGGGGCATTGATGTGGATATCGACCATATTGATTTCAACGATAAGGGCACACTTGACTTTATCGGAACAGGAAAGACGGAAGGGGTATTCCAGCTAGAGTCTGCCGGTATGCAAAGCTTCATGAAGGAACTCAGTCCACAGAGCTTTGAGGACATCGTAGCCGGTATTTCGCTCTACCGTCCGGGTCCTATGGATTTCATTCCCAACTATATAAAGGGCAAGAACAATCCAAAGGAGATAAGCTATGTGACACCTGAGCTTGAGAGTATTTTAGAGCCGACCTACGGCTGTATAGTATACCAGGAACAGGTTATGCAGATAGTGCAGAAGCTCGCAGGCTATACAATGGGTCAGGCGGACAACATCCGCCGTGCCATGAGTAAGAAGAAGCAGTATGTCATTGACGCAGAGCGCCAGAGCTTTGTGTACGGAGACGAGGAGCGCGGTATAAAGGGCTGTGTGGCAAACGGCATAGATGAAAAGGCTGCCAACAGCATATACGATTCGATGGTTGATTTTGCTAAGTATGCGTTCAACAAATCACATGCAGCCGCGTATGCGAAAATCAGTGTTCAGACTGCATGGCTTAAAAATTACTATCCGGTCGAATTTATGGCAGCGCTCATGACTTCTGTTATAGACAATTCAGCCAAGGCGGCGCAGTATCTTTACAGCTGTCGTGATATGGGTATTAAGGTGCTTCCGCCGGATATCAACTGTGGACAGGGCGAGTTTATGATCGACGGACGAAACAGAGCGGAAGTTTCTGTCAAATATGGATTATGCACAAGTTTCGGCAGCTGTTGTTACACAAGAGTTTATCGATGGTATTCAGAACGGGTACTTGGCTGAGGTGGCACGAAAATACTCCCGACCGTCTTTTTCGATGCAGCATGTGCGAGTACATCGTCTTG
>ENA-OQJM01000105-OQJM01000105.1-human-gut-metagenome-genome-assembly--contig:-NODE-105-length-24780-cov-3.629376_pt1 | contig 24780 bp, 18 predicted proteins | sample MGYA00242607_ERZ504773 | MGnify/ENA primary metagenome ERZ504773 (study PRJEB26092, sample SAMD00036355) | human gut metagenome | host: Homo sapiens | study: EMG produced TPA metagenomics assembly of... | reverse complement strand
GGTGGAAAATGTGACGCTGACCAAAGATTATCCCGGTTATTTGGAAGCGGAATCCACTGTAGATTTGGTGGGACGAGTAAATGGAACTTTACAATCCAAGAATTTTGCACCTGGTTCCCGAGTACGTCAGGGACAGGTATTGTTTGTTATAGAACCGACACTTTATGAAAATTCAGTGAAACAAGCGGAAGCTGAATTAAAAACGGCTAAAGCCAATCTTGAATATGCTGTCAGTAGTTATCAACGTATGAAAGAAGCGATAAAAAGTGATGCGGTGAGCCGTATACAATATTTGCAGGCAGAAAGCCATGTCGTTGCTTGTGAGGCTGCCGTAAGTAATGCTGAAGCAGCTTTGAAAACTGCGCGTACCAACTTGAGTTATTGCTATGTCAAGGCTCCTTGTGATGGAGTGGTTGATGTATCAGTTTATTCTGTCGGAGCATACATCGGTGGTGCTTTGCAACCGGTTAAATTGGCTACTGTTTATAAGGATAACCGTATGTATTCCTATTTTAATATTGCAGATAACCAATATCTGACATACGAGCTGACCCAGGAGGCTGCCAGCAAGATTCCTGCAGAAACTCATTTTGTAACCTTGCGCTTGGGGACTGACGGGGCACAGGCATGGAAAGCGAAACTAGATTATCTTTCTCCCAATGTGACATTAACTACAGGTACTCTCCGTTTGCGTGCGGAATTAGATAACTCTGACGGGAAGCTTCGTCCCGGATTATTTGTCAGTGTCACGTTACCATACGGTGAAGCGCGGAATGCAGTGCTGGTTAATGATGCTTCTATCGGAACAGATCAGTTGGGCAAGTATTTGTATGTAGTGAATGACAGTGATATAGTGAATTATCGGCATATTGAAGTCGGGCAATTGGCGGATCATAATATGCGTGTTGTAAAAAGTGGCTTGTCACCTTCCGAACGTTATGTCACCAAGGCATTGTTGAAAGTGCGCCAAGGCATGAAAATTAAACCGATAGAACAAACCAATAAACTTCAATAGCCTTATGTTTTCAAAATTTTTCATAGAACGGCCTATATTTGCCACGGTGCTGGCTTTGTTATTCGTGGTGGCTGGACTTGTAACTCTGAATATATTGCCCGTGGCGCAATATCCCGATATTACGCCGCCTACCGTGCAAGTCAGTGCGGTATATCCGGGTGCCAATGCTGAAACTGTAGCTCAAACTGTCGGTATCCCCATTGAACAGCAGGTAAACGGTGTGGATGGAATGTTGTATATGAGCTCCAATTCCTCCGCATCGGGTGCTTATTCGCTGACTGTGACTTTCGAAGTGGGAACGGATATTGATATGGCAACTGTAATGGTACAAAACCGAGTTAGTGTAGCGTTGAATTCTTTGCCTGAAGCTGTGAAAGTACAGGGAGTGACGGTGCAGAAGCAGTCATCCAATATTGTGATGATGCTTACACTGAGTGGTGATAGTATTTATGATGGCCTTTATCTGACCAATTATGCCAATTTGAATCTGGTAGACCAGTTGACACGTGTGCCGGGAGTAGGAGCGGTGAATGTGATGGGAGCCGGAGACTATTCCATGCGTGTATGGCTGAATCCTGAAAACAATGCGTATCCGCAATATTACTCCGCAGCAAGTTTACTCTGCTATTCAGAGTCAGAACATGGAGGTTTCAGCCGGTTATGTGGGACAGCCTATCGGTAGTTCGGCCAATAATGATTTTCAATATACGCTGAATGTGAAGGGACGGCTTTCTACTTCTGAAGAGTTTGGGGACATCATATTGAGAGTGGAAGACCAGGGGAAGGTACTTCGTCTGAGAGATGTTGCCAAAATTGAGTTGGGAAGTGCCGAGTATGGAGTTGTTTCCAAATTGAAGGGACAACCTACAGCAGGTATTGCTGTCTATCAGTTACCGGGGAGTAACTCATTGGATGTGTCTAAAGGAGTTCGTGCACGCATGGCGGAATTGGCTGAAACATTTCCGGCAGGGGTGAAGTATAATGTAACATTGGACACTACAGATGTGGTTCATGACTCTATTGATGAAGTGATGAAGACTTTCGTGGAGGCGATTGTTCTAGTGGTGCTGGTTATCTTTTTTTCCTGCAAAGCTGGCGGGCGGTTCTTATTCCATGTCTTACTATCCCTGTTTCTCTTATCGGAACACTGGCGGTAATGGCTGCTCTAGGCTTTTCTATCAATACATTGACACTGTTCGGCTTGATATTGGCTATAGCTATTGTAGTGGATGATGCTATTGTGGTGACTGAAAATGCCACCCGTATTCTAGATGAAGGGAAGCTGGACGCCCGGGCGGCTACCGAGCAGGCTATGGGAGAGATTACCGGACCTATTGTCGGAGTGGTGCTGGTACTGCTTGCCGTTTTTATCCCTACTACACTGATTAGTGGAATTTCCGGGCAACTTTATAAACAGTTTGCATTGACTATTGCGGCTTCTACGGTTATAAGTGGTTTCAATTCATTGACATTGACTCCGGCTGTTTGTGCTCTGTTGCTCCGTCCCACTCCGACGCATAAAGCGCGTTTGTTCCGTTGGTTTGATAGTATGAATGACTGGATGCAACGGGTTTATGACGCTTCAGTAAAATGGTTGTTGGCACGTCCGGTTATTGCTATCGGTTCTTATATCGTAATATCAGTTATTGCTATTTTGATGTTTGTAAAATGGCCCAGCACCTTTATTCCCGAAGAAGATGACGGATATTTTATGATTGCCATTCAGCTTCCGGCTGCCTCTTCTTTAGAACGTACACAAATGGTGGGTAAGCAGATTGATGCTATTTTGTCAGAGTATCCCGAAGTGAAGACTTATTTGGGAGTAAACGGATTCAGTATCATGGGAGGTGGTCAGTTGCCTAATGCGGCTACCTATTTTGTGGTGCTGAAGAATTGGAAAGAGCGTGCGGGTAAGGAGCATACCGCTCAAGCGGTGGTTAATCGTTTTAATGAACAGGCATATGCCATGATACAGGAAGCCCAAGTCTTTGGTATTATTCCTCCTGCTATCCCTGGTATGGGTAATACAGGTGGTTTACAACTCGAACTGGAAGATCGCAAGTCTTTGGGTGCAGAAGAACTGCAAAAGGCGGTTGAGGCGTTATTGGCTAATTATCACAATGAGCCGGCTATTGCTTCTATAAGCAGTATGTATCAAGCGGATGTACCTCAGTATTTTTTGAATATAGACCGTGATAAAGTTCAGTTAATGGGCTTGCAGTTGAATCAGGTTTTCTCTACATTAGGGTATTATATGGGGCAGGCTTATGTAAATGATTTTGTAGAATTCGGCCGTATCTACCAGGTAAAATTGGAGGCTGGTGAACAGGCCCAAAAGGTGATTGATGATGTGTTGAAACTGAGTGTGGTCAATTCGAAAGGAGAGATGGTTCCTTTCAGTAGTTTTACACAAATAGAGCAAAAACTGGGAATGGATCAGATAAACCGATATAATATGTATTCGGCAGCTTCTATCACTATTACTCCGGCTGCGGGGAGTAGTTCCGGTCAGGCGATAGAGGCTGTGGGGAGTTTGATAAAAAATCAGCTAGGAGGAGAGTTTGGATATGAGTGGACTTCTGTTGCTTATCAAGAAACTCAGGCTGGTAATACTACTACTATTATTTTAATCATGGCTTTGTTGGTAGCTTATTTAGTATTGGCAGCTCAGTATGAAAGTTGGACAAGCCCGGTGGCTGCCGTAATGGGATTACCGGTAGCTATTTTGGGAGCGATGCTCGGTTGTTGGGTGATGGGAGTTCCAGTCAGCATTTATACACAAATCGGTATTATTCTGTTGATAGCCTTATCGGCGAAAAATGGTATTTTAATTGTGGAGTTCGCCCGTGATTACCGTAAGGCCGGCAATCCTATCCGTGAGGCGGCTTATGAGGCGGGACATGTGCGTTTGCGTCCTATTCTGATGACTTCATTTACTTTTGTATTAGGTGTGATGCCGTTGCTGTTTGCAACAGGCGCTGGTGCCGGAAGCCGTGTGGCACTAGGTGCGGCAGTAGTATTTGGTATGGCCGTGAATACGATTTTTGCTACCGTTTATATTCCTAATTGGTATGAAGTGATGCAGAATATTCAAGAGAAATGGTTGACAAAGAAACAGTGAATGTTTCCTTTTCATATTTCACCACAGATTATACAAATTAACACAGATTGAATATAAATTGCTGATTGTCAATATAAATAATCTGAGTTGATATATATAGTCTGTGGTGAATTTATTATCTTTGCAGCAAACGTATAAAATATGGATACAATAAACAACGATCTTACTAACTTATTGCAACAGATGGGGGTGCATCAGGAAAGTCTGGGCATCACTCAGCGTATTGTCATGATAGCAGGGATTCTGATCATTTGCTTTTTGTGGCAGATTACTTTTGTAGAAAAATAATAGTTCCTACTATAAAAAAACTGACAGCAAGAACACAGGCTACTTGGGATGATTATTTATTCAATGATGCTGTACTGGATAATATGTGTCATCTTATTCCACCTATAATATTGTATGTATTACTTCCTTTTGCTTTTCCACATGAGCCTGTGACTTTGACATTCATACTGAAGCTATGCTGGGTTTACATCACGGCTGTAGCCATGAAATTGATCTGTTCTTTTTTGACCTCTCTCTATACCATTTCAAGTGAACATGAGAAGCTGAAAAATCATCCTCTGAAAGGAGTATATCAGATGATAAAACTGATTGTGATTTGTGTAGGGGTAATTATTATAGTCAGTACATTGATAGATAAAGATCCTGTGAACATTCTTACAGGATTGGGTGCTTCTGCTGCTATTTTGATGTTGGTTTTCAAAGATACGATTATGGGATTGGTTGCCGGAGTCCAGCTTTCTGCCAATGATATGCTTCGACCGGGAGATTGGATTACTATGCCGAAATATGGAGCTGACGGTACAGTAATAGAAGTGACCCTTACCACTGTAAAAGTACGCAATTGGGATAATACTATAACCACAGTTCCTCCTTATGCATTGGTCAGTGATTCGTTTCAGAACTGGCGTGGTATGCGGGAAAGTGGTGGACGTAGGGTGAAGCGTTCTATTAATATAGATATGAATACAGTCCATTTCTGTACACTGGAGCAAATGAAGACATTTGAAAAACAAGCTTGGATGTCAGACTTTGAAAAAACGGGAAGGAGGAAGTGAATCTTTATGTGTTTCGTCACTATCTGGAATATTATTTGCGTCATAATCCTCGGGTGAATACAGAATTGATTTTGATGGTGCGTCAATTACAACCTACGCCGCAAGGATTGCCCATAGAACTTTATTTCTTCTCTGCCAATAAAGACTGGATTCCATACGAACGCTTGCAAGCAGAGGTCTTTGACCATTTGTTGGCTGTGCTTCCCGAATTCGGATTAAGGGTATTCCAAAGCCCTTCAGGATTGGATGTGTTGTCTCTTTCTTCTCATTAATTTATAATCTCACTAACGGAGAGATACAGGAAATCATCACATATTAACACGGATTAAATCAAATTTATTGATTGTCAGAATGAATAATCCATGTTAATATGTGAGAATGTACACTATTATACATGAAGTTCCAGTATAAACCGGGTCCCTTTTTTATAATCAGTGTCCAAAGTCAGTGTGCCATTTAATTTATAAGCGATAAGGCTGCAGGTAGGCAACCCTAGTCCGTTCCCTTGTGTTAAATCGCGTATTTTTGCAAATGGCTTGAACAGTCTTTCACGCGCTTCAACCGGAATTCCCGTTCCCGTATCAGTTAGTATGAATTGATGTGTATGAGCGCTTCGTTTTTTGAATTCCAGTGAAATCTTACCGCTTTTCGTATATTCTGCTGCATTGTTCAATAAATGGTTTAATATGCGTTCCAATTCTTCTGCATTTGTCTTAATATTTACACGTGGGACGTTTACCACTGCTTCTACTCCGGACTTGAAGTTTATTTTCGCTTTTTCCATAATACTTTCACATAATGTATTTATGTTCAGTTCCTTTAGCGGATAATGTTCTTCACGTGTTTCTTCCAATGAAATATACGTCTGGATAGCTGTCATTAGTTCTTTCAGTGCCTTGATGTTTTCATGTAATATTGGGGTAGATATTGTTCCCTTTGTTGCTTCATCTATTGTATTCAGACTTGGTTCAATTTGGGCGCTGATATTACCGATAAACTTAGACTTCTGCTCATTGTTTTCATTCGCTATTTGTAGGCTATGTTTCAATTTTTTACTTGGCGGATATGTTTAAATAACAAGGTAGCTAAAAATAATAATCCGGCAGCTAATATGGCAGATAACACACATAATGCAATGATAATAATTAGATTTGTGGTAATCTTGTCTTCTTTTTCCTGCAAAATTTTTTGACTGGTTTCATATTTTTGTTGTAGTGTGTTTAGCTCATTGGCTGTTTTTACTGCTTTTATGGAATCTTGCCATGAAGTATAAAGTTTTCTCATTGCAATAGCCAATGGGGCATTATTATTCTGTTCGGCATATCCCAACATGTCTTTATAGCATTGGTCTATTCCTTTTTCATCTTTACCGGTAGAGCGCTTTTGGAATAAGATGTTATAACATTCCAAGCTTTTGTCTGTCATACCGAAAGTTTGATAATAATTGGCTTCCGTCATTAGAAGTTCTTCTTGTAAAGAGTCTGATTTTAATAGGTCTGTATAGGAGTGAAGTTGTTTCAATAGTATCTTGCATTGTTCTGTATTTTTTAGATTCGTATACATACGCAGGCGTTCTTTACCCACCATGAAACGCAATTTGTACTCAGGTGATTTTTTTCTTTGCTCACTATAATAAATCAGTGCGTCCATTTGTCGGCAAGTGGCAAAGGCTTCTTTATATTGTCTGTTTTGAGTAAAGAGCGTACTTACCCGTATTCCCTCTTCTACCGCTTTATTTATTTGCTTTTGTTCGGCATACTGAGTGAATTTTGCCCACTTTGTATTTAACTCTTGAATATTGACACCTGCCGGTATGGCTGTAGTTTGTCCTTGCCCTGCGACACAACAAAAGGCAAGTGCTAATGTTAGAAGAATTTTTTTCATTATTGAAACAGGTTTTCTGCAAATATAACCTTTTTTTAAGCAAAAAGTTCGGGAAGTGCAACTTTTTTTCATCTTCTAGCGTCTAAACTGTAAAACAATAACTTTTAAGCAGGACAGGCCATCTTGTAAAAAGAATAAAATCATAATATTTAAAATGAGAAAAATAGTAATGATAGTCATACTGGTAGCCAGTATGGTACAAGGAGTTTTTGCCCAACAAATAATTATAAAGGGCACTGTGAAAGACGCGACAAGTAAAAAGGCTGCAGAATATGTTAATGTAGTTTTACAAACAGCAGATTCGGTTTTTGTTGGAGGAACTATTACGAATAGCAAAGGCGATTTCTTACTGAATAAGGTCTATGCAGGCGATTATTTATTGGCATTATCCTGTGTGGGGTATCGTACGCAATTTATTGTATTAAACGGAATTAAACAGAATATAAATTTAAGGGAAATTTTATTGGAAGATGATGCTGTGGCTATGGAAGGTGTAACAGTTAGTGCTTCCGGACAAATCAGTCATTCGGATCGTAAGTTGATTTTTTCCTTCTGAACGGCAAATGAAGATTTCAACAAATGGAGTCAATCTGTTGCAACAGATGATGCTTCCCCGTATTCAGATAAATCCCATGAATAATGAGATAGGAGTGTTAGGGGGAGAGAACTTCAGCTTCGTATCAATGGAGCGAAAGCAGAAGTTGAAGAGATTAAGGCATTACAGCCATCAGACATTATTCGTATAGAGTATCATGAAACCCTGGTTTGCGTTATGGTAATGCTGAGGTAGTGCTTGATTATATTGTCCGTCGTCCGGAAACGGGGGGAAACTTTGGAGTGGATTTGTCTCAGGGGATGAATGCCATGTGGGGAGAATATAATGTTTTTGGAAAAGTGAACCATAAGAAGTCTGAGTTTGGTGTTTCGTATTACATGGGACCTCGCGATTTCTATGGTATGTATCGGGATAATGAAGAGGAATTCCATTTGGCGGACGGAACAACATTACATCGTATAGAAGAAGGTGAACCGGGGCACGGATCTGTGTTTATGAATAATTTAAGTATGAATTATAATTTACAGCAGACTGAAAATTCATTGTTCAGTGCTACTTTTCGTTTGAGAAGTAATAGCCAGCCTCATTGGGATTATCAAGGAGTATTGACTAATGTTGCCGATTCTGATGATAAGGTGGATATGATAGACCGTACTAAAAAAAGTTGGTCTCGTCCTTCGTTGGATCTTTATTATCAACAGGGATTGAAAAATAAGCAACTTTTGGTATTCAATGTGGTAGGTACTTATAATAGGGAAAAATCACGCCGTTTGTATCAAGAAAGCTTGCAGGATGAGTTGTTGACTGATATTAATAATAATGTATTAGGAGATAAATATTCTCTAATTGGGGAGGCTGTTTATGAGAAGCAATTTTCTAAAGGAAATTCGTTGAGTTTCGGGTTGCGCCATACCCAGTCTTTCGCCAATAATGCATACCGTAACGGTCATTATTATGAAACGGATATGAATCAAGGGGATACATATGTTTATGGGGAATATAGAGGAAAGGTAAATAAATTGGACTACAGATTGGGTGTAGGTGTTACTCGTTCTTATTACAAACAAAGTGGTGATGATTCGTATGAGAATTATAGTTTTAATCCTCGTTTGGTACTGCATTATACGTTGCCGGGAAATTCATTCGTCCGTTGGAAATCCGATATCAGTAATGCTTCTCCGTCATTGGGGGATTTAAGTGCAGTAGAACAGATTGTGGATTCGTTGCAAATCAGACGAGGCAATCCGAACTTGAAAGCCTATTTGCGTTATCACACAGAGTTGACATACGAATGGCAGAAAGGTATATTTTATTCTAATCTTTGGGGGGCGTATGATTATCAGCCGAATGCCATTATGGACGAGAAGTATCAGGACGGTGACAAGATTGTACAGACATGGGACAATCAAAAGGATTGGCAGAAATTATCAGGGCGTCTGACTTTGCGTGTTGGCCCTATTAAGGATATGCTACAGTTCTCGTTTACCGGTGGAGTAAACCATTATATGAGTCATGGTAATACATATTCTCATACTTATACAAACTGGTATTGTAATGCTGAAGCATCCTTTAATTACAAGCAGTTCTCTCTTTACTGGCAGATGAATACTAATTGGAATAATTTCTGGGGGGAAACCTTGTCAGGGGGGGAGAATATTCAGGTATTGGTGATGTATTACACGCACAAGAATTTGCGTGTAGGGTTGGGAGCTTTTAATCCGTTTACGGATAATTATAAACAGCAGACTGAGAACTGGAATAAATATGCTTCTTATAAAAAAACGAATTATGTGAAGGAGAGCTCGCAAATGTTTTTGGCAAGTGTTTCTTATAATTTCTCGTTTGGCCGTAAGTTTAAAGCAGGCCAACGGAGGGTGAATAATAGTGATAACGATTCCGGAGTGATGAGTACCGGAAAATAAACAAGATAATCATTTTAATGAACTTAAGTTCATGGGGCAAGTAAGTTAAGTAACTTGGCTCACGAACATAAGTTGCTTGGCTTACGAAGTTAAGTTCATAAATTTATCGAAATAATAGATATATTACCCTTAACAAAATCATATATGAAAATGAAAAAAAACTTGATTGATTATGAGCTCCTGTGGGAGAAAATTACGGATTACGTAAAGGCCACCAGTAGAACGACTGCTCGTCCTGTACTTCTATTATATTATGTATTGCGAAGCCCCGAAACTCCCTCTTCGGATAAAATGTTGATTGTGGCGGCACTTTCGTATTTGGTATTGCCGATTGATTTGATTTCGGCTAAGCGGTTACCAATTATCGGCTGGATTGATGAAGCGGTATCTTTGGTTTATGCTTATAAAAAGGTGTGCCGCTATGTGACTCCTGAGATTGAATCAGAAGTGGATAATGTACTGGAACGCTGGTTTCCGGAAGGAAAGTACGAATTGATAGAAGAATAAATATTGTACTTATCTTTGGGGAGTAAGGATGGGTAAATGGAGTATTTTAGGAATGGGCTTCGTCGACTTTCGGCGTGGCCCTTGCTGATTGTAGACAAAGGTAGATTGTAATTCTACCCCAAGGAACTTCATTTTGTTTCATATATTATGCATCTATGATTTTTAACTGGTACGGAAAGAATTATAGAAACTGTCTGTTCTTACGTTCCGGATGGAAATAAAGCAATATATTTGGAATGAAATCATTTTGTCTGAGAATATGTGATGTATGTAAAAGTGTTACAATATGTTTTGAGTATTGTCAATACCTTATAGTTCAATGTTTAACATGACCTAAGTTCTCTTAGAACTTTATATTAAATATTGCTGCAAAGATATGAAAATATATTAAATACCAAAGATATCGCAGCTAAAATGTTGGATAATAAATAATTTTATTCTAACAGGATTTACTTTTTGCTTGCCAAACTCAGCAAAACAACTCTTTTTGAACGTTTTTATCTAAGTTCTAAGAGAACTTAGCATTTATGAACGTTAAATTAAAAAGTTTTTTTATGAAAAAGAGAGTTTTGTTTACGTTGACTTGTCTATTCCTATGGACAGGTATGGCAATGGCTCAGGTATCCCGAATTACTGGAGTTGTAGTTTCGGCAGAAGACAATGAGCCGATTGTCGGAGCTTCGGTTCTTGTGAAAGGTACTACCCTTGGAACTATTACCGATATGAATGGCCGGTATAGTATAAACAATGTTCCGGTCAATGCAAAATCTTTGGTAATATCGTTTGTCGGTATGAAAACACAAGAATTGGCTATAAAGGGTGGTGAGCAAAGAGTAGTGATGCAAAGTGATACAGAATTGATTGATGAGGTCGTTGTAGTAGCTTATGGTACACAGAAAAAATCATCTTTTACCGGAGCTGCTTCCACAGTAGGGGCCAAATCCATAGAGAAACGTGCTATCACTAATGTTACAGCTGCATTGGAAGGGAATGCTTCCGGAGTTCAGGTGACTGCTGCCACCGGACAACCTGGTGAATCTTCTTCTATCCGTATTCGTGGGTTTGGCTCAGTCAATGCATCCAATGCTCCTTTATATGTAGTGGACGGAACTATATATAATGGTAGCATAGGTGATATTAATCCTGCAGATATTGAGTCTATGACTATATTGAAAGATGCGGCATCTACTTCTTTGTATGGTTCAAGTGCGGGTAATGGTGTTATCTTGATTACTACTAAAAAAGGTAAAGAGTCAGGTGGAACAGGAGTAAACTTGACTATTAACCAAGGATGGTCAAACAGGGCTTATAAAGATTATAAAAAGGTGGGAATTTATGATTACTATCCTTTACAATGGGAGATGTTGAAGAATTCCTATATTACATCTGGTAAAGATGTCGCAACGGCGGCCTCATTGGCAACATCTAAAATTGGAAGTACGTTGAAATATAATCCTTTTGTTGGTGTCGCAGATGATGCCATTGTCGGAACTGATGGAAAGCTGAATTCTTCAGCCGATGCATTGAAGTGGGGAGATGATTTGGATTGGGAAGATGCAGCTTTCAAGACCGGCTATCGTCAGGAATATAATTTGAGTTATAATACAAAAACAGAAAAAAGTGATACTTATGCTTCTGTTGGTTATTTAAATGACGATGGTTATATGATTAAGACTGACTTTGAACGTTATTCTGGTCGTTTGAATTATAATGTGTACCCTACTAAATGGTTCAAGACAGGTTTGAATTTGGGAGTAACTCGTACGGTATCCAATTATTCAACTTCAGATTCGGGAAATTCGAGTTCATATAGTAACCTTACACGTTTTATTCGTACCATGGCTCCTATATATCCCGTTCATAAACATGATTTGGAAACCGGTGCTTATTTGGATGCTAATGGTAAGGCAACTACTGATCCGGGTGAATATATTTATGATTATGAAGGAACTCGCTTGTCGAATAATGGACGTGATGCGATAGCTGAAACAGAGTTCAATCAACGTGAACTAGTGCGTGTTAATCAGACTGGACATACTTATCTCACTTTGACTCCGGTTGAAGGGTTGAACCTTACAGCCAATTACTCTATCAATAATATTGATTATCGTCGTAAAGTCTATGAAAATCCTTATGTGGGCGATGGTACTGCAGGACCGGGCCGTTTGAACCAGATGTCTACCCGGACGCTGACTCAGACCTTTAATCAATTGATAACTTATAACAAGTCTATCGGAAATCATAACTTTGACGTTCTTTTAGGACATGAAAACTATTCTTATAAGTATGAGTATTTATATGGTATGAAGACTCAGGAAACAGTTTCGGGTATGTATGAATTTGGTAATTTCGTAAATATCAGTTCACTTAGCTCCTATACAAATACCTATAAAAAGGAAGGTTACTTTGGCCGTATCAATTATGATTATGCTCATAAATACTACGCTTCACTTTCTTATCGCCATGATGGTTCCTCGCGTTTTGCAAAAGAGAACCGTTGGGGGGATTTCTGGTCGTTCGGAGCAGGCTGGAGAATTAGTGAAGAGGCATTTATGAAGGATGTGAAATGGGTGAATAACTTGAAATTACGTGCTTCTTACGGTGAAACAGGTAATGATAATATATTGGATAGTGATGGTGATCCTGATTATTATCCTTATCAGACCTTATATGGTTTGGGATATAAAAATGGTTCAGAAGCTGGAGCCTACTTCACGGTGATAGCCAATCCCTCATTGAAATGGGAAACACAAATATCTACGGATATTGCTCTTGAATTTGGTTTGTTTGACTGTTTGACGGGTACTATTGAATATTTTAAGAAAGATTCCAAGGATTTGTTGTTTGATGTTTCTCAGCCCGCTTCTGTCGGAGTAACATCCATTATACAGAATATTGGTAAGGTCACTAATTCAGGAGTGGAAATAGAGTTGGATTATAATGCATTTAAAAATAAAGACTGGAGTGTATCTGTTGGGGCCAATGCTACTTTTGTGAAGAATAAGATAAAGAACCTGCCGGCTACAATGAAAGAAAATGGATATATCAGTGGTTCTAAAAAGTGGTTGGAAGGAAAGTCCATTTATGAATTCTGGCTTCGTCAATGGCATGGGGTAGACCCTCAGACCGGTGATGGTTTATATGTGGCTGATGTAAGTAAATATAATCAAGGGAATATTGGAACAGGGGATGGAAACATTACACAGAGCCAGTTTGATGAGTATAAAAAAACAGTAGTGACTATTGATGGTAAGGAATTGACCAATTCGTATACTTATGCTAAATACGACTTCAGTGGTTCTTCTATTCCTGATGTGTTTGGTGGGTTTAATGTCAGAGTAAGTTATAAGAACTTTGATTTGGCTGCTGTATTCTCTTACCAGTTGGGCGGTCAGGTTTTGGATACTAATTATGCTACCATGATGAGTATGACTGAATTTGGTTATGCACAAAGTCCGGATTTGTTAAAAGCATGGAAACAGGCAGGGGATATTACTGAGGTTCCCCGCATAGACAATAGTGCAGCTCATACCACGAATATTGGTCAGTCTTATTCAACTCGTTGGCTTACCAGTTCGGATTATCTTAATTTAAGATCTGTCACTATTGGCTATCAGTTCCCAAAAGCTTGGTTGAGCAAAGTGATGCTTAAGAGCGCCCGTTTGAATCTGACTGCGGAAAACCTGTTCATGTTGAAAGCCCGTCAGGGATTGAATCCGATGGCTAATTATTCCGGTGTAACTTATAATGAATATATGCCGTCCCGTAATATCACGTTAGGGCTTAATGTTTCATTCTAAAAAATAAAAGAATTATGAGATCAATTAAAAATATAACATTAGGATTAGCGACAGTTGGAGTAATGTTCCTATCTGGTTGTGCCGGTGATTATCTGGATACTATTCCCTCTACCTCTGTTTCAGAAACGACAATAAACACCTCGTTGGACAATCTTTATATAGCATTGAATGGAATTCATAAAGAGATGGTTTCTCAGGAAAGTGGATATCAGTGTTTGGGCGGTGAACCCGGTTTTATGATGTCACGTGATGCAGAGGCTGATGATATGAATTGGCAGACAAATACATGGATGAAGGCGGCCTATTTAGGATGGCAATGCAATATGAATGAAACGAATGGTTATAATTATAAGTTCTGGCAAATTTATTATCAATGGATTCTGAATGCTAACAAAATTTTGGCGGGTTTGGAGGAAGTTGAAATAACTAGCCAGGAATTGTTTGACCAGATAAAGGGAGAAGCTTTGTGTATCCGTGCTTGGGCTCATTTTAATTTGGTACAGCTTTATGCAAAACGTTATGAAGCCGGCAAGGATAATACACAGGATGGAATTCCTTATCGTGAAAAAGCTGTGGCCGAAGAGCAGGCACGTAATTCCGTAGAAGATGTTTATGCTAAAATCAATAATGATTTGGATGAGGCTTGTATACTTTTGAGTGGAATAAAAGTAAATGATGTCAATCATTATAGCGAGATGGTGGCATGGGGATTGAAGGCACGTGTAGCATTGACCATGCAAGATTATAATAATGCGGCGGTTTATGCAGGGAAGTCTATTTCTTTAGCTGAAGCAGGTGGTCACCAGTTGATGACTGGCAGTCAGTTGAATTGTGGGTTTGCCAATATTACGACGGACACTAAAGAAGCGATGTATGCTGCAATGACTCCCGATGATAAGACTGTTTATTTTTATTCTTATTATGCATATATGTCATGGAACTTTAACTCCAGTGCCATTCGTCAGGGAGTGAAGTGCATAAATGTGGATGCTTATGAAACGATGTCTGAAACAGACTTACGGCGTGCGTGGTGGGATCCGACTGGGGAAGCATCTGTTCCGTCATCAAGTTATGCAAAGAATGCTTATCAAAACCGTAAGTTTACTGCCCGTTCTACAGCCGATGCTGTAGGTGATGTCGCATTTATGCGTTTGGCAGAAATGTATCTCACCCAGGCTGAAGCTTTAGCTCGTGCAGGAAAAGATAGTGAGGCGCAGACTGTGTTTACTAAATTCCAGATAACCCGCGATCCCTCTTATGTCTCGAAAGGTAATACTGGTGATGCTTTGGCAGAGGAAATTATGAATAGTCGCCGGGTGGAATTATGGGGTGAAGGTTTTCGTTTTTATGATTTGAAACGTTTGCATTTGTCTATTAAACGTGGATCAAATTTTGATATAGCTTTCTGTACTTTCCTTGAAAAGGATAAAGATGCACAAGGTTGGGTGTGGGAGATACCTAAAATTGAAACAGACTTTAATTCACTTTGTACGAAGAACTATTAATAATTCTCTCTAACACATAAATTTTCTCTTAAAGGAGGTGGGCAGACTTTTTCTTGAAAGTTTTGTACCACCTTTTTGCTTAACATAACCTTTGTTTAACTAAGGCCGATAGCTTTTCTGGTTTTCTTTTTGTGTTACTTGTGTTGTCTAATATCTAATTTTGTTGTATTGTTTTTTTAGTAATTTAGAAGAAATTGGATTTAATTTATACTTGTTCTAATTGCTATAATCCATTGTTTTGAATGAAGTAAAGAACCTGTAAACACAAAATAAAGTGTAAACAGAATTCTTTACTATTGTTTAAAATGATAAACTATTTAGGTGAAAAAGTTTATTCCTCTTCGTCCAGTAAAATGTTCATAATCTGAACAGCTGCTTTGGCAACAGAAGTTCCGGGGCCGAAGATTGCTACAACACCTGCCTTGTATAAGAAGTCATAGTCTTGAGCGGGGATAACACCACCAGCGATAACTAAAATATCTTCACGACCTAATTTCTTTAATTCTTCAATAATCTGCGGGATCAGTGTCTTATGTCCGGCAGCCAATGAAGAAACACCTACTACATGAACGTCGTTTTCCACTGCGTCACGAGCAGCTTCGGCAGGAGTTTGGAACAACGGTCCCATATCTACGTCGAAACCACAGTCGGCATAACCTGTTGCAACTACTTTTGCACCACGGTCGTGTCCGTCCTGTCCCATCTTGGCAATCATGATACGCGGACGGCGGCCTTCCTTCTTTGCAAATTCTTCGGTCAGTTCGCAAGCTTTTGCGAAGTCTGTATCCTTTTTACTTTCTGATGAGTACACGCCTGATATAGTTCTGATTACTGCTTTATAACGTCCTACAATTGTTTCACAAGCATCCGAAATCTCGCCCAAGGTAGCACGGACATGAGCCGCCTCTACAGCCAGTTCCAGCAAATTGCCTTTACCTGTCTTTACACATTCGGTGATGGCTGCCAAAGCTTTGTCTACTTCTGCTTGATTGCGGCCTTCTTTCAAACGCTTCAGATTTTCAATTTGTTCCAAACGTACAGCTGTATTGTCTACTTCAAGGATATCGATAGGATCCTCTTTTTCCAAACGATATCTGTTGGTGCCGACAATTGTCTGGGCACCGGAGTCGATACGGGCCTGAGTACGTGCCGCAGCTTCTTCAATACGCATTTTGGGTACTCCGGTTTCGATAGCTTTCGCCATACCGCCCAAGCTTTCAATTTCCTGAATATGTTCCCAAGCCTTGTGAGCCAATTCGTTAGTTAAAGATTCTACATAGTAAGAACCACCCCATGGGTCAACGTTCTTGCAAACATATGTTTCTTCCTGAATATAAATCTGAGTATTACGTGCGATACGTGCAGAGAAGTCGGTGGGCAATGCAATTGCTTCATCCAACGCGTTGGTGTGCAGTGACTGGGTGTGTCCCAATGCTGCTGCCATAGCTTCAATACAAGTACGACCTACATTGTTGAATGGATCTTGCTCTGTCAATGACCAGCCCGAAGTCTGGGAATGGGTACGCAATGCCAGTGATTTCGGATTCTTCGGGTTGAACTGTTTGACAATTTTGGCCCACAACATACGTGCTGCGCGCATTTTGGCAATTTCCATAAAATGATTCATGCCGATAGCCCAGAAGAATGACAGACGTGGAGCGAATGCGTCGATGTCTATACCTGCAGCGACTCCGGCCCGAAGATATTCCAAACCGTCAGCCAGTGTATAAGCCAATTCAATATCTGCTGTGGCACCTGCTTCCTGCATGTGGTAGCCCGAGATGGAGATAGAATTGAACTTAGGCATTTTTTGTGAGGTATATTCAAATATGTCAGAGATGATCTTCATGGAAAAGGCAGGTGGATAAATATATGTGTTACGCACCATAAACTCTTTTAAGATATCATTCTGGATGGTTCCGGCCATTTCTTCCAATTTAGCTCCCTGTTCCAAACCTGCATTGATGTAGAATGCCATGATGGGAAGTACGGCACCGTTCATGGTCATGGAAACAGACATCTTATTCAAAGGAATACCATCGAACAAAACTTTCATATTTTCCAATGAGCAAATTGACACACCTGCCTTACCTACGTCACCTACTACACGTTCATGGTCGGGGTCATAGCCGCGGTGTGTCGGAAGGTCGAATGCGACAGACAAGCCTTTCTGACCTGATGCCAAATTACGGCGATAGAATGCGTTGCTTTCTTCGGCAGTGGAGAAACCTGCGTACTGGCGGATAGTCCAAGGACGGAAAGTGTACATCATGGAGTACGGGCCGCGAAGATAAGGAGGAATACCTGCTACATAGTTCAAGTGCTCCATGCCTTCCAAATCTTCTTTAGTGTAAACAGGCTTCACATTAATGTGTTCCGGCGTTTTCCAGTCGGCGGTGATGCCGTTTTCTTTTTGCCACTCCATACCATTCTGAGGTTGGAATCCGGCATATATATCTATATTTTTAAAATTCGGTTTCATTGTTCTTCCTTACTTAATTCCTAACTTAGCGTTGTATTCTTTCAATGTGTCCAATACGTTAACACGTACATGGATAAAGTTTTCGATGCCTGCGGCTTTCAGCTCTTCCATACAAGCAGGAGCACCTGCAACAATGAAGATGGCTCTTCCATTTAATGCCTTGAACGCAGGAATAGCATATTCTGCGTATTCATCATCGCTGGAACAGATAACTACGATGTCTGCACCGGCTTTCATAGCTGCTTCGACACCGGCCTCTACTGTGGGGAAGCCCAAATTGTCGATTACTTCGTAACCGGCACAAGCCAAGAAGTTGCATGAGAATTGGGCACGTGCTTGGCGCATGGCCAGATTACCGATAGTTAGCATAAATGCTTTCGGGCGTTTGCCGGATTTCTCTGTCTGCAAACGAAGTGCTTCAAACTGGCTGGCAGCACGGTCGAAGTTTAATGTGGCAAACGGTTTTTCACAGTTGTCATGATTGCCTCCACAACAACATTTGGCTTCTACAGGAGCCTTTTCGCCTGCTTTTTCATTGAAGTTAGGATATTGGTTGGTACCCAGTAAAATTTCTTTGCGTTTTGAAACGGAGTCGTGGCGGGCCTTGTTGCTTGCGTTGATCGCTTCCTGTACTTTTCCTGCTTTGACTGCTTCCAGCATTCCTCCTTCGTCTTCCACTTTCAAGAATAACTCCCATGCCTGTGTGGCAATAGAAATTGTTAAATTTTCAATAAAGTAAGAACCCGCGGCGGGGTCAACTACTTTGTTGAAATGACATTCTTCTTTTAGCAATAACTGTTGGTTACGGGCGATACGTTCAGAGAAGTCGTCCGGAGTTTCGTAAGTCTTGTCAAACGGGGTTACAGTGATGGAGTTGACTCCTGCCAAGGCGGCACTCATCGCTTCGGTTTGAGTGCGGAGCAGGTTTACATGTGCGTCAAACAAAGTCAGGTTGAAAGTGGATGTTTCAGCATGTGCCACCATTTTGCAGGCACAGAAACAAGTGCCGTCTTCCGCTTTGTTCGGACATTCGGGTTGGCAGTTGCATTGAGGATGATATTCTTTTACGATGTCCGCCCATAACATACGTGCTGCGCGGAACTTGGCAATTTCCAGAAAATAGTTGGAACTGATGCCGAAATTGAATTTTATTTTCTTGGCAACCAGTGCAGCAGGAACTCCTGCTTCTACCAGTTTGCTCAGATATTCGTTACCCCAAGCCAATGCATATCCCAGTTCTTGTGAAATATAAGATCCGGCATTGTTCAGTTCTATCGCATTGACACAGATACAACGGAATTTAGGTAGCGGAGCCAGTACTTCTACCAATTCTTTGGCGGTAGTGATGAAATTGCTAAGGTCTTTGCCTTTTACCATCATTTTACCCATAGGGTCATAGTTGACGGAGCCTTGCAATTTGGTCAGGTCGTATTCTTTCTTTTGGAAGTAAGCAACCAACAATTTGGCTAATTCCACCGTATGTCCTTGACAAGTGGAGAAGTTTAACTCAATGCATTCCGCACAGATATCATTCAATAATGTTTCGATATATTCAGGACTGAGATCTTTCTTCTTTACGTAGAATCCCAATGAGTCAACACCTTTGTTCAAAATATCCAGTGCTTTAGCATTGGCTTCTTTAGGACACTCTACTTTGATTTCCTGACGCACGAACCAAGTATTGTCGTTTTTCTTCGTGCCTCTTACATAGGGGAATTCTCCGGGTAGTCCTTCGGTTGTTTTCAAACCTTCCAGATCTTCCTGGCGATAAAATGGTTTTACTTTAAAACCTTCGTTGGTTCTCCAAACCAATTTCTTTTCAAAATCAGCGCCTTTCAAGTCTGCTGTAATCTTTTCCATCCACTGTTCCGTAGAAACGGCTGGGAAGTCCGAAAAGAGTTTCTCTTTACTATCTGCCATAGTTTATTCGGTATTAATATTTAAGAATTATATCACATACTTTTTCAATAGTATGGGCAAATATACTAAAACCTTTTAAATAGAATCCTTTTTTTAGCTATTTTCATAAAGGAGAAAGAGAGGTTTCTGTCATTTTGTTAACTGACGAAAGCAAAAGATGTTCTTATTGCAAAGTGGATATTGCAAAATAAATAAGAATCATGAAATAATAGTTTTCAAATTGTTGGGTTGAGTGAGGGGAATTCATTAATTTTGCGGCAATTTTATAAAAACATAGTATTATATCATGGACTGGTTACAAAATCTATTATTTGATGAAAACTCAATAGCGCATATCGTGCTGCTTTATTCTTTTGTGATTGCAGTAGGAGTGTTGCTGGGAAAAATTAAATTTTTCGGAGTATCGTTAGGTGTTACTTTTGTTTGTTTACCGGTATTGTCTGCGGACATTTCGGTTTAACGGGGAATACACAGATACTTACATTTTTACAGGATTTCGGACTAATATTGTTCGTGTTCTGTATCGGACTTCAGGTAGGTCCTTCTTTTTTCTCTTCCTTCAAGAAAGGAGGGATTGCAATGAATCTAGTAGCAATGGGGATTGTCGCATTGAATATTGCTGTGGCTGTGGCTTTGTATTATGGCTTGAACGGCCGGATAGAGCTGCCTATGATGGTGGGTATTCTTTGTGGTGCAGTAACGAACACGCCGGGACTGGGTGCTGCCAACGAAGCGTTGAGCCAGCTGAATTACAATGGCCCGCAGATAGCGATGGGATATGCGTGCGCTTATCCATTGGGAGTGCTGGGTATCATTGGTTCTATTATTGCTATCCGCTACATTTGCCAGATTAATTTGAAAAAGGAGGAAGAGGATATCGCTAAAGAAGAAGCTGCAAATCCTCATCTGACTCCTCGTATGATGCACCTGGAAGTTCATAATGAGGCATTGGCAGGAAAAACGTTGCTTCAGGTCAGAGACTTCATGGGGCGTGATTTTGTTTGTTCACGTATTTTGCAGAACGGTCATGTCAGTATTCCTAATCGTGATACTGTTTTCCATCTTGGTGATCAGTTGTTTGTGGTTTGTGCAGAGGATGATGCGGAAGCCATTATTGCTTTTATCGGTCCTAAAATTGAAGTGGATTGGGAAAAGCAGGATACTCCGATGGTATCCCGCCGTATTTTGATTACACAACCTAAAATGAATGGTAAGCAATTGGGGGAATTTCATTTCAGTAGTATGTATGGTGTGAATGTGACTCGTGTCAACCGTTCAGGTATGGATATCTTCGCTTCACGTAACTTAACCTTGCAGGTAGGTGACCGTGTAATGGTGGTAGGTCCTCAGGATGCGGTGGAACGTGTTGCCAATTTGATGGGTAACTCATTGAAACGTTTGGATCATCCTAATATCGTGACTATTTTTGTGGGTATCTTCTTGGGGATTTTCTTTGGTAGTCTGCCTATTGCATTTCCAGGTATTCCTACTCCGGTAAAATTGGGTTTGGCCGGTGGTCCGTTGATTGTATCTATTTTGATAGGTCGTTTCGGATATAAATTGAAATTGGTGACTTATACCACTATGAGTGCCAATTTGATGTTGCGTGAAATTGGTATTGCTTTGTTCCTTGCCAGTGTGGGGATAAAGGCTGGTGCGAATTTTGTGAATACGGTTGTCGATGGAGATGGTCTGTTGTATGTGGGTTGTGGTTTCCTCATTACAGTTATACCTTTATTAATAATGGGAGCGGTTGCACGCTGGCATTACAAGATGAATTATTTCATGTTGATGGGGCTTATTGCAGGTAGTAACACCGATCCCCCCGCATTGGCGTATTCTAATCAGACAGCAGGTAATAATGCTCCGGCGGTAGGTTATTCTACTGTGTATCCGGTATCCATGTTCCTTCGTATTCTGACTGCCCAATTATTGATATTAATATTGGCAAGTTGATATTGGCAAAAAGTATAAAAACAATAAAGTATAACTTGTAGGAGGGGGTGTCAAAAAAATGGTAGCTTGAATCATTTTTTGGCGCACCCTCTTGCTGATTAAAAGAATAAATATGATTTCAGTAGATGGATTGACCGTTGAGTTTGGCGGTACCACCTTGTTTAGTGACATATCTTTTCAGATAAATGAGAAAGACCGTATTGCCTTGATGGGGAAAAATGGTGCGGGTAAGTCTACCTTATTAAAGATTTTGGCTGGTGTACGGCAACCTAGTCGTGGAAAGGTGTCGGCTCCTAAGGATTGTGTGATAGCTTATCTTCCCCAGCATCTGATGACAGAGGATGGGCGTACTGTATTCGAGGAAGCTTCTCAGGCATTCTCGCATCTTCATGTTATGGAGGCAGAAATAGAAGCCATAAATAAGGAACTTGAAACGCGTACCGATTATGAAAGTGATTCATATATGGAGTTAATCGAGAAAGTTTCTGCCATGAGTGAGAAGTTTTATTCCATTGATCTTACCCATTTTGAAGAAGATGTGGAAAAGGCTTTGCTGGGACTTGGTTTTATGCGTGAGGACTTCAATCGCCCTACCAGTGATTTCAGTGGTGGCTGGCGTATGCGTATTGAGTTGGCTAAATTATTGCTCCAGAATCCAGATGTATTATTGCTGGATGAGCCCACTAACCATCTTGATATTGAATCCATCCAGTGGTTGGAAGATTTCTTGGTCAATAGTGCCAAAGCGGTAATTGTCATCAGCCACGACCGTAAATTTGTAGATAATATCACAACCCGTACCATTGAAGTGACGATGGGGCGCATCTATGATTATAAAGTGAACTATTCCCAATATCTGATATTGCGTAAAGAACGACGCGAGCAACAGATGAAGCAATATGAGGAACAGCAGAAGATGATACAGGAAACCAAGGATTTCATAGAACGGTTCAAAGGAACTTATAGTAAAACTTTGCAAGTGCAGAGCCGTGTGAAGATGCTTGAGAAATTAGAATTGGTTGAAGTGGACGAAGAAGATACCTCAGCATTGCGGTTGAAATTCCCGCCTTCTCCACGAAGTGGAAATTACCCGGTCATTATGGACAGGGTGGGAAAGACCTATGGTGACCATGTAGTTTTCAAGGATGCCTCATTGACCATCGAGAGAGGGGATAAAGTGGCTTTTGTGGGCAAGAATGGTGAAGGTAAGTCTACTTTGGTAAAGTGTATCATGCGTGAGATAGAGCATGAAGGGACTTTAACGCTGGGACACAATGTGCAGATTGGTTATTTTGCTCAGAATCAAGCCTCTTTATTGGACGAGAACCTCACGGTTTTTCAAACGATAGATGATGTGGCGAAAGGGGAGATCCGTAATAAAATACGAGACTTGTTGGGTGCATTTATGTTTGGCGGCCCCGAAGCTTCCATGAAGAAGGTGAAAGTGCTCAGTGGTGGAGAACGTACTCGTCTTGCCATGATCAAACTATTGTTGGAACCGGTGAATCTGTTGATTTTAGATGAGCCTACTAATCACTTGGATATGAAAACCAAAGATATCCTGAAGCAAGCGTTACTGGATTTTGACGGTACCCTTATCCTCGTCAGCCACGACCGTGACTTCCTGGACGGACTGGTAAGCAAGGTATATGAATTCGGCAACAAACAAGTGAAAGAGCACTTGAGCGGCATCTACGAATTCCTTGAAAAGAAGAAAATGGACTCCCTCCGCGAACTGGAACGATAAGCATCTGCTAAACCCGGCGTCCGAACAAATGGCCGATACATATTGTTTTCATTTTACTAAACACTTAACTAAGAGATATTAAAATGAAACAATATGATGCCATCATAATAGGATTCGGCAAGGGCGGCAAGTTATTGGCCGTCGAACTAGCCGAACGGAATTGGAAAGTAGCCATCGTGGAACGTTCCCCTCAGATGTACGGAGGAACATGTGTAAACGTAGGATGTATCCCTACCAAAGCTCTGATTCACGAATCGGAATATGCGGAAAAAAGATACTATGACGATTATAAGAACCAGTCCAAACTGTATGCACTTGCCGTGGCGCGGAAAGACAAGCTTGTATCCTTCCTGCGTGAGAAAAATTATGAAAATGTAAAAAACAAGCCTAATATAACCCTCTATGACGGAACTGCTTCTTTCTTGTCCGAAAATACAATCCGTATAGTCTCCGGCAAGGACGAAACGATTCTTGAGGGAAAAGAGATATTCATCAACACCGGGTCCACCCCTATCCTGCCTGCCATCGACGGACTCAAGGAGAGCAAGTACGTATATACCAGTGAGACCTTGCTGCAATCGAACAAACTGCCCGCACACCTGCTCGTCATCGGCGGCGGTGCTGTCGGATTGGAGTTTGCCACTATGTATGCAGGCTTTGGAAGCCATGTCACACTGCTGGAAGCGGGAAACCGCTTTCTGCCTAAAGTGGACCGCGACATTGCCGCCTCCATGCTGGAAGCATTGAACCGAAAGCGTATCAATGTCCGGTTGAACGCCCGTGTCCAATCCGTGTACGACACAGCCGAAGGAATAACTCTGACCTATACGGACAGTGCAAACGGCACTCCCTACTACCTGAAAGGAGATGCCTTGCTGGTAGCCATCGGCCGCAAGCCTATGACTGCAGAGCTGAATCTGGAAAAAGCGGGTATACAAACAGACAAGCGGGGAGCCATCGTTGTCGACAACCAATTACGGACTACAGCCCCACACGTATGGGCCCTGGGGGACGTAAAAGGAGACGAACAGTTCGACAACTTGTCCATCGATGATTTCCGTATCATCCGTAATCAACTCTTTGAAAACAAAAAAAGGAGTACAAAAGACCAGTATCCAATCCCCTTTGCCATTTTCACCGACCCACCGCTGGCACATATAGGACTGACGGAAGAGGAAGCGATGAAGAACGGTTATTCCATACATGTGGCACGTATCCCTGCTGCCATGATTCCACGTGCCCGTACGCTACACAGCATAGACGGTATGCTCAAAGCTATTGTAGACATCCATACCGGACGA
>ENA-OQJM01000099-OQJM01000099.1-human-gut-metagenome-genome-assembly--contig:-NODE-99-length-26732-cov-3.806653_pt1 | contig 26732 bp, 20 predicted proteins | sample MGYA00242607_ERZ504773 | MGnify/ENA primary metagenome ERZ504773 (study PRJEB26092, sample SAMD00036355) | human gut metagenome | host: Homo sapiens | study: EMG produced TPA metagenomics assembly of... | reverse complement strand
TTCCCGCGTTATTTCAAATACATTCTCCCTGCCGAACAAATCGAGCAGAGTATGATAATCCTGAGGATACATAAATCCGTCCTTATAAATAATCGCATGCCCTTTCCCTACCGGCATAAAGGTACAATCCAGATGCAGAATCCCCGCACGTGGATCTGTATTATGTTTTTTCAGCTCCAAGGGGATGAATATCTTCCCCGGACAGATTTCTTTCAGAAAGGAAAAGCATATCGGTTGGTACGTGCCGTCTTCATCTGCGGATAATCGGGCTGGGTATAAAGGCCTACAAACACAATATTATTGTAAAGCACCACATCACCTCCCTCTACGTGCGCCTTTTCGGGAAGGTTGAAAATTTTGTTATAAGCTATCTGATTATAGACCACTTCGTAAGCTTCCTTCTCATCTTCCCTGTTGGGGATGATGTTGGAAACAATAATCTTGTCGTCAATCACAAACCCCACATCACGGGCAAACACCTGATTACAATTCTCCAGTGTCCACGGGCGATAGACCTGCACCCCATATTTCAACAATACGCTTTCAAAGCATCTCATCTCTTTGAAAATATCTTCTTCATGGGGATATATGTTATGCAATACGGACTCGTATGACTTGGCGTCATAAGTTTCTTCCAGCGTGGGGACCTTCCCTATGGAACCGGGTTGTCCAAGCACCACAGCTTTCAATGTAGAAGTTTCATTCTTTACGTTAAGCTGCATAAACCTAATATATTTATGCAAATATAAGAAGTTTACTCAACTAAACAAATGAATTGCCCGAATAATTCTACCTTATTGATTTATCAATTATATTTGCAACCGAAAAAAGAAGGTAATATGAAAAAACAAGAACTTTATAACAAGGTGATCGCTTATTTTCAAAAAACGATACCTGTTGCCGAAACTGAACTTCATTACAATAACCCATTCGAGTTGTTGATAGCCGTTATCCTGAGTGCACAATGCACGGACAAACGGGTAAATATGATCACCCCTCCTCTTTACCGGGATTTCCCGACTCCTGAGGCACTGGCCGCTTCGACGCCGGAAGTGATTTATGAATACATACGGAGTGTAAGTTATCCCAACAACAAGGCAAAACATCTAGTAGGCATGGCGCAAATGCTGGTGAAGGATTTTCATAGCGAAGTACCGGGAACATTGGAAGAACTGATTAAACTGCCGGGAGTGGGACGCAAGACGGCTAATGTCATTCAAAGTGTAGTATTCAACAAAGCGGTCATGGCAGTAGATACACATGTGTTCCGCGTGAGCCACCGCATCGGACTGGTTCCTCAAACCTGCACCACACCGCTGGCTACCGAGAAATATCTGATGAAGTATATTCCGAAGGAGATTGTGCCCACCGCACATCATTGGCTTATTTTACACGGAAGATATGTTTGTATGGCACGGACACCGAAATGTTCGGAATGCGGATTGAACGGATTGTGCCGGTATTCGTTGAAGCCGGCTTTATAAACTAATTCTCATTCCATCGTATGCAAAATGCACATGCGGCGGCAATAACCGTTCAGCATCAGCATGTAATCCCATATGATGACTCATGTGAATAAAATAAGTTTCCCCGGCTCCTATTCTTTGTGCATTGTCCAAAGCCTCCTTCAAAATTCTGGTGGGTATTATGAGGCTGGGGACGCAATGCATTCATTACCAACACATCCAGTCCTTGCAACAAATCATATTCAGCCCCGGGCATCGTCAGCATATCGGTAATCCATGCCATTTTGCCGATACGGTATCCCAAAATGGGCAATTTGCCGTGCATTACCCGAAGAGGTGTCACTTCTACTTTGTTTCCTTCGGGATTGCCGATAATAAAAGGAGAACCGGGAACAATTTCCTCTAATGTAATACGGGGAACTCCCGGATAAAGATGTTCGGCAAAACAATAAGGAATACGCTGGCGTAAACGCTCTGCTGTATATTGTTCGGCATAAACCGGCACATCACGAAAACGACAGAAAGGACGCAAATCATCCAAGCCTCCTACATGGTCATAGTGTTCGTGAGTAATCAAAACACCGTCCAACGGTTTGAAATCGTTCAACCGTATCATCTGTTCACGGAAATCGGGACCACAATCTATCAGAATCCGGAGCCCTTCCGTTTCTATCAGTCCCGAACAACGCAAACGGTTGTCCCGGGGATCGCTGCTGGTACATACCAGACATTTGCACCCTATTTCGGGTACTCCCGTAGACGTTCCGCTGCCTAGTATTGTAATCTTCATATTATACTTTATATAAAATTCACTTCGGGAGAGATAGCTACCCCGAACTTTTGAAGCACAGACTCCTGTATCCGTCTGGCAAGAGCAATCACTTCATCTCCCGTAGCGCCTCCACAGTTCACCAAGACCAACGCCTGTTTAGAATGAACACCCGCGCGCCCTATTTGTTTGCCTTTCCAGCCACAACGGTCTATCATCCATGCAGCAGGAATCTTCACCCGATTGCCATCCACTTCATAATGTGGCATATCAGGATACTGTTGCTGTACTATTTCAAACTGCCTGCGTGGAACAATCGGATTCATAAAGAAACTTCCGGCATTTCCCTGCACCCGGGGATCGGGCAACTTGGCTTCACGCACGGCAATAATCACCTTCCTTACATTCTCCAATGCCACCTCACCTCCTCGCTTTTCCAATTCGCCACGCACATTTCCATACTCCAGATTAAAAACCGGCTGCTTACTTAAACGATAAGTGACGTAAGTCACTATATATTTACCTTTCAAATCTTTCTTGAAAATGCTTTCACGATAAGCATAACGGCATTCCTCTTTGGTAAAAATCCGTTTCCTGCCGGTTTCCACCTCGACGGTTTCCACACTTACAATCAAATCTTTTGCCTCAACACCATACGCACCGATATTCTGAACGGCAGAAGCACCCACTTCACCGGGAATCAATGACAGATTTTCAGCACCATACCAACTGTTCTTCACGGTATATGCCACAAAATCATCCCACACCTCACCGGCTCCTGCCCTTACCTCTATTTCCTGTTCGTTTTCAGCAACCACCTCATACCCCCGGATAGCCGAATGCAGGACAGTCCCTGCATAATCACCTTTAAAAAGCAAATTGCTTCCTCCGCCGATATGCAACCAGTTACCGGCCATCAAGTTTTTATCCGACAAGATGGATTGCAGCTCTGTCACCGATTCATATTCCACAAACAAAGATGCCTTCACATCCATACCAAATGTATTATGAGGCAACAGAGAATAGTCTTTTATTTCCTTCATTTACAATCAAATCAATCGCTCAGATCCTCAAACTGCATCAGTTTCCATAGACCGTGCCGCCGTTCAAAATAGAGCGTATTATTAAATCCATTGCCAAAACCTTTCATTTCAATCACTTTCGTATTGGAATGCACATTCTCGTTCTGGCCATAGTTCACATTTGTCAAATTCTCACGAGGCAACACAGGCTGGAATGCGAACCATTGTCCGGCCTCCAAAGTCGTTTCCAGTATCTGAAACTCGTCTTCGGGATCAGCAGTCACAAACTTCAACGGTTCGTGCAAACGTGACAACTGGAAAACCGAATCATTGGCAAAACGTTCATAAAACTCAAAGAAGTCCTCCTTACCGGTATCCTCTCTCGGCATATCCGCGAAATCTATGGCTTCCAGTTTCCACAGCCCCTTCAGACGCTCAAAATAGTACCGCTTGATTTTTCCCTTCTTCAAGTAAATCCATTCTATCTTGACACTGGTAAGCCCCGTATCTTTCTCCATTTCCATATCTTCCGCCTTATCGAACAGAACTGTATAGGCATCTTGCCGGCTGAATAAAGGATCGTGTTTCCATTGGTCCTTTTCAATGTGCTCTTTCTTTTCCATTGTATAATACGGCAAAGGGAACACGATGCGTGACAATTGTAACTTTTCATCACTGGCAAAATTGTAGAAAAAGTCGGCAAAACTTTCGTCGGCCGTAGCGGGAACCATTGGTTCTTCCTCTACCGCAGCCATCGCTTCTGTTGTGTCCGGGGGTGCAGTCAGCGAATCAATCTCCTCAGTAAGCGTCTCGAAGGGGTCCATTTTCTTTTTTCCACCTCCACAGGAGCTTATCAGCATAAGCAGACAAACTCCGATTATTAGTTTTCTCATTTTCTATATTTAGAAAAAATCGATGCAAAAATATCGTTTTTTTAGTTTTCAGCAAAATATATGGGTTTAATTCGCTAACTTTGCGGTCATTAAAAAATAAAGAAGAAACTATGTTAGCTAAAATAGAACAATTACTTCAGGAAATTGAAGGCTTGCAAGCAGCCAATGCGGAAGAATTGGAAGCCTTGCGCATTAAATATCTTAGCAAAAAAGGAGCGATTAATGAGTTGATGGCAGACTTCCGCAACGTACCTGCCGAGCAGAAAAAACGAGGTGGGCATGAAACTGAACGAGCTGAAAAACAAGGCTCAGGAACGTATCGCTACATTGAAAGAAGTTTTTGAAACCCAAGATAACGGTGCCGCCGAAATGGATCTTACGCGTACGGCTTATCCCATCGAACTGGGAACACGCCACCCGCTGAGCATTGTAAAAAATGAAATTATTGATATATTCCATCGACTGGGCTTCAGCATTGCCGACGGTCCCGAAATAGAAGACGACTTGCACGTATTCACTGCCATGAATTTTGCCGAAGACCATCCTGCACGTGATATGCAAGATACTTTCTTCATCGAAGCCAGTCAGGAAGATGTGAAAAAGAACATCGTGCTTCGCACTCACACTTCTTCCGTACAGGCAAGAGCTATGGAACATTCGCAACCTCCTATCCGCATCATCTGTCCGGGACGTGTATACCGCAATGAAGCGATCAGTTATCGTGCCCATGCATTCTTCCATCAAGTGGAAGCACTCTACATTGACAAGAATGTATCATTCACTGATTTAAAGCAGGTATTGCTATTGTTTGCCAAAGAAATGTTCGGCGAAGATACTCAAATCCGTTTGCGTCCGTCCTATTTCCCGTTCACCGAACCAAGTGCCGAAATGGATATCAGTTGCAATATTTGCGGCGGAAAAGGTTGTCCGTTCTGTAAAGGCACAGGCTGGGTGGAAATTCTGGGATGTGGTATGGTGGATCCGAATGTATTGGAAGCCAACGGCATTGACAGCAAAGTTTACTCAGGCTATGCGCTAGGTATGGGTATTGAACGCATCACCAACTTGAAATATCGTGTAAACGATTTACGATTATTCTCTGAAAACGATACTCGCTTCTTGAAAGAATTCGAAGCAGCCAATTAATAGTGTCAATGTGACCATGTGCTGATATGCCAATTGCCATGCGGAATAGAACGCGGTCAATTGGCATATTAACATATTGCCACATTAGCATATTGATACATTGACATATTAGCACATTATTGCTCATGAAGGACAAGCTGATTACCAAAAATTATATAGAAATACTGGCAGCCAATTTTCTATTATTCTTTGGATTCTGGTTACTGATGCCTGTATTACCTTTCTACTTGGCGGAAGTTTTTGACGCCAACAAAACAACCATAGGGGCCGTACTTTCCTGTTACACCATTGCCGCCCTGTGCATACGGCCTTTCTCCGGTTATCTGTTAGATACCTTTGCCCGCAAACCGCTTTATCTGTTGGCTTATTTCACTTTTACCGCCATCTTCGGAGGATATCTCATTGCAGGAACACTCACCTTATTTATTTTATTCCGCATTATACACGGAGTATCGTTCGGCATGGTGACAGTCAGCGGAAATACCATTGTCATTGATATCATGCCTTCTTCACGCCGTGGGGAAGGATTAGGATATTATGGGCTGGCAAACAATATAGCCATGTCCATCGGACCGATGACCGGACTCTTCCTGCATGATGCAGGAGCAGACTATACGCTTATCTTCTGTTGCTCATTAGGTTCCTGCCTGATAGGATTTCTCTGCGCCTCATTGGTAAAGACCACCTACAAACCTCCTGTAAAACGAGAACCTATATCATTGGACCGTTTCATTTTGCTTAAAGGAATACCGGCAGGTTTCAGTTTGTTATTACTATCCATCCCTTATGGCATGACCACCAATTACGTTGCAATGTATGCCAAACAAATAGGTATCCAGGCATCTACCGGTTCTTTTTCACCTTTATGGCATTGGGAATGGCAGTTTCCCGTCTTTTCTCCGGACGCCTGGTAGACCGGGGAATGGTTACTCAAGTTATTGAAGCCGGCCTGTATCTGGTCTGCTTCTGTTTCTTCGGTTTGAGTTCATGCGGATGGCTGACAACATGGAGTCTGCAATGGACCACTTATTTTCTGTTCACCATAGCTCTTTTACTAGGTATTGGGTTCGGAACCATGTTTCCTGCCTATAACACGCTGTTTGTGAACTTGGCCCCCAACAACCAGCGTGGTACGGCAACTAGCACCTACTTGACTTCGTGGGATGTAGGTATAGGCGCCGGCATGTTATTGGGCGGATATATAGCAGAAATAGCCACCTTCAAGATGGCTTATCTATTCGGAGCTGCACTCACTGTTATCTCGTTATTTTATTTTAGAAGCAAAGTGGCCCCTCACTTCCACCAACATAAGTTGCGCTAATCTTTATATGTCAGCACCATGATATGGGAAAGCCGATCGTTTACAACTGACAATTGGGTTGAAAGAATAAACGAATGGAATAAAGGAGCATTTTCCAACAGAAATGCCGGCAAATAAGGCTCGAAACGTTCCGGGTTGCGGGAAATCTTGTTCATGTCCGCCACAAGCATAAAGGCTGCGTCACGTGAAAGATTAGCTACACATTCATTGAACAATGTCCTGCTATTTCTTTCGTATGCCTCTTCCATATAATCTGCCATGGAATCTTTATCAGCAGAAATAATCAAACTATCTTCCCTTATATCTGGAATATTTTTCAATTTTTCGGCCATCTGGTTCACACAACCGCATGAATCAGGCATAAAAGTATCTCCAGTGAGATACACCACATCGCTGTTCATGTGAAAATCAAACTCACTCCAACAGCTACTATTATCCTGCAGGAAAGGCATAGACGGTGTACGTCCGTATAAAGTCAGGAAATTATGCGTTTTCTTTTTCTGCATCGCTTTGGCAAACACGGGATCATTGCTCAATGCTTTCTCCTCATCCTCACGCGCATCAATCACTTTCTCTATCAAACTTTTCTGATAACTCACCACATAGAACCCCGCCTCACTATAGACAGCTAGAAAATCATTATTGCCCAACGGATAGACTGCTATATTTTTCCTCTGTATTTTCTTTTTAGGTGAAAAACTTCCCGGAGTTCTCTCTAACAACATATCTCCCAATGTTTCCTTATCATCAGCCCCCATACGGAAATATACCACCTGGTCACGCGGAGTACCCGGAGAATGGAAACTGACCACCACCCGGCTCATCTTACTGCTCAGACCATGAGCAGTATTAGTGGTATATTCGTTCAAACCTCCCAACACATAATTAAATAAACCGGGAAACTGGAAATTACCCAATTCTTCAGAATAATTCAGTTGAGGAAATTCATTCAGAAAATAATTAATATTATCACTCTCCAACACACCGATGCAATCAGCCGGTACAAGTGAGAAGAGATTGATCTCACGACTCTTATCCGTCAGGCTTAATTTAGCAAAGCCGTAAAAGCCCACAGCCGTACAAAACAATACCACTGATAGCACCATACCCAACTTGGCAACTGTCCGCAATCTCATACCCTACCTGTATTTATATTTTTTTTGCAAATATAGCAAATTATTTAAGGAAACAAACAAAAATCTTCAAAATTCCACCTTCTTTCTTATTATTCATAAATGGTTCCGGTAGAAAGTTCCAACGCTCCCCATTTAATCATAGCGTTAAATAACCTAACAAAAGAATAAGAAGATAGTTCTTCCGGCCGGATATTTTTTTCTTTTATAATTCCGCTGTCAATCAATGCTGTACGGCAAGTTCCTCTCAACAAAGGTAATTTAGGTGTAAACCAATCCTTACCATCAAACAAGGCAATATTAGCTATGGAAGTATCAGTCAGCAGTCCGCGTCTGACAATTAAAATATCATCCCGTTCTCCACGGCAGGCAAAAAGCCGGTTTAAAGCTTCCCTGTCTGTACTTTTATAAGTATAATCTATATCATCCGAATAAACCAACTGCAAAGAATGTACCGGACGCATCTGATAGGCTTCATAACTAATTTCTTTTATTCCACCGCCATCATAAATCACCCTACATTTCATTCCGCTCATCTCCGGTGTCAATTTCAGGTATTCACCTAATTCTATGCCGGCACAGTCTGGCCAGAAATGATGAAGGGTATTGTTCAGTCTTTCATTATGATAAGACAAATTACACGCTTTTCCTTGTTCTATCCGTATAGTTTCAATAAATGGGTACATAAATCTTCTGTATCATTTCATTATATTCACTTTGTAAATCACTCTTTGAAGTGATTCCTCCCCCCGCCTTATAATAAAGATTCTCTCCTTCCTGTTCTAAAAAACGGATCATCACCGCACTGTCTAAAGTCCTGCCGTCACAATAGCCCATTATACCCGTATAAAATCCACGCTCATAACTCTCCGCTTCTTCAATAATATCTATCGTCTTGGATTTGGGCGCTCCAGTTATGGAACCGGCCGGTAACAAACGAAATATAATATCTCCTATATGCGACGGGTAATCATCGGGCAAGACACCACATATTTCGGAGCTTGTCTGAAAGATAGGCCCCTTATTGGTTTCAAGCCGGTCACAATAACGATACCGGACAACTCTCACCTGTTCCGCCACCATACTCAAATCATTACGAATCAGATCTACAATAGTAGCATGTTCGGCAGTTTCTTTAGGATCATCCATCAACAGTTTTTCCGCATCAGGTAAGGTAGCGTCAATCGTTCCTTTCATGGGGAAAGATTTTATCTCGCCATCTTCTATACGAACAAAAATTTCGGGTGAGAAACAGACCAATTTATCTTTCAACCAAAGTCTATAAAGCGCTTTGGAGTACCGGAACACATCCTCCAAAGTAAGATTAGTACTGACAGGAACTTTGCAAGTCAAATTAGCGAGATAGCTGTTACCTGCCAGAATATTCCGTTTTACGATTTCAAAAGCCTGCCGGTAGTCTGCCAAAGACATTGGAACAAAGTTCCAGTCTATCCGCCCACTGTAACTTTCTGTTACAGTATCCACATTTTTCACTCCATTAAAGTTATAACGGCAACGGGTAGAATCAATCCGGCTTATTTCCTCTATCAAAGAACACTGCTGTTTATAATCTATAATAAAAAGGAAAGGCTTCCGGCTACCCGCCAACTCATTCATACGTTTTATAGCTTCCGGTCTTTTATATTGTTGCATTTTAGCTGTTAAATTATCTTGTAACAATCATTTTTCAAGGGGAACAAAGTTAAGAATTTAAAGTAAACTGTTATCTTAACATAGAGAAATTCTTTCTTTTACTTGTTTTACTCAATAAGAGATGTAAAGTCAGAACAATAATGCCAGTGACGGTAAAAAATTATGCCGGGAACATCTGTAAAGACAATCCCCGGCTTTTTAATATACTTCAGGTATCCTTCCTTAAAGAGAAAGCTGATTTTCTGAAAAAGGACATACCTTTCCCTACAAAAGAAAAGAAAATCAAGTTTTAAATGAAATGCTAATCACTTAACATCATAATAAATTATCAATTTTCAAACTATTTTTTCAAGAACTTCTCGGCACGTCCCGGAGAAAATAATTCCCACAATGAAGCCACTGTCCATCCCGGAGCAAAAATATCATTATAATAGCCTTTACCATTCTTACCGTAGTCCCAGTTAGTATGCTGGACAACCTCCGGATAATATCCTGTTTTGGCAATACCACATCGATGCCCTTCATAGGGTAACAACTGACGCATTGATGTACTGATTACCTGAGAAAAATCCGAAAAACGCTTTTCATTATATTCTTTTGCCAACCAGTTCAATACGTCAGCGAAATCAAAGATAAAGACATCAATATGGTTGTTTTCTACAGAAACATTTCCCCAACCTCTAGTTTTCAACTCTAAATCACCCAACATCTGACCGGGGGCAAAAGGAACATCCCATGTATAGTACCATGACAATGCAAAATAAGCTGCCTTCCTCGCCAACCCAGCATAATGGGCTCGTTCAGCTCCTTTTGTAGCTAAAGCCAGATAGTAAGCGGCAGTTGACGCATACAAAGATGCCTCTTTATCCTCGCAATTAGCATCCAAAGTAGAAGAAAAATAATCGGACTTCGAAATCAATTCCTTTTCCAAATACTCCACCGTATGTTTTGCACTTGCCAAATACCGTTTATCCTTAAAATATTTATATCCCATAACCAATGGCAAAGTTGCCGAAGGGGTACTTCCCCCACTCTTGTCTACAATAGAAAAGTCATCTTTAAACTTACGAGGAAAACTACCGTCCTTATTTTGTAAACGCAGAAACATATCCAACATACTTTTTATACGCTTTTCCCACTCAGGATGTTTACGACCTTGCAGTCTTTCGTAATTCAAAAAATGAAGCAGGGCATATACCCCTTCAGACTGACGGCGGATACTATGAACAGACTCTACAAAATTACGCCTATAATGTACTACTTCATTAAAGAAACCCGTTTCCGAAAATCCATTCTGCAAATAAGAATCAAAAATTTTATAAGCATTCGTCACCAAATCCGTACGACGCTGCTGTTCTCCATATTCCAATGCATTAAAAGCATTCAACAAAGTACGTCCCACAAAACCCACTTCGGCAACATCCGTTTGGTCACAAGTAGCCGTACGCAATTCCACCCCCGAATAATAATGAGTAGGAGTATTTCCGACAAAGCTTTCCACGAAGAAATTACTCATCACTTCCTTCATTTTCTCAGGAGAATAAGGTGTATTTACAATTTGAGGACAGTTTGTATCATAAGAATATTCCCAAATATGCTGCACACATTCTGAAAAATCAGCAATTTCCGACTCATGTAATTCCCAAGTCAGAGAAAGACTCTCACCTTTACGTAATAATTGATAGGCCTCAACCGAAGGAGCCAATGTCAATTTACGAATATAAGTTTTAGGAGCTTCCTTGTAAGGAAACCCAAAAGACAAAGAAGCGATACCCGAGAGGTTTTCAAATCCTGTATAACCTATAGAGGTTTTACCAGACAATATCACTTCCCCTTCCTTATGGGTAGTCAAAGCATCCGAAGCCATATTATCCAGCCGGATAACAGAATATGTTTTCCTATTCTTTTCATCAAAAATAGCAGTCAAGGGAGTACTTAAACGGTCTTCACGAACCAACCAGCTATCCGAGGTATGAAAAGACGGCGCTTCTTGAGGAGAACGCAAGTTACGACGATACCAAAATCCAGGCATATAAAACAAACAATCATCATGATGACAACCAGTCATTACCTGCTCACCAAAATTGAAATAAACATCATCCAATGCAGTCATAAAAATGACAATACGCTGGTTGCCGTCTTTTTCTTCAACATTCTGATAAATCACCACAGGTAATTTATCGGCCGCCACCCACTGATATTCAAAATTACTATTATCCAATTGCTGCAAAGTCAGCGGATACCGCTTCGCATCATTACCAGGCACTTTCAAAGCAATGGAAGCCGAAACATTTTCCGGTGTATAGTTCACAGCTTCCGCACAAGTCATTCCTGCCAGACACACCACACTACATACAAAGTTTTTCCAATTCATATTTTTATGTATTTATTAATTACAATACAGGTTTTTCCGATTTCAATGAGGGAGAATCCGTAGCTACCACAGGCCATCCGTCTTTCCAACTTATTTTATCCATCATCAAAACACGCCCTTCAGGATGCTTTGTGGCCACTGCATGATAAAATACCCAATCATTACCCACTTTATCAGTCACAATCTCCGAATTGTGTCCTGTTCCCACAAACGAACTATTCTTATGAATCAACACTTCATGTTGGTTATCCATCATTGTCCTCCCGTTCTTATCAACATAAGGTCCAAACAAATTTTCTGAACGAGCAACTACAGTAGTGTAAGTGCTATTCAATCCTTCACAGCAAGTCCCTATGGAAGCAAAAAAATAGTAAAAACCTTCTTTTTTATGAATATAAGTTCCTTCATAAGCTGTACCAGCCACCTGCCGAGGCTTCTCCCCTTGTTTTACTGAAAGACCGTCCTCACTTAATTCAATGCCATAAATGCCCCGAAAGCTGCCCCAAAACAAAAATTTCTTTCCGGCATCTTCTATATAGAAAGGGTCAATAGAATTCTGTACATTAATCTCGTTACTCCGAAACATCAGACCATGGTCTTTAAATGGCCCCGAAAGTTTGTCTGCCGTAGCGCAACCGATACCACAGGTCCACTCACCTCCCCATTTAGACATAGAATAATAAAGTACATACGTATCACCTATCTTATTGATATCCGGAGCCCATAAGCCTCCACCCGGTTCAAAATCAGGACGCGTTCGATCCGTGAATGCTGTACCTACCCATTCCCAATTAATCAAATCCTTGGAACGATGGATCGGCAAATTACGAATATCTTCGGTTGCATACAAATAATAATAACCATCACCACCTTCTATAATAGTAGGATCGGGCAGACTATAATCTATCACCGGATTCCGGTAATAGCTGGTTTTATCACCATCAGGTATTTCTTCTTGCGCAGACGATGATGAGCAAGACACCAAACAAAAGCAGATAGACAGGATCAAATTTTTTCTCATTGCAGTAATTTAGGAGTTATATATTCTTTACTGATTCTCATACGGTCTGTTCCATTCACATTCTCAAAATTTACCGTACCAATATACATAGCACGCGGATGAATATTACTTTTATCTTTGTGGGCATGGAATACAATACGAAGTTTTCCCTCTTTATCAGTGAACATGGCGCTATGCCCTACACCTACCAACCCACCAGGATTTTGCAATAATGGATTTTCGTCGTATTTAGCCCATTCCCCCATTATATCGGTAGCTGTAGCACAACCTACACCATAGAATGGACTTTCATAACTATTCGCAGAATAAGTCATATAATAAATTCCATTGTGTTTGAGAATATAAGAACCTTCATTGACTCGAGGCCACACTTCCTCCCAAGCCTGTGAAACATGAATACAAGGGCGCATCGTTTCTTTCTTAAGGGTTATCAAATCTTTTTCCAACTCGGCTATCCATACATTATTCCCATCATTAAAACGGACAAATGACAAATAAGGAGTACCGTCATCATCCATGAAAAAAGAATTATCAATACATTTCTCCTCAACAATCATAGGTTCTTGCTTATTTTGTATAAATGGTCCTACAGGGGAATCTGCCACTGCTACACAAATATGCTCATCTGCCGAATAATACATATAAAATTTACCATTCACTTCATATACTTCCGGTGCCCAAAACCAACGGTCTGCCCATGAATCCTTCTTATTCAAAGCCAGCCCTTTATATTTCCACGTTTTTAAATTATCCGAGATATAAACCTCTATTCCTTCATCCGAGTGAGTACCATAAGCATAATAAGTCCCATTGTGCAACAATATAAACGGGTCACCCAGTGGAACAGGTATTTCCAGCTCTTCCACAATTATTTCATTCACATTCTTATATTCTGAGGAACACGACTGACAAGAAGTCAATGTCCCCAACATCAATAACCAAATAAAAATCAATTTTTTTTTCATAATACTAGTCAGTTTCCTATATGATAATACAATATTCCTTTATATACCGGAGAATAATTTCCAGAACAAAATCCTACACAAGAAGCAGGATAATGAATATCCAATCTCCCTAATTCTCTTCCGTCAACAAAAAGATAGAGCTTATTTCCCCTTCTCACCGCACGGAAATTATAAGATTCCTTTAATTGTTCTTGAATTCCCAACTTATAAATATGCCGTTCCAAATCCTGAGCGTCTTTATTAATAAAACGAATACCTTCCGTTTTTATCGGAGTAAAAGACAAACGATTATAAGCCGGATGCTCTGCCACCGTCGCCCCGCTGTTATTCAATGGATACCATTCTCCCTCATTCAAATATTCTATTGTAAATTTACTAAACATATCGTCTACAAACTCCGCCTTATTCCCTACTTCATGACGGTTCAGGTAAAGGGCATTTATCCATGAAGGCGATATAAAACGATAACATTTTTCGACAAAATCAGTATACTTCACATCAGGATAAACCATTTGTAAATGTTCCAACGGATATTTTTTATCAAGTATCTGTTGTCCTTGTTTTACAACTACCACTTCCAGCATACGCGTGATACCATTAAATTGAGCTTTTACATAGTTATCTTTATCCACATAAACCGGATAGCTTCCTGACATCTTACAATCGGACAAACCTGAAAGTTGAAAACTAAATTCATAATGATCAAGAAAATCACCTTTCAATATTTCTGAATGTTCTTTTAACTGTATCCGGTCATCATCAAATCCGATAGTATAAGTCACCCCTTCGAACAAAGCTTTTTTAGTCCGATCAAATACTCCGGGAACACCGGGTTCCGTCACAGGAATAATCTTTGTAAACAGATGTTTTTGAGGAGATGGTATTTCATCCAACCATACTTTTAAACAATCCTGATTACGTTCAATACGTAAATGATGATAAACACCCCAACGAAAATCTTTAGGCAAAGTGAAATATTCCTCCTTTTCTTTACCATTAATAATGGTACGCAAATACCAATTGTGGTTCTTTGTATCGAAACCGATATAAGCATTATTATCCACATCTTTCCACCACGCAATGATACCAGCATCTCCATCTGTTTTGACTGCTGTTTCAAACATATAAGTTGTAGAAGGTTTCACTTGTTGCAGCACTCCAAAAGAAGGTGTTTCCCCTTTCATTGAAAAAGTGGGCAAAGAAGGTTCCGGATGATAGCCATCTGTACAAGGACCGGTTATTCCTTCAACAAATAATGTTTTATTAAAGAAATGAACACGGTTAATATACTGCCCCCTACACTCATTATTTTTATTAGCCATATATATAAGCCACCATTCAAATCCATTGGGCCCCCTTAAAATATTAGGTTGTCCCGGGGTCATCAAAATATCATCCGCTGTTTCACTCCTCATATCAAACAAAGAAACATCAAAAAATTGGGCACGCCCTTTATTTGTTTCTACAGCAAGCAAGTTCTCTCCTTTTTTCAGAAGCTCTCGTTGCTTTTCATCAAGGTTTACCATACAATAATCCCGTCCCTGTTTTTCGTAAATCAATGTTCCATTCAAATATATTTTTGTATCTCCGTCATGAGCAACCCTGAGTGCTAAATTTCCCACCTGTTTGCCAACAAAAAAAGATTTACGTAACCACAATGAAGGAGATGTCCACCAAGTACCTAAATGACGAGTGGTAGATCCTTTTATCTCTTTAGATGAGAATCCACATTCTCCTTTCTTCCAATCGGAAGCCTGATATACCGGAAGCATCCAACCGACTCCAGGATTATTTTCTGTATAATCAAACAATGGCTCATAAGTGATGCCATATCGTAAAAGATCCACATAATTCTCTTCCAGTAGAATTTGATTAGAATTTACTACCGGATAGCTATATTTATTCCCATTTTGAAAACTTAAAGGTGAGTCTGCCTCCGCAACCCCCAATTGATAATTCCCCCACTCAGTAGAGGTATGATTGGCATTATACATCAAATAGTATCGGTCTCTGTATTTCATCACCCAAGGTCCCTCTGCCACTCTGTTATCCATGGTCTCCCATGTATCCGGCAATGATGCAAACAAGCACACTGGTTCTCCGGCAAATTCCGCCGGATTCTTCATTTTACGTCCCCAAATAGTATTTCCATCAGTAAAACGCACCATATACATATATAATTGTCCGTCATCATCTTTAAAAACCTTAGGATCAATGCGATTATCCATCCAAGTTTTTTTATCAGGCTCTATATAGGGCCCCAACACATTTTTACTTTGAGCATGTACAATGTGAACAGCATGCTTATCCTTACCCCAATAATTGACAGACCAATATAAGTGAAAATCACCATTCAAACAAAACATATCATTGGCGTGAATCTGCTCATTACCGGCACCACTTCCTCTACTCCAGCCATTATCCATAGTCACGACATGAACAGGTTTACCCCAATGAACCAAGTCGTCGGAAACATAAAAATCCCCATTGGTAAATACTCCACCTATATAATACTTACTATTATATTTCATCACACCGGCATCCGCTACTCCGGGAAGCACCGGATTCTGTATGTTTTGCGCGAATAAAGTACCGCAACAAGCAAAAGCACAGAAGATCAGTATTTTTTTTGCAGACAAGCATAAATGATACTAGTTAAATAAAGACTATGCCGGAAGTATTATAAAAAGAAAAAACACTCCGACACAGTCTTTCTTTTTTATTAATAATTAGGATTCTGAGTTAGTTGAGGAACATCATCAATCTTACTGATTTCAACTTCCGATGTAGGGATAGGCATACGTTTGTGTTTGCCAATCACAAAATTGTTGAAGTCCTTGTCACGAGCTTTCAGCTCGTCAATACCAGCCTGTGAATCAAGCAATCCCCAGCGCTTCAAATCCGCCCAACGCCAGCCTTCGAAACAAAGTTCCAAAGCACGTTCCATCTGAAGACGTTTGATAAAGACCTCCTTTGAACTTAAACAATCCTTCCACCGACTATCTTTCAGTTTGGATAACCCTGCACGTTCTCTTACCTTATCAACATAAACAGCCGCATCAGAAGCCGAAGTTCCAGTTTCAACCAAACACTCCGCATAACTCAATAAAACATCAGCATACCGCATAATACGATAATTATTACGTGCGAAATAGTCTTCACGTTCACGATAGTAAGAAGTATTGTATTTGCGAATATAACAATCCTCTGTATCCTGTCCCCACTCATCAAACCATTGTGACGCATCTTCATTGGCATAGTATTTTTTTGACTGATCAGGAAAATCATCTCCAAAATGTTTATAAAGAATACTATTGTATAAACGCAAGTCATTTCTGCCATCAACCCTTCTCTCTTTCAAGAACTCATCTACTAGCCAACGACGCGCTTTACCATCGCCCCAACCCGTACCATGAGTGCCACCGGGTGCATAAAACTGAGTACGCTGGAAACCAAAGGCCATACTGGCATCATTGCCTGTGCCCCCCTTATTTTGATCATCAAACTGAATTTCAAATATTCCCTCCTGATTATTTTCATTCAAATCGGTAAAATTGTCTTCACGGTTATCAAGCAAACCATACAAAGAGCCTTCCCTATCAATCAGCCATTGCAACTGTTCTTTGGCCCTATCATATTTATGTTGTTGCATATAAGCCTTGCCCAACAAAGCTTTAGCAGCACCTTTTGTCGCTCTGCCTAAATCTGCCGCATCCCATGCCTCCGGCAAATTCTCCATTGCAAACGTAAGGTCTTTTTCTATCTGATCCCAAATTTCCTGTTCTGAAGCGTCCTTAGGTATGTAATCAGCATTTTGAGGTTCAAGAACTAATGTCCCTTTCTCCCACAAAAGATTTATCTGAAAATACCACAGAGCACGCAAAAAGGAAGCCTGTGCTAAAAGTTGGTTCTTTTGAACCTCATCCATTTCAATCGCAGGCACATTAGCCAAAACCTGATTACAACGAAAGATCCCTACATAAAAATGCTCCCAATGTACCTTATTACCCTCATAGAAATCATAATTATTATAAAGAAAACGCGTCCAGTCACCTAATTCTATCCAAGGAGACGAACTCCATCCTTCATCTGATGACAGATCGTAACGAAAAGACAACCAACGCATCCAAGTCCCTTCTTTATATAAGAAACTGTAACAAGCATTTACTCCAGCTTTTGCATCATCCGCCGATTTCCAAAAAGTAGTATTGGTTACTTCATTCGGATTTTCTATATCCAATAAACTTGAGCTGCATCCAGTAGCACACAAAGCCAAGACACCAGCAAATAAAAATCTATATATTTTCTTCATATCAGTATACTAATTTATAAGTTAAAAGGTCAAATCCAAGCCAAACATAACAGAACGAGTATTAGGATATGAAAAACTATCCGTTCCACTATTCCAAATATTAGTGTTTATAAAATCAGGATCAAGCCCGGAATAGCCTGTAAAAGTGAGCAGATTACTACCGGTAGCATAAAAACGAAGTTTGTCAATACCCAAATTCTTCAACCATTCCTTTTTAAGATTGTATCCGATAGAAATATTTTTCAGTCTGAAATAAGAACCGTTTTCAAGGAAACGATCCGCATCCCATGAATTACGTTGGTCACCATAAATTATACGTGGCGTATCAGAATTCTGATTTACCTGATAAGGTTCTTCTCCCTTCTTGAAGCGAAGATAATTGGAATTGTCCGAGAACAAACGTCCTTGCCATTTGGATACATTATAAATTTTATTACCAAATTGCCCATTCCACATCATACTGAAATCAAAGTCTTTCCATTCAGCATTCAAGACCAATGACATTTGCATCTTTGCCCACGGACTTCCGCAAAATTGACGGTCATCCGCCGTAATCTGTCCATTATTATCCGTATCAATATATTTCACATCACCTAATTGCGGACGTTTCCCGGAAATCATAATAGGTTCGCCATCAGGAGTTACATAATTATCTATTTGTTCTTGTGTTTTAAAAATCCCATCGGTTTTATACAAAAAGAATTCTGCCAACGGACCATTCAATCTCGTTCTTGCCTGACCTGAATCAATAAAAGGTTTTTCATATCCTAAACTTAATACTTTATTACTCAAAGTTGTAATATTCAACAATGCACCATATTTGAAATCTGAAACTTGATCTTTCCACCCCAAGCTCAATTCAAATCCACGATTGCGCAAACTAGCCGCATTTGCTTTAGGTGCCCCTTCTTGATTACCGGTAGAGATGGCAATAGGCATTTCCGTCAAAACATCCTTAGTCTTTGAATGATAATACTCGGCACTGAAAGTCAAACGTGAATTGAGAAAACTAGCGTCAAAACCAATATTTACGGTTTCTTTGGTTTCCCAAACAAGATTGGTATTCACTAATTTTACTTGAGTGGCTCCAGGTACAATAGCTCCACCAAATACCGTCACAATGCTTTGATTAATAGTACCAACATAATCCCAATCACCGATAGAAGCATTACCCAAACGCCCCCAATTTCCCCTGATCTTCAAATCATCAATCCAAGGTACCTTAAAGAAACTTTCCTTAGAAATTCTCCAGGCAGCGGAAACAGAAGGAAAATTACCCCAGCGATTTTCCTTAGCTAAACGAGAAGTACCATCCCGACGGAAAGTAGCTGTCAGATAATATTTGTCATCATAAATATAATTAACACGTCCCAAATAAGAGATCATGGCATTCTCACTAATACTATTAGTATTCTGTTGGTTACTTTGTCCAGCATTTAACACTGTCAGATAATCACCATTACCTAACATAGGAAAATTAAGACGGGAAGCCCATAACCCCTCCCACTCATGATGTTGGTAAGTAGTACCTAATACTGCATCGACATGATGTTTTCCAAAATCCTTGTTAAAATTCAACGTGTGCTCAATCAGCATATTATAAGTATTATCACGTGCTTTCTGGCTCTCCGGATCACGATGTTCCTGATTTTGTTGCCAATTACCTTCACCACGAAACCATGAATTTTCATAGAAATACAAGTCAACGCCCCCATTGAACTTATAAGAAAGAAACTCGAAAGGTTTGAACTCCAACCACAATGAACCATTCAGACGATTTTGTCTCATATGGCGTTTTTCCAAATTTTCACGTGCAATGGGATTTACACCGAAAGTATTATATTTAGCCGCATCTCCATATCCATAACCACCTGGATTATTCTCATCATAAACCGGAATAGTAGGCATCATACGTAAAAAGTCATTATAAGTATTTGTCTGGTTCGGATCTGTATTAGTTAATGAGTAGGCCAAGTTCTCACCGAATGAAAACCAACCTTTTTTCCCCTGTGTGTTAACACGGAAACTATAACGATCAAACGTATTTCCATAAGATACACCATCATTATTATAGTAACCAGCTGAAACAAAATAACTACCCGAATCTCCACCACCGGATAAAGATACATTATAATCCTGTACCAAAGCTGTCTTCAATACCTCATCCTGCCAATTGGTATCATATTCGGAATGCTTCTGAGTTGTTGTTATGGAGGCTATACCATCTTTTATCGCTTCTTTATAAGCTATATCATTATATTTAATGTACTCTGCCGCATTCATCAAATCAAACTTCGGACTCCATTCCAATGTTTCTTTCACACTTACATTCACCTTCATAGGACCACTCACCCCTTTCTTAGTAGTAACAATAATCACCCCATTAGCAGCACGAGAACCATATATAGCGGCAGCGGAAGCATCTTTCAAGATCTGAATAGATTCAACGTCAGCCGGATTAAAGTCAACTCCCGGATCAGTTATCATCCCATCGACCACCCACAACGGAGCATTATTACTTAATGAACCCACACCACGAATTTGAATAGAAGCATCCTCACCTGCTCTACCACTACTACGAACGTTTACACCTGTAGCAAGCCCCTGCATCTGACTGACAAGTGTTCCAGCTGAGCTTTTTTTCATCTCTTTGGTATCAACTACTGCTACTGCACCCGTCAGATCAGATTTCTTCACAGTCTGATAACCAATTATAACCACCTCTTCCAAAGCCTTGGAATCATCCTTCATTATCACGTGCAAAGGTTTTCCCTTGTAAACAATCTCTTGGAGGGTCATCCCTATATATGAGAAAACCAATGTTTGTCCATTTTCTCCAGTAAGAGTAAACTTACCATCCAAATCAGTAGTAGTACCGGTAGAAGCACCCTTAATAACCACATTCACACCAATTAAAGGCAGGTTGTCTGTGTCTACTACGGTTCCGGTCATTGTTATGTTCTGCGCATAAGCAGTCATCGTAAAAATAGTCAGAAAGAAGACTAATAATTTTTTAATCATTTTTTATAGAATTAGATTTGTAAAATTGTGCGGAGATTTCAGTTCCGCTTTTTAATAATCCACAAGTATGTATCATAAATATACATACAACAGATAGAATTTGAAGGTCACATTCTTGTTATGTCATAGGCATTTCTTTTTTCACAGTATTACATGAATCATATTCTCAACTTTTTGTGATGCAAATGTATTCCAAACTCCCCGGATGTGCTAGAACTATTCAACCAATTAATAGAATAATACATTCAAAAATCGCCCTCAGAATAGTTCCTGAGGGCGATTAGTTCTATTATTCTATTTCATGCGCCGAAAAAAATCATTTCACAAAATCTTTTGGTAAAATACCAAATTGCTTCTGAAAACATTTAGTAAAATAAGAAGGAGTATTGAAGCCAACCATATAACATACTTCATTTACCTTACATTCTCCTTCCCTTAATAATTGAGCAGCTTTTTTCAATCTCTCTAAACGGATATAGTCATTAGGGGTCATGTCCAACACTCCTTTTATTTTGCGGTTCAAACTGGAACGGCTCATATTAAGCAAACTCGCCATATCGTCCAGACAGAAGTCCGGATTTTGCATATTGGCAACAATCACTTCATTCAAGGTTTTCAAAAAAGTTTCATCCGCTTTCGTCATAGCCATAGAATTGGTCTGTATAAACGGTGAATGTGCAAAAGCCGCATGCAGCTTTTCATGATTACTTAATAAATTGGCAACAGACACTTTCAAATACTCCACAGAAAACGGCTTTTCAATATAAGCATCCGCTCCAGATTTCAAACCATCTATTTTTGATTGTAAAGTGGTCTTAGCCGTCAACAGTACAATAGGAATATGACTGTAATCCAAGTCTGATTTTATACGGTCACATAATTCCAACCCATCCATTTCGGGCATCATTATATCCGATACTATTAAGTTCACTGTATGCCCCTCCAACACCTTTAAGGCCTCCACTCCGTTAGTTGCAGTCAATATTTGATAAACAGGTGACAATTGTCTGACAACAAAAGCCAACATTTCAACATTATCCTCCACAATCAATACAGTGTAACGCGGCTTCTGTTGCAATTGTCCCGGATCCTCTTCTTTCGGATCCTCTTTCAACTTAATCTCACTCTTCGAAATGGCAATAGTATGTTCATGCTTTACTGGCAATGAAAGAATAAAACAATTCTGCTTTTGTGAATCATCCATAATTAAGTTCCCTTCATGCAACTCAGCTAAAGATCTTGCCAATGCCAAACCAATTCCCGTACCCGAAACCTTACGGGAAAATCCGTCCTTATACTGTATGAAAGGCTTAAAAATCTCTTCACGCATTTCCATAGGAATTATATTGCCATCGTTACAGACAGACAAGAACCAACAAGTATCCTCCATCCACAACCGGACATGAATATAAGTTTCAGAATATTTAATGGCATTAGTAAACAGATTACTAATTATCTTAGTCAACGCCTCACGATCTATCGACGCATAGATAGATTCCGAACATTCAATAACAAATTCCAATTTCTTTTGCCGTGCCAATGGAGTAAACCGCATATAAATCTGCTGTAATATATCCGAAATATTACACTCTACAAAATTCAGTTGAAACCCACATGTTTCAGTCTTTCTGAAATCAAGTAACTGATTAACCAAATCCAGTAAATGGGTAGTATTCAGATTCATTATTTCCAAATCATCACGGATATCTGCAGATACATTCGGAGAAACAAGCACATTTTCAAGCGGACTTTTGATTAATGTCAAAGGAGTACGAATCTCATGCGCCACATTCGTAAAAAAATCTATTTTTGCAGTATAGAGTTCGCGTTCCTTTTCCCGTTCGAATTTCTCCATGGCCTGTTGGTGTTTCTGCTCATTCCTTTTCCGGAAATAATAAATGATACCTACCACAGACAGAATTCCTAATAGCAAATAAATAAAATAGGCCCACCCTGATAAATAAAACGGAGGTAAAATATGAATCTTCAATATACGCTCTTTTTCATTCCATTTTCCGTCACTATTCGATCCTCTTAAATGAAAAATATAAGTTCCATATGGTAAATTGGAATAATTGATTACCGAATTCCGCCCTACATTATACCACTCTTTATCAAATCCTTCCATTTTATAAACCAATTGATTCATTTCCGGTGCCTGATAACCTAATGCCGCCGCATGCAATGAAAAAGAATTTTGATCAGATTCTAACTCGACCTCATCAGAAAAGACGATGCTTTCTTTCAATGGAGAATCCTTACTGCCGATCTGCATTCGTTTATTGAATAAGAAGAAATCTGTAATGACAACTGGTGGAACAAAAGTATTTTCTACAAAAGTAGATGGATCAAAGTGATAAAACCATTTATACTACCTAAATAGATACGTCCCATCTTATCTTTATACCCAGACTGATAATTAAACTGGTTACTTAGCAATCCGTTTGCTGTAGTATAAACTCGTTTATCATCTGTTTCCGGATTGAAACAACCTAAACCATTATTAGTTGTCAACCATAAATTCCCCCGATTATCCTCTACCATCCGATAAATGATATTACTAGGAAAACCTTTCGACATATCAAAACGAGTAAAGCTTTCATTTTCCGGATTAAAACGGCAAAAACCCGCCCCTTGTGTCATAAACCATAACCGCTTACGACTATCTTCACAAATACTGATTACTTTATCATAAGGTAATGAAGTGGAATCGTTCTTGTGAAAAATAAAATTCTTCCATTCTTTCTTATTCACATCATAACGAAAAACACCGTTAGAATAAGTTGCCAGCCACAAATTCCCATTAAAATCCTCCAATATTTTATAAACAAACATATTAGCTAGTTTCGGCATCCTAGTAAAGTCATCTGTATCACGATTATATCGCAGCAATCCAGATGTAGTGCCAATCCATAAGTCACCAGATGTAGTTTTACAAATAGAGAATACATTATTGGCATCCAAAGAATTTGGGCTTATACCTTTTTGATAGTGTCTTACTTGCTTCGTAAGCAAATCAATACGGCTTAAACCTCCGGAAAAAGTGCCTACCCACAAATCATCACCATCCAAACATAAACCATGAACATTTTGATAAATAGAAGGATGTGAGAATTTTTCAATCTTTCCACTTTCCGGATAAAAATGAAATAATCCCTTATCTTCAGTACCAATCCAAACAGTACCATCATTACTTTCACAGAATTCACGTACCCTACGCCCGAAATTTTTAATATCATCACGAGGGTAGATTTTTTCAAAATAAGTCCATTGACGCGGATAGTAATTGACCCCACCAAAATAAGATCCGATCCACATTCCTCCCTCATTATCACGGCATATAGAATAAATAGCATTATCGGCTAAAGCATAAGAATCATTCCCGTTTGAAACAGTAAGATGAGCTATTTCACCTTTTTCCAAATCATAAATATATAGCCCCGACTCCGTACCTACCCATAATTCCTTATCCGATTTAAAGCCTAAATCACGCACATAATAATTCAACAAACGCCTTACCCGCCCTGTTGTCAGATTAATTTCAGTCAAACCATTAGAAGAACCGATATACCAACAATTATGGGGACCCATAATCCAAGTATTAATGATATCATCTTTAAAAGGCTCTTTTCCTTCAGAATCCTGGAAAGGAAGCAATGTCTTAAAATTATCTTTTGTATAATATAGGTTGTCGTCATATAAACTGACCCAGCATAGTTTTTCCTCAAACCAAAAACGCGTAACATTGGTCAATTGGTTCTTACGCTTATCTCTATGCAGACAATTAATTAACCGATCTTGCACACGATCAAAATGAAACAATCCTTGATAATCCACGGAAATCCATATATCACTATCTTCATCACTTTCAATACGAGTCACAGCACGACTAATCATATCACCTGTGTCACTAACTCTATCAAATACTGTAAAGTCTTCTAATAAAGGATTATACACATAAACGCCTGCATCTGTTCCAACCCAAATATTTCCTTCTTTATCCTCATGAAGTGCAGTGATAAAATTATTTCCTAAAGCAGAATTCTCTTTTTTGAAAATACGAAAACTCAGGCCATCAAAACGATTCAAACCATCTTTTGTTCCAAACCACATGAAACCTTGTTTATCTTGCAAAATAGCGTTCACCGTGTTTTGCGAGAGTCCGTCTTGAATATCCAATGTTTTGAAATAATATCGGATATTACTTTGAGAGTAAAGAGTAAATGCATATAAAAAAAGAAGTCCTATTATGAATATTCTTTTCATAGTATATCAATTTAGTTTAGAGAGTACAAAATTAAAGATTAAATTCTCCATATCAATAATTATCCGGAAAAAGTCCCAAAAGAACCAGTGTTTGCCCTCACCGCTTCTTTCAGGACTCTTCCTCTCTGAATCTTATTTATCCCAAGTTATATTCCACAATTCCTTCTACCTTAACATGCATTATTTATGTACCGAAAACTTGTAAATACAGCGGCTTTCATATTTTTCTCCAGGTCTTAATACTGCCGTAGGCCAGTCTGCCTTATTAGGTGTATCGGGATATTTTTGCGTTTCCAAGCACACAGAAGCGCGGAAATTATATATTGTATTTTTTTTACCCGTCAATGTCCCATCTAGAAAATTACCACAATAAACCTGAATACCCGGCTCGTCAGTATAAACATCAAGTACAATACCCGTAACTGATGACTCTAATGTGGCACAAACCTGCTGAATATCCCCTTTAGTATTTAGTATCCAATTATGGTCAATGCCATTTCCGTTTTTCAATTGTTCAAAGTTTTTGATTGATACGAACACCTATAGCTGTAGGACATCTGAAATCCATAGGAGTACCCTCAACAGGAAGAATTTCTCCGGTTGTCATGAAAGTACTATCTACAGGAGTATAATAATCCGCGTTCAAAGTCAATAAATAATCAGAATTATCTTTTGACGGATCTCCATCTAAATTAAAATAAGAATGATTGGTCATGTTTACAACAGTCGGTTTATCCGTTTCTGCTTCATACTGAATATCAATAGCATTATCGTCCGTCAATTTCATTATAACAGTACAATTCAAATTTCCAGGAAAACCCTCTTCACCATTTTTAGACAAGTAAGTCAGTTTCACCTCTCTGTCACTCACTTGAATACCTCTATAAATACGATATTGAAATCCTTGAGGACCTCCATGCAAACAATGTCCGTAATTGTTTCGAGGCAATTGGTATACTATCCCATCCAATGAAAAACGTCCCTGATTTATACGGTTGGCATAACGCCCTATACTTGCTCCAAAATCCGACGGATATTTGATATAGTCCTGTATGGAATCAAAACCCAATACTACATCCCTCATTATTCCATCTTTATCAGGAACCATAACAGAAACAATACGACCGCCATAGTTAGTGATACAAACTTCCATCTTATTTTTATTCTTCAATACAAACAGATCAGTTTTCTCACCATTTATCTCCGTTTGAAAACGACTTTTTACTTAAACCGGATTCAGTCAAGACCTCATCATTTTTACCTTAATTCCGCAACATAATTGATAATTATTTTTATAAGTTCCTGAGCAACATTTTGTTGCCCAGGTTTTTGCCATGTCAGCGTTTTCACTTACCTTAGTGTTGCGAATT
>ENA-OQJM01000095-OQJM01000095.1-human-gut-metagenome-genome-assembly--contig:-NODE-95-length-27874-cov-6.170217_pt1 | contig 27874 bp, 16 predicted proteins | sample MGYA00242607_ERZ504773 | MGnify/ENA primary metagenome ERZ504773 (study PRJEB26092, sample SAMD00036355) | human gut metagenome | host: Homo sapiens | study: EMG produced TPA metagenomics assembly of... | reverse complement strand
ATTAAAAAATAAAAATTGTTGCAATTATTTTACAGGTATGTTATAAGTTATCCATGAGATGTGCGCTCGACCCAAAAGGAGCGTATGAAAAATACAAATCATTCTTTGTTTGACAAATATGAGATGATTAAAGATCTCGGAACCGGCAGCTCCGGTAGCGTTACGCTTGTCAGACACATATCTATGGATCAGGAGAGAGCTCTAAAGAAAGTTCCTAAAGCTTCTGCTTTCGCCGAATCCGCATTATCAGAAGCAAGACTACTCAAGTCTCTTGAGCATCCGTCTATACCACGTATATTTGACTTCGAAGAGGACAATGCTTTTTACTATATCGTCGAGGAATATATCGACGGCGAGACATTAGATTCATTTTTGCTTCATCAGCAGTTAATTTCCCCGGGTTTATTTTTTAATATTTGTGAGCAATTATGCAATGTTTTTATCTATCTGCATACACAGATATCTACTCCCATTATTTACAGGGACCTTAAACCGGAGCATATTATAGTATGCCACAATAAGCTTAAGCTTATCGATTTTGGCGTATCGGCATATGTTATCCAGGATGGAAATAACTTCAATCACTATGGGAATATAGAATTCTCTGCCCCCGAATGCTTTACCGAGGATACAATTACACCGGCGGCAGACATTTACAGCTTAGGTCAGCTTCTGCAGTATATACTGACCTTTACCCCAGACAGCTTTTCCCATAAGTTTCAGCATATTATCCAAAAAGCAACAACATCTGATGCATCACTGCGTTACGTGACTGTCGCAGAGCTATATCAGGAAATACAGGAAATTCAAAAATTAACCGGTCAGCCACATCTCATACACAAAATAGCAGTTTTAGGCAGTCACAGAGGCTGCGGCTCCACCCACGTGGCCGTTTCACTCACCTGCGAACTCAATATCCTTGGATATCATGGTATCTACATAGACTCAGCAAAAAGCGTACTTTGCCATGGTAATCACGACGGACTGCAGATTTTTAAGCAGAAAAACGGATATTATTATTACAAAAGCTTTCAGGGCATACCCGACTACAGTGACGGTATACAGTTTAATATTCCAAAGGATGCTATACAGATATACGACCTTGGCACTGATGTGTGCAACGAGAAAATATATGACATGGATCTCGTATTATATGTATGTAACGGCAGCTTTTGGCATCTGAATGATATCTACAGGAATCATTCTATTCTCAAAAAAATGACAGCATCCCTGAGTGTTATATGTAATATGTGCAGCAGACAGGATGCCTCCGCGATTGCGGCACTACTTAATTGCAGTGTTTATCACTTTCCTTATGACAGCGATATGTTTAAGTGCTCAGTTCAAAAGGAAACGCTGATTCAAAAGCTGTTAGAACTAAAGGGAGGAGCATCACTATCAGACACTTTAAAAGGATATTTAAGAAAGTCCATTCTGCACCACAGTTAGTTGGGGTCTGTGGCAGCGTTCACAATGTAGGCACAACACATATAAGCCTTGCTCTTTGTAATTATATGAGCAATAAATGCATGTATAGAACCGCCTATGTTGAGCTGAATGGTACACACGAAATTCTTTCACTGTCAAAGACAGCAGACGAAAAGGTTTTTACTTATAAGAATGTAGATTTCTTTCCTCACGCAGTCATGTCCACACTAACTGAGATTTTAAACATGAGATACGAGCGTGTGATTATTGATTTCGGCATACTTAATCCAAACACCCTAAAGGAATTTATGAGGTGTGACGTAAGAATCGCTGTGTGTACAATAAGTAAATGGAACCGGGGCGCTTTGAACAGAATTATCGAGCTATTCAATTCAAACAAAATAACTGATTCAGAAAGCGTAAAAATATTGTTTAATCTCGTGGAAAAGAAAAAGACAATTAACCATAAACATTTTAAGTATCCGGTGGTAGGCTTTCCTTACTTAGAGGACCCGTTTCTCATCAATACCAGCCTGTTTGGCACTCTGGATAAGATATCAGAAAGGAATTAATATCACGATGCAAAATGACATCTTTAACCAGCTGTTTATCAATTTTATGTCCGAAGCCTTCGGAGGGTTTATACTTTTAATGCCACAGAGCGCTTCATGACATAGGGCCATTTGTTACTTATCAGTTTTTACTCATAATCATTATATATAGACGGAGGTATTTTTATAGAAGAATAAACTATATTTATATATTGGAATTTTTACAGATATTTTATCAAATTAAACGAAACTAAAAATCAGCAATTAAATTGGGTGTGGAAAGCTCCGGAAATATCAATTTCTATAAACTGTCAATAATTAATGATTAATATCATTTTTTCTCAATTATACAAGAAATCGATGTCAGCATATTTTTGGTTCTTTACCCCGTTTAAATGCAAAAAGACAACCAAAAGACATATTTTAAAAAGAAAGCTATGTGCGCGGGGGAAGCTTTTGCTCCTTCCGCGTCAAAATGCATAAACAAATTTCTTAATTTATTACAAATTTATTTCATATTATTTGAATATGCTTTTTCACAATGGTATAATTAGCTTAAGCAATTTCGACACCAAATAATAGGAAAGGATTTTTACACATGAAAAAGAAATTATTGCCTGCACTTATAGTAACCGGACTTATTATCCTCGTTGTAATAATAATGGGTATAACTGCTCTTATCAATAAATACACCCCTACGAAAAAGACAGAGGATCTTAAAGAGTATTTCAATATCTCTTCTGATGATGAGGCTGCTCTCATTGTAGATAATGAGCTATCCGATTACAAGGCTAAAATAATAGATAAAAAAATATACGTTGATTACAAATTTGTTCACGACTCATTAAATTCCAGATTTTACTGGGATGCAAATGAGAATGTGCTTCTTTACACAACCGCATCTGATATCATCTCAGCTGCGGCTGACAGCAATAGCTACAGTGTCACCAAGCAGACAAATGACTTTGGCTATCCGATTGTGAAAGCCACCTCTGACTCTGCGCTTATCGCTTTAGACTATGTAAAACAGTACTCCAATATCACCTTTAAGTCATATGATGACCCGGAACGCATCGTCATCACAAGCAAATGGGATGAAATAGACAGTGCCACTGTAAACAAGTCTACCCAGGTCCGCGTGAAGGGCGGCATAAAGAGCCCTATTCTAAAAGAGGTGAAAAAGGATGACAAGATTACTATTCTTGATTCCGGTGACAAATGGGATAAGGTTGCCACTGAGGATGGTGTTATTGGATATATAAAGCGCAAGGCTCTGTCCGAGAGCAAAAAAACTAAACTTACGAATCCTGACTATGAGGAAGAGACCTTTACACATATCAAGAAGGATAAGGATATATGTCTTGCCTGGAACCAGGTAACAAGCCAGTCAGCAAACAGTAAGGTGGCCCAGGTAATTTCATCCACCAAGGGTATAAATGTAATGTCACCAACATGGTTTTACTTAAATGACAACAACGGCAATCTGGCAGATATAGCAAGCAAGGATTATGTCAGCTACTGCCATTCCCAGGGCATCGAGGTATGGGGACTGTTCAGCAACTTTGAAAATACTGATGTAGATGCAGCATATGTTCTCACACATACATCCACGAGAACTACCCTGATCAATCAGATTATGTCGGCTGCATTTAACTATGAGCTTGATGGTGTAAATATTGACTTTGAAAATATCACAGAAGCAGCATATGGAGACTCTTACATCGAGTTTATCAGAGAGCTCGCCATAAAGTGTCACAATAACGGTATATCACTTTCAGTTGATGTCACAGTACCTGCCAGCTTCAACAAGTTCTTCAATCGCTCTGATATGGCAAACTTTGCCGATTATATTGTGATTATGGGATACGATGAACACTATAAGGGCTCTGATGCCGGCTCAGTTTCTTCCATTCCGTGGGTAACTGAGGGTGTTGAATCCACTCTGAAGGAGGTTCCCGCTGACCAGATTATTCTCGGCATGCCTTTTTATACCAGAATATGGGAGCTCACTCCAAAGGAGGACGATGATGCCGTAACAGATACCGAGGATCAGTCAAAGTACACTGTTGCCTCACAGGTATATAGTATGGACGCAGCTGCAGCACAGCTTGCCACAAACAATGCCACTGCTGCTCTTGATGAAGAATCCGGTCAGAACTACGCTGAGTGGTCTGTATCCAACAAGCTGTACAAGGTATGGCTCGAGGACAATACATCTTTAGAGAACAGGCTCAAGCTCGTCGACGACAATAAGCTCGCCGGTGCAGCATTCTGGAAGCTTGGCTTTGAGAATTCATCTGTCTGGGATACTGTTATCAAATATCTGAACTGATTGCTTAAGGCTTACTGAAAGAGGCCGTACCTTTACAGCTACAGTCTAACTCAGTACTTTTTATAGGTTATAAATGATATCAGCCAATCATATAATATACAAACACACCCGATGCCTTCTATGTGCATCGGGTTTTTTATAGGTATCTTATATGAAAAAATATATGTACATTATTAAGAAAAACAAATACTGTCTTATTTTAGCTCTCTTTATTCTGTCCTTCTACCTCGGAAGAGGTGTCTGCGCTCTTGCAAAAAATACCGGCAAAAACACTAATTCAACTGTTATTGTAATAGACCCGGGCCATGGTGGAAGTGATCCCGGTAAGATTTCCACCTCCGGCGTCATGGAAAAGGATGTCAACCTGAGTATTGCAATGGCTCTTAAACAGCTGTTTGAAAACAGAGGATTTACTGTTGTCATGACCAGAACCACAGACTGCGACCTCGCCCCGGATAATTCCAAGCATCCAAAGACAGATGATCTGACAAAGAGAACTGCCCTGATGTCTAAAAGCAATGTGGCAGTCAGCATCAGTATCCATCAAAACAGCTTTGAGGACAGTTCAAGCTGCGGTCCACAGGTATTCTATTATGAAGCCTCTGATGCAGGAAAAGAGCTCGCATCCTCTGTTCTTGGAGCTTTAAACACTTCTCTTTGTGTCGCAAAGCCACGAAGCATTAAGCCCAATAAAGAATACTTTATACTTAAAAAATCCACATCCCCGACCGTAATCGTAGAATGTGGATTCTTGAGTAATCCTGCTGAGACACTTCTTCTTACTGACAAAAACTATCAGGATGACCTGGCACATGCAATATATATCGGTGTTACAGACTATCTTGCGCAATCACCCTCTGAACATTTACAATAAACTGCTCTGCGATGTGATATAGTCTGGTTGTCTGGACACTTTCACTGCCATCAAGCTGCTTTTTAGTCTCATTATCTGACTCAGTATTCGATTTCATATCTGACATCTTAGACTCTTTTGCAGATATATCATGCTCCAGTGCCACATCTATGCGCACACGCTGTTCACCATCACTTATTCCTGCCTCAAACATAGTGATATTGTCTTCAAACAGCTTTTTAGTCTGCTCATCGTCTGTGACTATCATAGCAGATACTGAGTTTTCCTTTGCCTCAAAATATGCAGCTACCCTGCCGCATTTTTTATCCTCAAGGAATATGTCAACCATGCCCTTTTTATCCTCGCCTCTTACTATACTAAGCTTCATACCTGTGACCCCGTCTGCAGTCTCTATTGGTACAATATAGTTTTCCTGTCTCGACATATTTGAAGCTATCCTTAGCTGACTGCATAATAGCTTCATCTGTCTGATGTCTATTGAACCTGTGTGCCTATCCTCTATAATCATCGAATCCATAACATGCTCTGCTGTATCAGCCAGCGTTTCCTGCGCCTGCGCAAGCTCCTTTGGATTTTTGACCGACTCAGAAAACCGTCTGAGAGTCTCATCCAAAAGAGCCCTTGCCGTAGCACTGTCTCCACGCTCCCAGAGATTTCTTACTGCCTCTGACGGATTTTTCATTAGCCGTGACGCAGCCATGAGGTTTACCGCGGTTGTTTTTACATCATATTTCTCTAGAAAAGCATATACGTTCTCAGGCACCGAAACTGCCTGATTGAACTGTCTTAGCTGTTCTGTGGCATATTGCTCTGATAGTGTATTATCCTCGTCTGCCTCATATACAGCCTGCCTTAACTGCTCCGGAGTCATCTCAAGCCAGCTGTCATCCTGCACAAACTCCATTTTCTCAGGTGAAAGTGTATCAAGCACATCCCTTAGACAGTTTGCCTGATATGCGCTTTCTATCTGTGAGTCAATTTTAATGCCCCTGCTTACACTGTCCACTCCGGCAAAGGTATCGTCCACCTTATAGTCCATGGCACTCTTTCCTCGTACCCGGACCGCTGTAAGCAGATTTTTCATTGTAATATCTGCTCCCTGATTAACAAGTGAGCCTATCACAGCACCATCTGACTGCTCCACCTGTGAAATAAGCCTGTATATGCCTATATATGAGTCTCTTTCCTCCTCTGAGATTTCATTTTTCTTTTCAAGCTTCCAGAGAAACTCGCTGAATTTCTCATCCTTTTCGTCAGGATTTTCTGATTTTATCCGTCTGGCAGTGTCACTTATGTCACTCATGCTCATATCAAGCGGTGATATGCCTCTTTTTATCATCTCAATCGTCACCGCCGGTGTCATATCGCTAAATGCTCTCTGCACCTGCTCATCTACAGACTTTATCTGCTTTATATTGTCCTCTGTGATGTCGGTACTATTGTACGCAAGTATCCGCACAGCCCTGCGATTGCTTTCAGATATATCTATCTGAAGCTCTTTAAGTATATCATCCACATTCTGAAATGCTTTTGATATACTGTCTCCCATATCTGCCCGCGGTGATGTCATAAGAGTCTCATATCCTGAGGCTGCTGCTTCTAATGACTGCTTCATTGCTTTGCCTGCTGTATACAGCTCATACACAGTGTCATCAGCGGATTCCAAGGTCAGTACATACGCCGGCTGCTGCTTCATCTGATTGAAAATATCACATACATTATTGTACATACGTACCCTATCATCAGATGCCTCTACACTGCTATCACCAAACAGCGCTCCGTAGTATTTATTTTCCTGCTGCTTAAGCATCTCCACTACACGTTCAATAGGCTCTGTGTCTATTGAAACTCCTTTTTTTATGAGTGAAAGGTTGGCTTCTGCTGTCATGGAAAGTCTCGCTTCCTCAAGCTTTCTTTGAGCTGTCACAAGCCTTGCTTCCCGGCTGTCTGTAATCTGATTATCCGCAGCTTTATTCGCTGAGGCTTGCGATGCTGCACTATCCTTGCCTCTTGCAGCTATAAGCTTTGACAGATTCTCTATCGTGACAGGTATGTTATCTGACTCTAATGTGACAATGTCCTCTGCGGTCGCCTCACCTAATACATCACAGGCTTTCTTTGCCATGTCAAATGTCAGACCATCTTGTGACATAGTGGCATCTGTAGCCTTTTTTCCCATGGCCAGTGCTTCTGTGACTGCCCTTGCATAAAAATCACTGCTCACATTTTCTCCTGCTGCAGTGATGCCGTCTATCTGATTGGCAAGCAGCACATTGTCGGGTGTAACGGCTATATCTTCATCTATCAGCCATCTGCACTGATTCAGATTCTCATCACTACCGTCTATATGAGCTTCCTCTAATATCTGTTTAAGCTGTGGCTTAAGCTCCTCAAACAGCTCATCCGATATCTCCGTCATTTTGGTTTTCTGCCTGTAATCTTGTACCTGACTGCTGCTGTACGTAGCCTTGTATACATTGGAAACCGTCGGATTCATGTTATTTCTGACCAGATATGCCTTTGTCTCATTGGATATATTTGTAATGCTCTTTGCCCGGTCTATGGCATCTGTACCTGCCTTTATATTGTCATCTGTAGCAGGAATATCATATGCTTTCATCTGATTAACAAGCATGGCCGCTTCAGTCTGGCTTCCCGTGATATCTGTAAGCTGCTCCCTGCTCAGATCATCTCCATATATGGATATATCTACACCGGCCTTTGCCAGCACTGCTTTTATCTTATCGGTCTCGGTGACAATGACATCGTAGCCGTCATCCTTTGCAGCTTTGTAATCATCACTCGTTGTGGTGCTTGCAGTGACAATCATATCATTTCGCCTGTTTTCTGAGGTCTGATTCATGTCATTTAGCAGATTTTCTGCCATATCTGTGCCATCGTTGTTCCCGGCTTCGTTTTTAGCCTGTGGTCTTGCATATATCGTATCCGACATATCAACAGAATTTGACGAACCGACAACAGCCGCCTTTTTTGACATATTGTCACTGCTGTCTGTCTTTATATAGTCTGAAACACGCATACCCGCTGTCATATCATTTATGGTTTTTGTGTCCGTATTTTTCGTATCTGTGCTTTTATTAATCAAATTCTCTATCTGCATATTTCCTGCTCCGTGCCCTGCATATATACCATCTCTGCAGCCTTTATTTATGGATATTCATACCTCGTATTTTTTATCCAACTGTTCAGAACCACCTTGAGAACAAGAAAATCTGCTGCTTACATGCAAGCATGACGCATCAGTTTTTTTGTTCTCAGTGGTCCTGAATAGTTATCTTTTTATTATATATCGACATATAATACGCAAAAATAAAGACCGCACCTTAAATTGGCGCGGTCCTTTACCCTGCTATTTACCGGTATATTAGTATTTAAATACAGCAACTCCGTAAGGCGCAAGTGGATAAGCAAATGAAAACGGTCTGCCATCACACTCTGATTTAACTGCCTTATAATCCAGCTTCTTGTATGACTGTTTTGCTTTACCTCTGCCTTTTGCAGCCTTCTTTACAGGCTCCTGTACCGTTTCCCGGTAAACTTAGGATCCTCACTATCTAAAACAAGCTGATATGTCTTGTGCTTTGGCACTCCGACTCTGTAATCAGGTCTCTCTACCGGTGTGAAATTGATGACAAAGAGCATATTATTCTTGCCATCCTTGCTCTTTCTGATAAAGCTGAAGATGCTTCTGTCTGCATCGTTTGCATTTATCCATTCAAAGCCTTCCCAGCTTGAATCCAGCTCATACAGACAGCGGTTTCTCTTATAGAGGTGAAGCAGCTCCTTTACCCAGTTCTGGATCTTTTTATGCTCCGGATTCTCAAGCAGATACCAGTCGAGTTCTCTTTCCTCACTCCACTCCTGCTTCTGTGCAAACTCCTGTCCCATGAAAAGAAGCTTCTTTCCACAGTGTCCCATCATAAATGCATATCCTGCCATGAGGTTCTTGAATTTATCCCCTTCTAAGCCCGGCATTTTGTTGAGCATAGAACACTTCAGATGTACCACCTCATCATGTGACAGTACCAGAATATATTTCTCACTCTCATTATAGCTCATCGCAAATGTCATCTTGTTGTGGTTATTTTTACGGAAATATGGATCCAGCTTCATATAATCAAGGAAGTCATGCATCCATCCCATGTTCCACTTGTAGCTGAAGTTCAGTCCGTCTTCCTCTACCTTGCCTGTTACCTTTGGCCATGCGGTAGACTCTTCGGCTATCATTACAGTTCCGTGATTTCTTCCAAGTATGAGTGTATTGATATGCTTGAAAAACTCTACTGCCTCTAGGTTCTTATTGCCTCCGAACTTGTTTGGCACCCACTGTCCGTCGCTCTTTCCATAGTCAAGATAAAGCATTGACGCAACTGCATCCACACGGAGTCCGTCTACGTGGTAATTTTCTATCCACATCAATGCACTTCCGATAAGGAAGTTCTTTACTTCATTCTTACCGTAGTCAAATATCTTTGTGCCCCAGTCGGGATGCTCTCCCTTTCTTGGGTCTGCATACTCATATGTGGCTGTTCCGTCGAAATTGGCAAGTCCATGCGCATCCTTTGGGAAATGTGCAGGTACCCAGTCGAGGATTACTCCGATATTATTTTTATGGCACTGATCAACAAAGTATGCAAAATCCTCAGGCTTTCCATACCTCGATGTAGGTGCATAGTAGCCTGTCACCTGATATCCCCATGAGCCATCAAACGGATACTCTGAAATACCCATAAGCTCAATATGTGTATATCCCATAGTTTTCACATAGGATATGAGTGATTTTGCAAGCTCCCTGTATGTATAAAAGCCCTCATCATCCCTGCCCGGATGTCTCATCCATGAGCCCGGATGGCACTCATATATAGCCATAGGTGAAGAATATACATCAGCATCTGACTTTGCTGCTCTCTTATCCATCCACTCTTTGTCAGTCCATGTGAAGTGCTCGATATCTGTGATGATTGACGCTGTTCCCGGACGAAGCTCTGCGTAGTTTGCGTATGGATCCGCCTTGTACAGCTTATCCCCCTGTTCAGTGACTATAATAAACTTATACATCTGACCCTTTTGCGCTCCCGGTACAAAAAGCTCATACACTCCCATGGTTTCCGGCTCTACACGCTTCATCTCATGACTGGTCTCATTCCAGTCGTTAAACTCACCAAACACGTATACTTCCCTCGCATGTGGCGCCCAGACGTCAAAGCACACTCCTTTTTTCCCTTGCGCTCAGCTAAGTGAGCACCCATCTTTTTGTAGATATCATAGTGTGTTGCCTGACCGAACAGGTAACAATCCATTGCTGTAAAATTACACATATATATACCCCCATAAGTATTTATTTTTCCCTGAAATGATCCTCTTTGAGTACAATTCGGTCATCATCTGTATATCGCCTGGCTGTCAGAATACTTATAGCCTTCTTCAGTCCGCTGTGAGCCTCCCTGTCTATAGCCTCGTCAATTATATCCTTGACCTCTGTCAGAGTGGTAGCCTGGTCTATCCTCTCAATATTGCTGATTCTGTTATGCAATGCCAGAATAGCCATCTCATCTATCTTGTACCCAAGCTCTGCAGAGTACGATTTGGCAAACAATACGAGTTCATCATTTGTAAAAATAGGGACCGATATCTTTTCCGTGAACTTGGATGCAAAGCCCTCATCCATTGAGAGAGCCTTCTTTATACCCTTTGATGTATCCTCAAGTATATAGAGTGTTCCTGTAATATCATGCTCCATCAAAAATGATAGCTGGGCAGCTATGCTGCGGTCGATATCACCGGCTCTTTCTATGATGAGACAGCCTCCTGTTATCTTTCTGACTACCTGCTGCACATCCTTTTTATTGAGTGCGGCAGCATCAATCTTGCCCATCTTTCCTGTAAGCTGTTCACCATCTTTTTGTAATACCTTTATAAAGCTTGTAGCAAGCATTGTCTTTCCGCAACCCTGCTCTCCCTGTATAATGAGGTTGCCTGTGGATGCGTTTTCTTTCCTGTTGAAATGATCAAGCACTGCATTATATGCCTTGCAGATCTGATCCTCCATACCCTTTACCGGTATGAAATATGAAAATATAGCTTTCTGTTCGCTTGTAAGCTCTTTTATATGTTTTGTTTCTTTCAATTTCGAGTCATCTTCTTCGCTGTCTAAATCCTCCGGCAATGAAATATCCGGCATTTTTCTTGTCTTAGCCATATCCAGCTTCTTCTCCAGTCCCGGATTCTTTGCTGTCATCTTGGCTATTTCCTGCTCGATAAATGATGTCACATGATCAAAATCTCTCTTCTCAGAAACGTTTTCTTTCTCCTGTGAAGCCTCATCATCTGATGTATCATCATCGACATTTAACATATCATCTGTTATTTCAGGCATCATGGTAGTCGGCTGCATGAGTATCTCGTCTTTCTCAGACTCCTCTGCCATAATTATATCCTCCGGCTCTCCAACCGGTTCCTTGACTTCATCTGCAGCATCTTCAGGTACTTCCTGTGACTCCTGTACTTCGTCTATAGCCTCTTTGGGTGCTTCCTGCGACTCCTGTGCTTCGTCTATGGTATCTTCAGGTGCTTCCTGCGGCTCCTGTACTTCATCCACAGTCTCATCTGCATAAAGCTCCTGCATATCCGGTTTCTGCTCTTCTTCAGGCTCCTTCAAGGCAGCTTTCTGCTCTATAATATCAACCGGCACCTTCAAATACTCCTCCTCAAGAAGTTCCTTCGGAGTGACACCTGCATCCAGCTTTGGAATGACATCATTTAGTCTCTCCATGATGTCTCCTGCCTCCTGAAGTGCTCTTGCCTTAGCTGACTCAAGTTTCTGCTGCTCAGCCTCTTTAAGTGCAATTTCAGCCGCATGTCTGGTCTTTTCCCATTCTTCAAGCACATCCTGTATAGACATCTGTCCTGTAATCTGATGCTCAAGCTGAGTCTTTTCACTCATGACCATAGACATCTGTCCGTCAGCGTCTTCACCCAAAAGCTCCTTGAAATTCAACTTAAGTGAACCATCTATCTCTTCATCTGTAGCGATATGCTCTGTCTCTTCCGGCTGCTGTACATACTCTTCCTGCTCCTTTTCGAGCTTGAGATAAGGAATATCCTCAACTATCTTTTTGATGGTATCCATCGTATCAGCAACTTCATTCTTACCCTTGGCCTCCATGATCTGCTGCATACCCTTGGCAATCTCCTGCTGTAAATTTACAGTATTGAACTTCTCCTGATTTACAGTAATCTGCGGAATAGTTACGTCATCATGCACTATCTCTCCGCCCTTTACCATCTCCATGGCACCTATCTCAGTGACCTCAGCCTCATCCTTTATCTTAGCCGGCTTTTCCTTCTCTGCCTTGAATCGTCTGTACTTTTCCTCCTGAGCCTTGGTAAGTGGCTGATAAAGCATCTTAAGCTCCAGCGCACGCTCCACATATGGTCCGTCTCCGAACCACAGAATGAGCTCATCGCAGGCATCTATACACTTATCGGCTTTTCCGGCCTTGTGGTATAGATATGCAAGCTCGTATGCCCACTCCTCAGTGTATTCTTCATCCTTGTACTCTTCAAGAATAGTGATAAGCTCATCAAATGAAGCCCCCTGCCCTTTTTTGATGGCATATCTTAATACATACTTCATATCATCATGAGGCGCTATCTCAACAAACTCATCATAATACTCTGTAGCAGCATCATAATCACCCATCTTGATGGCGACCTCAGCCAGTCTGTATATAATCATCCTGCCGATTGGTGAACGGTCATAGGCCATTAAAAGTATGTCCCTTGCATCCTGGTATCTTTCGGCCTTCTCGTAGATTTCGCCGATTTTAACGAGTGTATTTACATTTTTAATTTTGTTCCAATTTATGCTATCCGCAATCTCTGCTGCGCTCATATAGCCCTCCTCGGCGCTTAGGGCTTTTATCTGATCCAGCTTGAGATTGTATTCGTATTTATCCACTTATTTCACCTACTCGTATTTAAGCTTATTATTTTTGGTATCTACGCCTGTTGTCTTTGTATAATCCCTTGTGTCCTCAGGAAGCTTCTTTTTCCTGAGAGCATAATTAACAACTCTTTTCACAATATAGTATATCACAGCAAAGGTTGGAACACCAAGTAACATTCCAAGAAAACCAAACATTCCTCCGCCGATTAGTATGGCAAACATAACCCAGAAGGTCGAAAGACCGGTAGATGAGCCAAGTATCTTAGGCCCTATTATATTGCCATCCACCTGCTGCAGCACGACAATAAATATCAGAAGATAAAGCGCATGCCACGGACTCTGAATTACTACTATGAGTAACGATGGAATTGCACCGATAAACGGTCCGAATACCGGAATCACATTTGTGACGCCGATAATCACTGCAACGAGCACCGATGATGGAATCCTTAAAATCAGACATCCGAAATATGCAATCACACCTATAATCAGTGAATCTATAATCTTACCGCTTATGAAGCCTCCAAAAATCTCATTTGTCTTTCTGATCGTCTCAATGATGATATTGCCTGTCTTTGGCTTGCAGACAGCATATATTATCTTTTTGCTCTGTCCTGCGAGAGTCTCCTGAATACTCATCACATAGACCATCACGATTATTCCGATAATAAAATTAAATAAGCCTCTGACTACCGAAATCACACCGGTTGTAATCTGTGCAACATACTTCTGTGCCTCAGGAATCAGCTTTTCTGTGGCATAATCCTCAATGTAGTCGGTTGCATTCTGTAAACCTGTGCTCGCGAGCTCAGCAATTTTGCTGTCCCCGAAATTGCCGTTCTTTATCATGTTGATGAATGCCGCAACATCATTTGGCAGTGTCTTCATAAGTCCCGATATACTTGCTATGACAGAAGGCACAATAGCCGCAATGAGGAGCGAAATAATTGCTACAAGAATAATAACCGAGCCTGTGATTGCAAGAGCTCTTGAAACCTTTCGCAGCTTGCTTTCGCTTTTCATCTTTTTGGAAAGAAGCTTTTTAAAGCATCTTTCCAGCCACAGCATGACAGGATTCATCAGGTATGCAAGCACAAGTCCCATTATAATAGGCATTGCTGCCGCAAGCAGCTTGCTCCATATGCCTGCAAAGCCCTCAAATCTGTACAGTGCAAAGAAAAACAGTATACTGACTGCAAACGTGACAAATACCATGACACCTATTCTGATCAGATGTGGCCATTCCTCACGCCCCAGGTGCGAATTCTGCTTCGCACCCTTATCTGCATTTATCTCAATGTTTGATTTTTTACCAGCTTTTCCGGTTTCTTCCATCGGATTAAACTCTCCTTATTTACGATTATAGTTGATGAGACATCCCTTTAATATTATCTCTCTTTCATCATCTGTGAGCTCACCCATCTTCAGTGTAAATGGCTTTAATTCACCATCCTTGACAACATATGCCTCAAACTCCGTCTTTGCATCCTCGATTTCCTTCTTGATTCCCGGAAGGAAGATATAGTCGAGGTTGTGGAACGGAAGCTCTCCCTCATCGATGATGAATGGAAGCATTCCCCAGTTGATAAGGTTTGAACGGTATCTCTTTGTGGCATACTCGTTTGCGATATTTGCCCAGCCTCCGAGTACCTTCTGGCAGCTGGCAGCCTGCTCTCTTGCTGAGCCGTCACCCGGCTTAACAGCAAAAATTGTGCTTCCGAAGCCCATATTCTCATGGCTTGCCTCAGGGAATTTTTTCTTTACTACTCCCATGATTTCAGCAACCTCAGGAACAGCCTTTCCTGCGCACTCACCACTCTCTATAGCCTTCTGGGCCTTCTGGATTTCCTTTGCTCTGCCTACATACTCAGGATCCTTTCTTGAAAGTGCGAACTCTGCAAGTCCAAGAGGGTTTGAACGATATGAAGATGTCTCTCCTGAAGGAATGAGCTCATCTGTTGTAGTAACAGGATCATGAATCTCTGAAACCACCTTAAGGAGCATATTCTCCGGAAGCGCACTCATTGCCGGCCAGTCCTTGATGTTTGGTCCGAACTGGATTTCAACTGAAGGATCTGCCACTCCATGGCTGTCAAATACACGGTTCTCATATATAGTCTTGTCAAAGAAATATTTTGGCTTTGTAAAGTTGACATCAATATCCGCTGCTGATGTAAGGAAGCCCTTGTTTGCTGCTGTTGCAGCGATTGAACGTGCATCCATGAGTGCCACTGAGCTGATCTGTCCGTTCTGTACCTTAGAACCCTCTCTGTTAGGGAAGTTTCTTGTTGAATGACGGATAGAGAATGCGTTGTTGGCAGGTGTATCTCCTGCACCAAAGCAAGGTCCGCAGAAAGCAGTCTTTACGATTGCACCTGTCTCAAGAAGCTTTGCTACAGCTCCGTTTTTCACAAGCTCCATGTATATTGGAGTAGATGCCGGGTAAACACTCAGTGTAAACTCGTCTGCTCCGATTGAATGTCCGTTTAATATGTCAGCCGCATCGCAGATATTCTCAAATCCACCGCCTGCACAGCCTGCGATGATTCCCTGGTCTACATACAGTTTTCCGTCTCTTACCTTACTCTTTAAATCAAGCTTCACCTTGCCGTCAAAGCTTACCTCAGCTCTCTTCTCACAGTCATCGAGAATATCCATGAGGTTTGCATTGAGCTCATCGATAGTATAGGTATTGCTTGGGTGGAATGGCATAGCTATCATTGGGCGGATCTGGCTTAAATCAATCTCAATGAATCTGTCGTAGTAAGCCACCTCACCCGGATTAAGCTCCTTGTGGTCCTCAGCCCTACCGTGAATCTCAAAGAATTCCTTAACCTGGTCATCTGTTCTCCAGATAGAAGAAAGACATGTAGTCTCTGTTGTCATAACATCGACACCTATACGGAAGTCAACGCTCAGATTAGACACACCCGGTCCTACAAACTCCATAACTTTGTTCTTTACGAAGCCGTTTCCGAATACCTCTCCGATAATTGCAAGTGCGACATCCTGTGGTCCAACGCCCTTGATTGGCTCTCCTGTCAGGTAAATACCTACTACCTCAGGCATATCAATATCATATGTCTGTTCAAGAAGCTGCTTAACAAGCTCAGGTCCACCCTCGCCGACTGCCATAGTACCAAGTGCACCATAACGTGTATGTGAATCAGAACCAAGTATCATTTTTCCGCCGCCGGCAAGCATCTCTCGTGCAAACTGATGGATAACTGCCTGATGAGGTGGTACATAGATTCCACCGTACTTCTTTGCACATGTGAGACCAAACATGTGGTCATCCTCATTGATTGTTCCACCAACTGCACAAAGGCTGTTGTGACAGTTTGTAAGTACATACGGGATAGGGAATTTCTCAAGTCCTGAAGCTCGTGCTGTCTGGATGATACCTACAAATGTGATATCATGCGATGTAAGCTTATCAAACTTAATCTGAAGCTTGTCCATATTGCCGGATGTATTGTGCTCCTTTAAAATACCGTAAGCAATTGTCTCCTGCTTAGCTGTCTGTTTATCGATGTCCATGCCGGTCTTGCTTTTGACAGCTGCCTGAGCCTCTGGTCCATCAATTATTACTTCCTTACCGTTTAAAAGGTAAGCACCATTTTCATATAATTTCACTTATTCTACCTCCGTATGTGTATTTCAAAATTCTTTTATTTACTATTATATAATATTATAGGTAATTGTGGCAATAAATAAATCACCATCTACCTTAATTTCGAATTTTCCTCCCATCAAATGGGTCAGATTCTTTGCAATCGAAAGTCCAAGTCCACTTCCTTCAGTGGTTCTCGACCTCTCTCCCCTCACAAAACGCTCTGTCAGGTCTACATTTCCGTTGCTTACTATGTCAAGCTCGTTCTTAGACACATTCTTTATTGTAAAAACTGCCTTTTTATCTGCCTTTTCAAGCTCTACATACACTCTGGTATTTTCCAGTGCATATTTTGCGGCATTAGTATACAGATTTTCAATAGAGCGGTAAAGCTGACGCCCATCCGCATATATAAATATCTGTTCTGATGGAATTTTTGTAACTATTGTCAGATTTCTCGACTCAAAGCGCTCATTGAATTCACCTCCGGTCTGGTATAAAAGCTCAACCAGATCAAGCTTTTGCATATTGAGCTTCACATTTCCCGAGGTAATCTTTGATGTCTCTACCAAATCCTCTGTAAGCTGCTTTAAGCGCTGTGACTTTTCCTCCAGCACATGTATATAGTATTTGGCATTTTCATTTTCCAGATTTTCCCTCTTAAGCAGGTCAACATAGTTGACTATTGAAGTCAGAGGTGTCTTTATATCGTGTGATACGTTTGTTATTAAGTCTGCCTTTAGTTTTTCATTTTTAAGGCTCTCATTTACCGAGCTCATAAGACCCTGGCGTATATGGTTGACAGCCTCCGCCACCTTTTTCTGCTGCCCATGAAACTCATTGACATTAAGTGTAGTGTCAAGCGCTCCTTCCGAGATAGCTTCAAGAGCCTCCTGTATGCGCATTATCTCTTTGGTTTTTTGTGTGTGGATATCCTTTTTCTCAATAACTCTTTTCAAAAGCTCATAGCCCTTGTACATCAGGCTGTGTGTGTAAAGTATATTGCCTTTTATCTTCCTTACAATGCTCTGGTATAAAATAATAAAAGCCAGATCAAACAAAAAAGTAAATGTGCCGGCCGTCATAATGAGTGATGCATAGTCAAAATGCTGGTTTTTTACGCCTGAAATCACTTTTCCCATAAATACCATGAGCAGTGTAAATATCACTAGCATCACATCAGAGTATACCTTGTCAATCGGTAAATAGTATATTGTGTAATCATCCTCTGATTTTCTGCCGGCCACGTTTGCCATATATGCCAGGCTCACAAAGCTGCCTACCAGGCCCGCAAGCGATATTAGTGTATATATATCAATATTTCCATGCGCATCGTGCCTGAATGCATAGCCTGTGGCAAACACTCCTGTTACCATAAGTATCATGCATAGCTGATGTAAGACTATGACCGCTGCTTTTTTTCCTATCGTATACTGCTTCATTTGTTGTCCTCTATCTTATAGCCTACTCCCCAGACCACCTTCAGATAGCGTGGCTCCTTAGGATTTATCTCTATTTTTTCCCTGATATGTCTGATGTGCACAGCAACTGTATTGTCGGCGCCTATCGCCTCCTCGTTCCATATGCTCTCATATATTTCGTTTATTGAGTAGACCTTTCCCTTGTTTTTAAGGAGTAAAAGCAGGATATTGTACTCAATCGGTGTGAGCTTTACCTCCTCGCCATCCACAGTCACCTTTTTTAAATCATCATTTACCAAAAGACCTCCGGCCTCATAAACCTTGTCTCCGGCTGCATCATTGCTTGACAGAGTGGTATATCTGCGAAGCTGTGACTTTACCCTTGCCACAAGCTCAAGCGGATTAAAAGGCTTTGTAACATAATCATCAGCCCCCACATTGAGGCCTAAAATCTTGTCAGCATCCTCTGTCTTTGCCGATAGAATGATTATCGGCACCCTGCTTTCCTTTCGTATCTGCAAAGTGGCTCTTATTCCGTCGAGCTTTGGCATCATGACATCTATTATCATGAGGTCTATTTTTTTATTCTTCATAATTTCAACTGCCTGTATGCCGTCGTAGGCCTTCTCCACGTCGTAGCCCTCCTGCATCAGGTAAATCTCAATTGCCTCAACTATTTCCTTGTCGTCATCACAAACTAATATTGTCATATTATCCTCCTTCTATGAATTTTTAACAGAAACCTTCTCCTGCCGTTAGTCAGCTATATTTTATCAGATTATCCACTTTGTTTTTCTTAAAATCTGCTTAATATTACCCACTTTAAATATAAGCCAAAAAGCAGCCGTTCTGTTTTGAACTGCTGCTTTATATTACATAGGTGTGTTTCATTTCCCTTTATTTCCGGTGATGCTCTGCCACATTCTGTGGATGCCGTCTGTGAGCTCCTTCCCTTCCTTTGTGTTGATAACAGGTGGATTGCCGGCTTTTCTGCTTATTGCCTTATAATCCTCATCAACAGACGATTTTGAGCCGGGAGCCTTGGCTTCATCCTTATCATTGCTATGATTTGATCCGGCATCAGGTGTATCGTCTGCAAGCTTCACTTCACCCACTACACCATCTCCCAGGTCCTCGCCCTCAGCAAGTCCCAGTTTTCTGATATAATCCATATTTACCTTGATTTCAGTCTGTCTGTTTGCATAGATAGACTTCTCTTCCTTGTCAATAGTACGCTCCTCTACAGGCTTACCTGCATTTTTCTGACGTTCTATCTCCTTATTTCTGTCATCGATAATCTTAAGATACTTCTCCGTATCTGACAAATCCTGAAGCTGTCCCTTGAGCTCATACTGGTTAGTTTTAACTATCTTCTCCTGCTCTGCAATCCTATCCTTCATATTCTTGCACAGCTTTTCAAGTGACTCGTTGGTATCATTGATGATATCACGCACTCTTGAAAGCGCCTCATCCGTATAGATAACCGATGCTGCATACACATCCTCAGCCTTTCTGCTTGCATCCCAGACTATCTGATCCCCCTTCTTTCTGAACTCTCTCTCTGCGTGATTGCGACTCTGCTCAGTAAGCTCATACTCATCCTGTATTGCATATATACACTTATTCAGCTCAGCAAGTAAATCTATCATTTGCTGCTTGTTTATGATCACCCTGCTCGGCTCCGGCTTATACGGCTCCGCCTTTGAGAGCATGATATGAATTTCTCTTAGTACCTTTTCTGTTTTATCGTTCGCATTCATTTTCTATTTCCTCGGATTTAAATTAACATTATAACTATTCAGGGTGGTTATAAATACTCACCACTTACCCATATTTTATATGAAAATCCGCTTCTCGTAAATAGCCAAATGAATAATAATAGCTACTGATTACAGCCCTTTATAATTAAATCAATCCCGCTGCCGCATTTCTCAGCTCATCTGCCGCATGCTTTATCTCGGCAGCCTGCTCTTCGCTCACATTTCCGGGCTTTGTCCTTGAAATAAGCTTCTTCACATATGAAAGTGACGATTTCACACTCTTTTTCTGTGCGCTGTCCATAGCCCTTCTTTTTTCCTTGTCAGCCATGATATTTTCCACCTGTCGCACAAGCGTATCAGCCTCACTTCTTGCATCAATATAAGCCTTTCTCTGTCCGTCTGTTGCCTCATACTCCTGTGCCTCGCGGATTGCCTGCTCAATCTCAGAATCAGACAAATTTGAGCTTGCGGTAATCGTAATCTCCTGATGCTTTCCTGTGCCCAGGTCCTTTGCAGAAACCTGCACAATGCCGTTTGCATCTATATCAAACGTCACCTCTATCTGCGGCACACCTGCCGGAGCCGGCTTGATGCCCTTTAGCCTGAAGTTTCCAATCAGCTTATTGTCCCTTGCAAACTGCCTCTCACCCTGCAGTACCTTTATATCCACAGAGGTCTGGAAGCTTCCTGCAGTTGTAAAAATCTGGCTGTATCTCGTAGGAATAGTCGTATTTCTGTCAATAATTTTGGTTGAGACACCACCAACTGTCTCAATTCCGAGTGAAAGCGGTGTGACATCCATCAGTATAATCTCTGCCGCACTGCTGCCTGCGACAATTGCTCCACCGAGCTTGCCACCCTGTACTGCTGCACCGAGTGCCACGCACTCGTCAGGATTCAAGTTGTGTGAAGGCTCTTTTCCTGTAATTCTTCTGACCTCCTCAACAACAGCCGGCACACGTGTAGAGCCTCCTACCAACAGCACCATTCCAAGCTCTGCTGCGGAAATCCCCGCATCTGAAAGTGCCTGATTGACAGGAATAGCAGTTCTCTCCACCAGATCCTTTGTTATCTCATTAAATTCAGCCCTTGTGAGGTTCATCTCCATGTGGACCGGCTGTCCCTTTACAGTGGTGATAAATGGCAGGTTGATAGTGGTTGAGGATGATGATGAAAGCACCTTTTTTGCCTTCTCAGCCTCCTCCCTGACACGCTGCATAGCAGTATTATCCTTTCTCAGATCCACATTCTGCTGTCTGTAAAACTCTGTGACAAGATAATTCGTGATTCTCTCATCAAAATCATCTCCACCCAGATGATTATCACCGGCTGTGGCAAGCACCTCTATCAGATTGTCCCCTATTTCGATAACAGACACATCGAAGGTTCCTCCTCCGAGGTCGTAGACAAGAATTTTCTGCTGCTGTCCGTGGTCCAGTCCGTATGCGAGTGCCGCAGAGGTTGGCTCATTTATGATTCGAAGCACATTAAGCCCCGCAATCCTTCCTGCATCCTTAGTTGCCTGCCTCTGCGCATCCGAAAAATATGCAGGAACTGTGATTACAGCGTCTGTCACTGCCTCTCCAATATAGTCCTCTGCATCCTTTTTCAGCTTTCTGAGAATCATAGAAGAAATCTCAGGAGCTGAATACAGCTTTCCGTCCACCTTTGCCCTGAAATCGCTTCCCATCTGTCTCTTTATTGAGAAAAATGTCCTGTCCACATTGACTGCTGCCTGCCTCTTTGCAGCCTCGCCAACCAGTCGCTCTCCATTCTTTGTAAAAGCCACTACAGACGGAGTTGTTCTCTGACCCTCGCTGTTAGTTATGACTACCGGCTGATTGTTCTCCAATACTGCCACACAGCTGTTTGTTGTTCCTAAATCTATACCTATAACCTTGCCCATTTTATGCCTCACTGTTTTTTATTTAAGTCTCATAAATAATTGATTTTTTGACTTACTATTTCATCCTAATACTACTTTAAGCTTGGAAAATTCACTCGTCAAGGCATGAGGCTGTTATTTCAGAGAATGTTTATACTTTTAATTTTTATATCACAACATAACAACAAAGGCACCGCCGAAGCAGTGCCTTTGTTGATTAGTTTATAGGTTGGATTAAATGATAATTGAGGATTGCTTATTCACTTACTTTCTTTTTGAGTAATCCGAGTAATCCACATGCAATGAAAGATCCGATTACTAATGCAACAAGATACATTAACGGATTTCCGATTGTAGGAACTACGAAGATTCCTCCGTGAGGTGCCATGAGTGTACATCCAAATGCCATTGAAAGTCCACCTGCCACTGCTGAACCGACTGCACATGCCGGAAGGACATGAAGCGGATCAGATGCTGCGAATGGGATTGCACCCTCTGTGATAAATGATAATCCCATGATAAAGTTCGTAGGTCCTGCCTTTCTCTCCTCTGCTGTGAACTTGTTCTTGAAGAAGATTGTTGCAAGAGCGATTGCGATTGGTGGAACCATACCACCAATCATAACTGCTGCCATGATATTGTAGTTTCCGGCAGCTATTGAAGCTGTACCAAATACATAAGCGGCTTTGTTTACAGGGCCACCCATATCTATTGCCATCATTCCTCCGAGAAGTACTCCGAGAACTACTGCGCTTGCACCGTTAAGTCCATTAAGACCATTGTTGATAGCTATATTTAAAGCTCCGATTGGAGGCTCAACTACAAACTGCATTATAATGCCTACCAGGAATATACCAAGCAGCGGATAAAGAAGAACCGGCTTCACACCATCAAGACTCTCAGGAAGCTTAGAGAATATCTTCTTTAAGAGATTTACAATATATCCTGCAACGAAACCTGCAACCAGTGCTCCAAGGAAGCCTGATGTACCGTTTGCTGCGATTGAACCGCCTACGAAACCAACTGCAAGACCCGGACGGTCAGCAATACTCATAGCGATAAAGCCTGCAAGGATAGGAAGCATAAATCCAAATGCTGTTCCACCGATTCCCTTAAACAATGCTGCGCCCTGTGTAATAGTACCGAAATTTGCTCTCTGGTCAGCCGGCAGTGAATTAAGGTCAACACTGAATCCATCGATAAGGAACGCGATTGCGATAAGGATACCACCACCAACTACGAACGGAAGCATATGTGAAACACCATTCATCAGATGCTTGTAAATCTGATGTCCAATGCTCTCCTTTCCACCAATAGATGAATGTGAAGCCTCTTTTTTACCTGATGCCTTAAATACAGGAGCATCACCGGCAGCAATTCTCTTTACGAGCTCCTCTGTCTTATTTATTCCGTCAGAAACCTGACACTCAATAACCTTCTTTCCGTCAAAACGGTCTGTAGGCACATTTGTATCACATGCAACGATAACACCGGTAGCCTTTGCAATCTCATCATCTGTGAGTACATTTTTAGCTCCGGCTGAGCCTCTTGTCTCAACCTTTACCTGATATCCCAGCTCCTTGGCCTTTTTCTCAATAGCCTCAGCAGCCATATAAGTATGGGCAATTCCTGTAGGACAGGCTGTAACTGCAACGATAAATACATCGTCCTTCTTCACCTCAACAGGTTCCTTTGCCTCCTTTGCAGCCTCCTTCTCATCCTTTGCCTTTTCAGCACTGTCGATGATATTTAAAAACTCATCTACTGAGCCGGCATTGATAAGAGAATTTGTAAACTGCTCGTCCATCAGCATAACAGAGAGCTTGCTAAGCACCTGAAGATGCACATTATCCTCTGTGTTTGGTGCAGCGATAAGGAAAATAATCTTTGCAGGTGTACCATCGAGTGATTCAAAGCCAACCCCATCCTTTACAACCATTGCCGCAAGACCTGCTTTAGTAACAGCATCAGACTTACAATGAGGAATTGCTATACCCATTCCAATTCCTGTTGTGCCTTCCTCCTCTCTTGCAAAAACACCCTTGCGATACTTCTCCACATCGGCTATTTTGCCACTTTTTGCCATCAAATCAATACACTGATTCAATGCTTCGGTTTTTCCGGCAGGCGTACCATTTAAATTGATACTCTCAGCTGCCAACAAATCCCTGATTGTCATACATCATTCCTCCTAATAGAATATATTAATTATTTATATCAACCTTTTTGATACCGTTTGTTTAATTGGAAGCACTGTCCCATTTATCAATAAGTGCTTCAACCTCAGGCTTTGTAGCCAGCTCCTCAGAAAATGCACTTGCACTTCCTGTACATACTCCATAAATAAATGCCTGCTTATAATCATTTGATTTGAGGTATCCGTAAACAAATCCGGCTACCATCGAATCACCTGCGCCTACAGAGTTTTTGAGCTTTCCTTTAGGAGCCTGTGCCTTAAATTCCTGTCCATCCTCGGTCACAAGCACTGCTCCGTCACCTGCCATAGAAACAAGCACGTTTCTTGCGCCCTGCTCCTGAAGCTTCTTTGCATACTTTATCACATCGTCCTTGTCTGTAACCTCAACCCCGAATATCTCACCGAGCTCATGATTGTTTGGCTTGATAAGGAATGGCTTATACGCAAGCACATTTGTGAGCAGATTTCTCGTCGCATCAACCACGATATTTATTCCGCGGCCCTCAAGATGCTTCATGATATCCATATACATTGATGAAGGCATCACATCAGGAATACTTCCTGCGAGCACAAGCACATCAGACTCCTTTAAGCAGTCAAGCTTCTCATAAAGCTTTTTAATGTTGTCCTCAGTGATTACCGGTCCCTGACCATTAATCTCGGATTCCTCATTTGAGCGAAGCTTCACGTTAATACGTGAAATACCATCCTCCACCTCTATAAAATCAGTATTAACGCCTTTTTTTCCTAGAAGTCTTTTAATTTCATTTCCTGTAAAACCCGCTGTAAAACCAAGTGAAGTATTGCTCATTCCAAGATTCTTAAGAACCATGGAAACATTGATGCCCTTACCACCTGCAAAAATCTTCTCTCCGGTTGTTCTATTGACTACTCCTGTCTTAAAATCTGTTACATCAACAATATAATCTAATGATGGATTAAAGGTAACTGTGTAAATCATGTTAGACCTCCTTAATATTTTTGTATTTCTTATAGTTGTCATTGTTTAGTGCATTTGTAACAATTACAGCATCCTCAAAATCAGCAAACTTGATACTTGATACCTGTGAAAACTTACTGTCATCCGCAAGAATGTATTTCTCCTTGCTATTCTCCATGGATTTCTTTTTAACCATGGCCTCCTTTATCTCCGGAGTTGTAAATCCATTCTTCACAGTAATTCCGTTGGTCCCCCAGAAGCCCTTCGTAAAATTATATTTATCGAGCGTCACAACGGCCTCATCTCCGACAATAGCCTCAGTAGTAGACTTGAACTCGCCACCCAGAATATATACTGTATATCCCCTATCGGAAATTCTCTTGGCATTAGTCAAAGAGTTTGTAACAAAAACCACATTCTTTGCAGTAATATAATCAATCATGACTGCTGTTGTAGTACCGGCATCTATATAAACAAAATCATTATCCACAATAAGTGATGCCGCATATCTGGCAATCTGTTCCTTTTCGCTACGATTCTGCTTAAGCCTGTTGATAACCTTCTCATCCTGAGTATGGATATTCGTATTATTGGCAATCGCACCACCATGTACCTTGGTGAGATACCCCTTCTTGTCCATTGCAACCAGATCACGTCTGATTGTTGACTCGGATGTATCAAGCTCATCCATAAGCTGCTGAACAGTCACACTTCCCATCGAATCTAATATATCGAGTATTTTTTTACATCTATCTTCCGCCAGCATCTAATCACCCCAGTTTATCAAATTATTCAAAGACTTATTTTATAAGCCATTTATTTAATGCTTATTTTCAAATTACTGTATTAAACATTTCAACATTCATTTAACTTGTAGTATAATTATATTTTCATAATCCGTCATTGTCAATCATAATCCGTCATTTATATTCACAAATAATCACACTAAAAATTGTTGAAAATATATAAAGCAAGTTTTAAAATTGTGCACTATATGCAAATACAACATTGATTTTAGTGCAGAATATAACATATATATCATTAATACTTGCCTAATTACTAATTTTAGTATCTTTTCTATTACTAATTTATAATCTAAAATATAGTTCAAATTAACTAATTTTAATTTAGTCACTATCAAATTTGACTGTTTTTGACTGTTTTGAATCTAAATGCATTGTAATTCATAATTCATCATGCTAGAATATGTTCATTATGGTACATATTTTATGATTAAAGGGTCAAAAGGTATCATCAATGAGTTTATATTTTGTTATTTCACACCATTTTAAATAATTTATGTACCATCACAGCTACAATACTTTAAGTTAAAAAGGAGGATTTCACATGAAACAGCTTAATTGGGCAACACTCGGCTGCGGCGTAATAGCTAATGAGCTCGCGCATGCTCTCTCAAAGGAAGGACGCACTCTTTATTCAGTTGCCAACAGAACTCATGAAAAGGCCGTAGCTTTTGCACAAAAATATGGCATTTCAAAGGTATATGACAACATTGATGACGTCTTTTATGATCCTGATGTGGATATCATTTACATCTCCACTCCACACAATACTCACATCAATTATCTAAGAAAAGCCCTTTCTAATGGAAAGCATGTACTCTGTGAGAAATCTATTACTTTAAATATCGCAGAGCTCGATGAAGCCGTCTCACTGGCCAAAGAAAATAACGTTATTCTTGCTGAAGCCATGACTATATATCATATGCCTGTTTATAAAAAGCTAAACGAAATAATTGCAAGTGGACAACTCGGCAGGCTAAATTTAATTCAGGTCAATTTTGGAAGCTACAAGGATTACAATATGACAAACCGATTTTTCAGTCGTAAGCTTGCTGGAGGAGCATTGCTTGATATTGGAGTTTACTCACTTTCTCTTATCCGCTGGTTCTTCAAGGAAACACCAACACAAGTATCGTCACAGGTTAAATATGCACCAACCGGTGTTGATGAACAGGCAGGTATTCTGCTTATGAATGATGCAGTGGAAATGGCAACTGTCACATTATCTCTTCATTCAAAGCAGCCAAAACGCGCTACGCTCTCTTTTGACAAGGCATATGTGGAAATCTTTGAGTATCCAAGAGGAATGCAGGCAACTATTACATACACAGAGGATGGTCATAAAGAAGTAATTGATGCAGGTGATACATCAGATGCACTTTATTACGAAGTATGTGATATGGAAAAAGCCATAAACTCTGCATCATCCGATGAAATAGAAAACCTCATTCACAGTCAGTATACATATGATGTTATGAAAATCATGTCTGATATAAGAACCGAATGGGGTATGAAATATCCTGAAGAGGAATAATAATACTACTACAACTATTCAAAAAAGGATAAGAGTTGTTAAAAAAGAGAAATATAATTCTGTTTATTAATTTAGTGTAACATCCTGAAAAATAATTTAGAAAATTAAAAAATAATGAAATGTGTACAACATATATTACGAATATTACATAAATTCACAATATATTTTATTTGCAAATTATATAAAAGAAAGACCACATCATAAACTGATGTAGTCCTTTTGAGAGAGGTGACAGCCGGATTTGAACCGGCGATGACGGTGTTGCAGACCGGGGCCTTACCACTTGGCTATGTCACCATATATTATACTAAAAAACTCCCCGAGTAGGGCTCGAACCTACAACAACTCGGTTAACAGCCGAGTGCTCTACCATTGAGCTATCGAGGATTATTAAGGTTTGTACCTTCAAAACTTCATACAAATCCGATTTGTTTTTCTCAGTTATTAACCAGATTAAGCCCTCGACCTATTAGTAACAGTCAGCTCCACATGTTGCCATGCTTCCACCTCTGCCCTATCTACCTTGTAGTCTTCAAGGGGTCTTACTCCCGAAGGAGGGATATCTCA
>ENA-OQJM01000094-OQJM01000094.1-human-gut-metagenome-genome-assembly--contig:-NODE-94-length-27893-cov-3.671289_pt1 | contig 27893 bp, 31 predicted proteins | sample MGYA00242607_ERZ504773 | MGnify/ENA primary metagenome ERZ504773 (study PRJEB26092, sample SAMD00036355) | human gut metagenome | host: Homo sapiens | study: EMG produced TPA metagenomics assembly of... | reverse complement strand
TCCCTTTCCTGCAGGGCGTGTCGGTTCAGTAATATGAATTCTTCTCCCGTCATCTGCCATACGGGCTTTGATAAAAGTTCTCTGATTTCCATGTTGGAATGAATTTAACGTTTGTACTGTAAGCCCTGCGCACGGGCTTTTTTTGTTTCGTTCGAACAGTGCAAAGTTAATCCCGGATACGGGTGGTAAGGATGTGGATAGCGTGAATGGAGTATCACGCTATCTCACTAAATATCAGAAGATAAATAAAAAATGGTAGAAAAATATTTCGGGTAGGTAAAAGTGGTTGTTTCGTGGAATGTCGTGGCGTATCGCTGACTATCGGAATATTGACTGCATTTCCTTCGCAAATATCTGATTGCTGTCACTGGGTAAATCGGTCCGGGGTACGGGTGCCTTGTATTTGGACTTGTAATATTTTATATCTATCTCCAGCAGTTTCATGATTTCCTCCTTCCATTTTTCTCTGTCGGGTTTGGAAAGTGTTTCTCCCATGAGAAATATCAGGTAGCATACACGTGCCTTTTCATCCTTTCTCACCTTTAATCTGCTCGCGCACGGTTGCAAGTTCATGTTGGCGTAGAAGTCCAGTTCATTGATCTCCTCGAACTGCTCTCCGTTGCATGTCTCGTGAATGGCCGACAGGAGTTTCATGGGGAAATAGACCGGGCTTTTTTTTGATATGGTGTCGGATGCGGAACTTTCTTTTTCTTCCTCTCCTTTTTTCTTTTGGCCGGTCATGTATTTATCAAGGATTGCCAGCAGCGATCCGTCCAGCCTGTATATGTCTCCGCAGCGGTTTTTCAGGTATTGCAGGGCTTCCTGCCTTGCCTGTTTCTTCTTTGCGTATAGTTCATCCAGTTTGGCTTTCTCCCTGTCGTATTCCTGCTTGCACCGTTCGTACCTCTTTTCCAAAAGCTCCTCTTCCTGACGGTCGTGTTCCCTGAAACCGACTGCCTCCAAAGAGCCGTTAGCTTCCATAAGTTCCCGGTAATATTCGTTTGTGATTTGCATTTGTCTTTCGATGTCCTGGTCATGACATCTTTCATGCTGCCGGCAGATATGTTCAATATCGAGACGGTCGAAAAGCTCCTTGCAGGTATTATACATTGAGATATTGTTTTCAATCTCCCGTTTCAGGCTGTTCAGCAATATGGAAAAGTGCGTACCCTCCGTTTCAAGCATGAGGCTGATAAGTGCCTTTTCAAAGGTCTGTGTGTCTTCATACTCTTTGTAAAAGTCATGAATGAACTTCTGCTTCTCAAAAGAGAGGCCGTCACCGGATGTTATTTCCGTATATGTCTTGTTGAGTTTCCCGTAGCGGGGTATCATTGAGGTTATTCTTTCTTCCATGCTATTGTTGTGTTTACAGTTGGTTGAATTTGTTCATCGCATTGGCCTTGATGTCATCGGCAACGTCTATGTATGGTTTCATCGCCTTGTAGTCGCTGTGTCCCGTCCACTTCATCACCACTTGTGCGGGAATACCCAATGCCAAAGCGTTGCAGATGAATGTCCGTCTTCCGGCATGGGTTCCCAGCAGGGCGTATTTGGGTGTGACGGTGTCTATACGTTCATTTCCCTTGTAGTAAGTTTCCCTTACCGGGTCGTTGATTTCCGCAAGTTCCCCCAGTTCTTTCAAATAATCGTTCATCTTTTGGTTGCTGATGACCGGAAGTGCCTTGTGATCTTCAAAGTGTACGCTTTTGTATTTTTCCAGTATCGCCTTGCTGTGGTTGTTTAACTCTATGATAAGGCTGTCCGCTGTCTTTACGGTTGTCACTTCTATATGGTCGGGCTTGATGTCGCTCCGTTTGAGGTTGTACACGTCCGAATAGCGCAGCCCGCTGAAACAGCAGAACAGAAAAACGTCCCTTACCCGTTCGAGATACTGCTTGGTTTGGGGTATCTTGTAGTCTTTCAGTCTGTTCAGTTCCTCCCATGTGAGGAATATCACTTTTTTGGGTGTGTTTTTCAGCTTGGGCTTGAAGCTGTCATAAGCCATGTTCTGATTGTGCCCTTTCTTGAAACTCCACCGCAGGAACCATTTCAGGAAGGCTATCTGCTTGCCTATGGTGCTGTTGCGCATATCTTTCTTGTTACGCAGGAAGTCCACATAGTCATTCAGTCCGTTCTCGGTGAACGTATCAAAGGAAAGTTCATCCCTGAACTCTTTCAGGTGGTTCTTTACTGCAGCGAATTTTTCGTAGGTTGCGTCTGTCCAGTCGTTCTGTTTCCCGCATTCCCTTACAAACTCCTCGAACGCCTCCCAAAAGCTGATTTTAGGTCCTTCGGCTGTTTCCTGCTCTGTGACTGGTGCATCCTTCATCCTTGCATTGAAGCTGTCCTTTATCTGTGCGGGTGTGGGTAGTACGTTCTGTACTTCAAACTCTTTGAAGATGTTCTGTATCTCCGTATACTGTCTTAGCAGGTCTGCATTGATTTCGGATGCGCTTAGCTTCAGTTTGTTTGTGCATCCGTTCTTTACCCTTTGTTTGTCCGTATCCCATTTGGTAGCGTCGATGCGGTAGCCCGTTGTAAACTCTATACGCTGGCTTGCGAATATCACACGCATACGGATAGGCACATTCTCTGTGATTGGCACACCGTTTTTCTTCCGGCTTTCCAGTGCGAAAATGATGTTTCTTTTGATATTCATAATTGGGTGTGTTTGAAAATTGACACCCAAAAATACACCCAAAAAGTGAGATATGCAAAGATATTAAGAGATATTTTATTTTCTGTTTACTTTGTAATAACTTGGTAATTAACAAGATATTACGAGTTTGTGATATTGTTTGAAATGATAGGTGATAGAACCTGTCTCTCCGCAAAAATAGAATGCAAATAAAAGAAAATCCCTGTAAACTAACAATTTACGGGGATTTTTTATTTTTGGTACATAGCAAAAATAAGCATATTAAAGCATTCTTTCGGTGTACTATTCGGTGTACCTTATTACCTTCAATGTTAGGTACACCTATTTAGTGAATAATTCATTGTTTATCAGTATTTTGCATCTTGACTTGTTGCTCTTGGAAATTTAGTTTTGTGATTAAAAAACAAGTAAGATGGAAAGAACAACATTTTGTCTATTGTTCTACATTCGTAGGACGAAATTAAATCGGAACGGTGAGGCTCCGATAATGATGAGAATTACAGTGAATGGAGTCCGGGTTGATGCCTCAGTGAAGAAAACAATTCTTCCGGAGTTCTGGAGTGCATCAAAAGGAAAGGCTTTGGAAAAGAAACGGGAGTACAAGGAACTGAATTTGTATCTTGACTCAATCCGCTTACGGATAATGAAGATTCAGCGTGAATTGGAGATAGAGGGTGTATCCGTTTCTGCCAATAGTGTCCTGGAGCGTTTCTTGGGTAAGGATGCTCCCGTACAGCGTACTTTGTTTGAGGTCTTTCGGGAACATAATGATAAATGTGCTCAATTGTCCGGTACGGACATGGCACCTGCAACCGTACAGCGTTATGAAACATCTTTGAAACATACCCGGGATTTTGTTTGGGAAACATATCATAAAAAAGATATTCTTTTGGGAGATGTTTCCCGTCAGTTTATTGAGGATTATGAGTTCTGGCTGAAGACAGAGAAAAAGTGTTGTCACAATACTGCTACTAAATATCTAAAGAACTTCAAGAAGATAATCCGTATAGCTTTGGCTAAGGGATGGATGAAGAATGATCCATTTTCTGAAATAAAGTTCTCACTGGATAAAGTGGAACCGGATTTTTTGGAAGATTCGGAGATTCAAAAACTGATTTCAAAGGAGATTGATATTCCACGGTTGGGTCAGGTGTGTGATGTTTTTGTATTCTGTTGTTTCACAGGTTTGGCTTTCTCGGATATTCATGATTTGAAAAAGGAACATATAGTAGAGGATTCGAACGGTGCCAAATGGATACGCAAGGGGAGACAGAAGACCAAAATTATGTGTAATATTCCATTGATGGAAGTGCCGTTGAAGATTCTGGGAAAGTATTCCACTAATGAATATTGTAAAAGTCGCGATGTGCTTTTTCCTGTTCTTTGTAATCAAAAGATGAATGCGTATCTCAAGGAATTAGCTGATATTTGTGGCATTAAGAAAATATTGACGACTCATGTGGCCCGTCATACTTTCGCAACGTTTGCTTTGGCAAATGGTGTTTCCATTGAGAGTGTTGCTAAAATGTTGGGGCATACCAATGTTCAGATGACCCGTCATTATGCACGTGTGTTAGACCGTACGGTGATACGTGAGATGTCGCAGGTCAGAATGGATTTTCAATTATCTCTGTAATGTGATTATTGAGTAAGTTTGTATTATATTTTTCTGTTTCTTCTTATCAAAAGATTCTTTTTAAACATATTCTTAAATTGTGAAATAGCCGGAATTACCCTCCGGCTATTTTTGTACCTCTTTGTCGGTTTCTGTCCTTTTTTGTCGGTTGCTCAACGGTTGAGTAACCAATGGCCTCATAATAACTCTGTAATATTGCACCATAAACGATAAAAACAAGGTCAATATGAATAACAGAAAAGTCGTACCGGGGGCCGGAGTTACCCATATGTTAAGTACCATCCTTGCCAAAGTGAACAGGATTGAACAGCTGCTTTCACCTAATATTGAAAACCTGCCGGACAGCGAGATTCTGGATTCAAAAGGAGTCCGCCTGCTGACCAAGATGTCCGACAGGACACTTTTGAGACGTCGCAATGACGGTACGCTGCCCTTTCACCGCGACAAGGGAAAGATTTACTACCGCCGTTCGGACGTGCTGCGTGCCATGTTACTGGAAAAGGAAGAACACTCTAAAAATAAAAGGTTATGAGAAAGATGATCAAGATTGAAAGCAGTTCATTCGCTGCGCTCGTGAGAAGTTACAAGAAGTCCCTCAACATGCTGGCCGTACTGCAACATATCTGTGAGGACAACAGTGTCGAATTGTCCATGCTGCCGGATGAGGTATGTGAACTGATAGGGCTTGAACCGGCTGAAATAGAGAAACAGCGTCTGAACGGACGTCTGCGCTTTGCGGAAGAGGAAAACGGCACAAGGCATTACTCAATCGTGGATATAATCAACCTGAAGGATTCGATTGACAGCAGGAGAATAAACAGGCAGGTAGAGGAACTTTCATTCGAGGAAACGGACTGATGTGACACATCCCCGTTTCAGACAAGGGCACGGACGGCAGGTCGGATTTATCCGGGTGCCGTCCGTGCCTTTGTCCTTTCCTGAAAACGGCTCTTTGCGGCAAACTGCGGAAGTGAAGCTTGCGCAGCTTCCGGGGTTTGCCGCAATGTGCCGTGGGAAACATTACGATATTTTTCGGGTTTCCTTTGCCGGCATTATAATTTTCATGGACGGTACATGCCTTGCCTGTTGTGACTGGTCGGGTGCAATATCGCTGCCGCTGACCGGTCTGACCTTTTCCTGCCCGGCCATATCATCGTTCCCGTGCTGTTCGGGCTGTTTCAATGTGAGTTGTATCCTCCGGTTCAACGTGGCGAGTTCCTCTGTCAGTTCCTTTATCTCCCCCTCTTTGGGCCAGAGCGTGGAGACTATCTCACGCAGGACCGGCAGGTCTTTCTCCAACTCCGTATTGTCCTTTTTCCGTTTCTCTATCATGTCTGGAATACGTTCCAATGCATTGATGAAGTTCATTACGGCCAGCTTCGGGTCTTTGGCGATATACCCGTTATTATAGGTGTATTTGATGCCGTCCAGCCCCTCGACCATGAACTTGTTCTGTAAGGATTCCGTGCTTCCGTCCCAGGTCTTTTCAGAACGCACCAGAATACGGAAGTCGAACAGCGTTCCAATTTTCATATAATCATCCTCTGTCCGGGCATTCCGGTTGATTGCGGACAATCTGTCGGCAAGAATCTCGATGTTGTCGGACTCCATCCCGTCCAGTTTGAGCGGATTGGGCCTCAATCCGGTTGCCGTATCCACGGGAGCGATCCGGTTCAGGTATTCCCAATCCCGCGTGAAACGCTCTATGAAAGTTCCGTTCTTTTCAATTTCTGTAACTTTTTCATGCAGCTTCCCCTTTGCGTTTCCCTTGTTCCTGTGGTATGCCAGCCTCTCGCTTTCAAGGACGGCCAGCTTCTTTTCCAACTTGGCCTTTTCCAACAGGTCGTTGTTGTCCGACAGAATGGCCACATACTCGCTGAAACTCACTCCGCCGTTCTCGTCCATCGCCCCCTCGTCAATGGTACGTGTAGCAAGACTGTGGCTCTTCAGCTGGTTGATGAACACCTGCTTGTTATGGAGCAGGTTGAACTTGTAGCTGTCCAGTGATTTCTCCACCGCATAAATGTAACAGTCCACCGTATTGCCGGCATGTTCCTTGGCCACGATATTCCCTTTTCTTACCGCCCTGCCGTTACGTTGTTCAAGGTCGGAAGGCCTTCAGGGTATGTCCAGGTGATGGATGGCTACGGCCCTCTGCTGTGCATTGACTCCCGTACCCAGTTTCTGGGTGGAACCGAAAAGGAAACGGATGCGCCCGGAGTTCATGTTGTCGAACAGTTCCTTACGGGCGTTGTCGCTGTTCGCTTCCTGAATGAAACGTATTTGTTTCTCCGGAATGTCGTGGTCTTCCACAAGTTTACGTCTGATTTCGCTGTAAATGTTCCATTCGTCCGGTTTGTACGTACTAAGATCGGAAAAAACGAATTGCGTGCCTTTCTGGTCAAGATATTTGTAGTAATATTCCGCAATCCTGGCCGCGCAGTGGGACGCCTTGTTGCCCGGATTGTCCCCGTATTCCATGTCAATGAGGCGCATGTCAAGCGACATCTTGTTCGAGTAATTGGTGGCTATCAGCATTTTCGCCTTCTCTTCCGCATCGGACAGCGGAAGGCGGTCTATGTGGGTGGCGTCCCCGCTCTCCGCAAACTTTATCAGCTTCCCAATGAACATCTCCTGCTCGGGTGTGGGCGGTATATGATACAGTTGCTGGTTGAGCTTCGGCCTGTCCACACCCACATCCTCCGCAGTCTTGTAGTCGGTTATCTCCGCGTAGAAGTTGGCAAGTTCGGGCACTTTGATAAAGTACCTGAACCGTTCCTTCTGTACGATCTGGTTGGTCACGGAGAACTCAAAATCCGTGCTTTTCTTGGCATATACGGCGGCCCAGCCGTCAAAACAGGTGATTCCCTGCCTTTCCATCTCTCTGGGGCGAAGGTATTTGAAAAGCAGGTAAAGCTCGGTCAGACTGTTGGAGATGGTCGTACCCGACAGGAAGGTGGCCCCCAGGTCCTTTCCGGAGCGTTCCTGAATGGTACGGATGGCAAAAAGCAGGTTCATCGCCTTTATGCTTCCTTCCGGGTTTCCAAGTCCCGAAACCCTTGCGTGACGGGTGTTGAACATCAGATTCTTGAAATTGTGGCTCTCGTCCACAAACAGGTGGTCGATCCCCATCTGCTTGAAATCAACCACGTCATCCGTCCTCCCTTTGATGGTATCTTCCAGTTTTTCAAGTTTCGCCTGAAGATTCTCCTTCCTCTTTTCCAGCCCGCGTATAATCCAGCCGCTGACTTCGTTTCCCTGTTGCTCGAATACGGCAAGGCTCTCCTCTATGCTTTCTATCTCTTTCCCGTATATCTCCTGCTGTATCTCCGGAGACTGGGGTATTTTTCCGAACTGGTCGTGCGTGAGTATGATGCAGTCCCAGTTGTTGTTCTTGATGTCATGAAATATCCTGACGCGGTTCTCCGGTGTGAAATCTTCCTTTCCCGGATACAGTACCTTCGCGTTCGGATATGCCCTTTTGAATGTGTCGGCGATGTCGTGCACGTTGCTCTTCAAACCTATTATCATGGGTTTGTCCGCCAGCCCGAGACGTTTCATCTCGAAGGCGGCCACGCACATGATGAGTGTCTTGCCGGTGCCCACCTCGTGGTCGATTATCCCCCCACCGTTGAGTTTCAGCATCCATACCGCATTCTTCTGGCTTTCATACAAGCCCGGAATGTCAAGGCCTTTCAGGTCGAGGAAAGGGAAGTTTTGGCAGGAGCCGTCATAGTCGGGCCGTACATAGCAGTTGAACTTGTGGTTGTACATGTCCGCAAGTCTCTGCTTGAACTCCGGGAGCTGTTCGTTCAGCCAGTTCACGAACTCCTTGCGTATCTCGTTGATTTTGCTGTCGGCAAGCTGGATGGCGTCGGCATCGCGCACCTTTATGTCTCTTCCGTCCTTGTCCTGTACGGTTTTTGTGATATCGGGCACGGTATTGTGCAGGGCGTGTTTCAGCAGGTCATTTCCGTAATACCCCCTTTTTTCTCCTTTAACGAAGTATTTGTCGGTGATGTTCGCATTACTCCCTTCAAGGATTATGCCGAACTCGTCAATGCTGTCGGTATAGCTGATGCGGGTTTTTACCCCGAAAATATATTCCGCAAACTCTTCATATACGGACGTGGGTATCCACCGTTCACCCAGGTTGAAATCAAGCAGTTCGAAACCGATGGGTTCCGGTGTGGCGTCCTTCAGCGCTTCCAGCGACCTCCCGCTTTCCTTGTCATCGGGGTATTCCTTGAGATGCTTCTCTATCCATTCCGTTTTGGCGATGACGTTCCCCGCAATGAAACGGTCCCTTATCTCGTATCTTTTCATCATGGGGTTGTAGAAGATACGGCTTTCAAGCTGTTCAAGCAGTTCCCGTCTGCCGATGTCGCTCAGGCTCTCCATATATTCCAGATTCACCTCCCCGAACTTGTTCAGTGAGGCCGCGAGCGCTTCCTGGGCGGTGTCCGCATGTTTGACCTCGTTGGCATTGAATGATACGGGGACGGTGAATATGTCCGCTTTCTGTATCTTGCCCCGGATGCTTCTTTCCAGCGAGAGCATTTCCCTGCCTCCCGCATCCATCAGCAGGAACTTGGCGTTGTCCTTGTGGTTGAGTTCCCGGAACATGCGTCTGAAACGGTCATATCGCCTGTTGAGTTCCTCACGCAGGCTGGGCTGTTCGGTTTCCGTCTCGGCTTCAGTCCTGTAAAGCTCATGGTATGCCTCACGAAGGGGGATATAATAAGAGGCCCGGTATTGCTGGGTTACTGTCAGTCTGAGCGGGTGGAACTGTACTTCGGGGGTGTTCATGCCCCGAAGGTGGCCGTATTGTTCGCCTGATTTTACGATGGAGCCGTTCTTGTATTCCGGTTTTAATTCCCCGTCAAACGCTCTTGGTTCCATTTCTTTTTTGCGTTCCTCCTCCATCTTCCTCCTGCGTTCCTGCCATGCCGCTTCCGCCTCGGCCTGCGCCAGGGAAAGGTCCTCTTCCTGGACCGCTTCGTCATAAGCGTTCTCCTGCGAGAAGAGATTGAACATTTCGGGCGTGTTGTCCTTCTTCTTACGGGATGCCGGCACAACTTTTCTTTCCGGCATTCTGCTTTCCGGTACTTCCATCTCTTCTTCGGCATAAGTGTCGAAAAGGTTGAGCATGGGTTCATACGGTCTGGTGGAAGGGAGATGTTCCACCCGCTCGCTTTTTTGTGGCCGTTCGCCCTCTTCCGTTATGGTGATTGTCGGTAGGATGGCTGTGGACGGAACGGACTTTCGGGACAGGTTCTCCGTGTAGAGTTCCCGGTTCAGACGGTTCTCGATATCCCGCAAGAGCAACCCACCGAGTTCTTCGGAAATGGTCTCCACGCTGCCGGTATGGATGAAGTTCATGGCGGGCTGCCCGTACATGTTCTTACCGGTCTTGACAGCGGTATGGATAATGTGGTCCAGTTCCTTGTAGCTGTTGTTGATGGTGATGTTTCCGGGCAGTGTGCGGGTCTCGATGAAGTTCCGTTCCGCTTCGGTCAGTCCGTTTTTTCGGCTATTCTTCTGCAATACGATCAGGTCGCTGCTCACTTTGGTTCCGGCATCGGTGAAAAGGTTGCCGGGCAGGCGGACAGCCGAAACCAGTCCGGCGTGGTTCACCAGCCATTCCCGTATGGGACGGTTGCCGGGCGAGTCCATGACTCCCGAAGTCGTGATGAAGGCCATTATGCCGCCTTCCCGCAGCGTATCCATGCCTTTCAGAAAGAAATAGTTGTGTACGGCGTTGAGTGCCCCTTTGCGTACCGGATCGCCACTGCGGTCAAAGTCACGGTCATATACTCTGGTATCTCCGAACGGGATATTGGAGGATACTACATCGAAATAACCGTTATAATAAGGTTGTATGGTCTGGAAGCCGTCTATAATGACCTTGCTGTCCGGATAGAGCGCGGAGAGAATCCTTCCGGTGAGCTTGTCCTTCTCAAAGCAGGTTATTTCAGGCACGTCCTTCAGAGGGCTGATGAAAACTCCGGTACCTGCGGAAGGGTCAAGAAAACGTCCGGGGACGACACCCGACGCCTGCAACGTCCTCTGTATGACGGATGCCACCGCTTCGGGGGTATAGAATGCGGTAAGTACGGAATTTTTAAGGCTTTGTATATACTCCTTGTACTGCTTCTCGTCCGTGGAATACTCCCGAAGCAGTTCATGCAGCAGCCTCACCTGAGGGAACATTTCCTTGTCAGCCGTTCACTTTCCGATGTCCGTGTCTTTTTCTGCCGGATTGAGGATACATTTCAGTCCTCCGAAACCGGTGTAGCCGTTCAATACTTTGCGCCCTTCTTCGGTGAGACAAAACTCCGGGCGCATGAACAGGTATTCAAGTGCGGCCATGTTGTCCGCCAGATGTTGTCGCTTGTTATATGCCATATTGTTCTATATTTGATTGGATGAAACCTGTCAGTTCGATGGTGAGGATACGGTAAGAAGGGGAAGCCTCAAGCCTGTCGTCTATGGGATATTTGTTGAATACGGCTTCTGCGGACGGCAGTAGTCCCAGGCAGAGACCCTTCCGCTTTTCAGGGGGCACTTCCGGGAACCATTCCGACACCACTTCAAAAAGGGTGTCGAACTTGGAAAACTGCAAGTCCCGGTAGAGCACGGCGTCCGACTGTTCCAATGCCTGCGTGACGGTCAGACCGTCACGTATGGAATGTTCATAGACATTGGCTGCTTCATCGGCTCTTGACCTGATAAAATCCGGATTCCCGGCCATGTGGGGATGGCTTTTCCGTAAATGAAGAAGGAGAGCCGTTTCAAAGTATGACAGTTCTCCCCCTGGTGTATTGTTATGTTGCATAATCGGTTTGTTTTTACGTTGGATGATTCCATATATTCATTAAACATATACCCGACGGCCATCGGTGTGGTAATCGGGTATATATGTGAAGTGTGGCCGTTTCCGTAAGACTATGCCACGGAAAAGCTGTTTTTCTTGGGTTTGGGCGTGAAGGATGCGGCGTGACGTACCGTCTGCTTGCTTTCCTTTTTCTGGTCCTGTTTCCGGTTTTCAAGATTCGGCTTGTACTCCCTCGCGTTCTTTCCTATGAGAAGGTTGTTGCTCTTGTTGCTGAAGCGCACGTCATCGGAGAATGTCCTGCCTTTGTAGCGCATATTCTCAATATATACCATTTCATGGTTTTCCAGCATCTTTTTCTGTTCGGGGGTGATTCTGGCTCCCATGATGGTGTCGTTTACTTTCAGCTGTTCTCCGGCCTGCTTGAATGCGATATCCATGATTCTCGGATCGACAAAGGCCACGCCGGAAAGAAGCGTGTCGTTCTTGCGCTGTATGTCATTGATGGAAAGTTGCCCGCCTGATGCGAGGACCTGCTTCTGCTTGTCGTCCAGTCTTTTCCCGTAGATGTAGTCCGGTATCTTGATGGCGTCCACGGGCATCGTGATGATACGGTTGCTCGGTTCATGGAAAGCCACGTAACAGTTGCATACTTTTCCTGTGTAAGTATCCTTCATCTCCTTTATTCCTCCCAGTGTTCCGGTATCCTGGAGTTTCTGCTTTTCCTCGTCCGTGAATACGCCTTTATAGGCGGGCAGGTCATATTGCGGCTTGTCAAGCCTGCCCAGTGTTTTCAGCTGTACCTTGCCGTCCTCACCCTTGACACAGAGGAAACAGGCCTCACCCATGTCCTGCTTGACGCCGTTGACTTCCTTGCTGATGGGGAAGGCGGTGGAAGTGATTCTGCCCTTGAGCATTTCACCCATGCAATGGTTTTCAAACAACAGTTGCTTGTCCACTCCCAGCGCACTGAGTTCCTTCCAGGGAAGCTGGTGCTCGTCGAACTTGTAGCGTCTGGCGAGTTTGGCGATACGCCCTTCATCGTTCAGTTCACTGTTCTCTACCAGTTTTTTGCCTTCCGGTCCGGGGTCTTCCCCCTTTCGGATCTGGATGACGGCATTCAGGGTCTTTTCCAATACAGCGAGAGGGATAAGGAAGAAACTGAAACTTGTGGGATTGTTGTATTGGTTCTTGAAATTCGTGAAGAACAGTTCCAACGGTGATGTGCGGTCCAGCTTCAGAAAGCTGTTGTTGTTCTTCTTGTCGGGTGGTACGATTTCGAGACTGCCGTCCTGCTCGTTCATTTTGGAAACGACTGCGGTCTTGTTCGTTCTTTTGTCAAGGACTGCCATTACGTGCTCTTCCTGACCTTGCTGCTCTTGTTCTTGCTTTTTCTTTGCCATAAATTCTAAAATTAAAATGATACAATAATGATTATTACCGGGTAAACTTTAGCCCGTCGGTGCGAATGTAGAACATTAGTTAATAACATGTTATAATATTGAAGGAATGAGGAATGAATGGCGGTCTTTGGCGTAATATGACCTGTTGAGGTACATAAACAAGAGTCTCTTTAAATATATCTTTTCGGATACCTTAAAAGTTCTTATTGAGTTGTACCTCTATGACTGTAGGTTGTGCTATGTTAGAAGTTGTCGTTGCATTATTAATAAAAAGACTCAATCATACATGTGATTTTCTAACTGCTTTCATTTAAAATATCAGTAAATACACTATCTTTGTGCATATTAAGAGAATCTTTTCTCATTGAATAGTTATAATATTGCAGTGTGAAGCTTTTTTAGATATGTGAATTATGCGCTAATAATATTTAGCATTTGAAATGAGTAGTAAATATTTTGAGGTTTTTTTAATCGAAAAATGGGAAATATAGACTTTATATATTTAGATGGTTTACATCGGCCGTACAATATGCCTTTAAAAAGCATTGTATGGGTCTGTCGCTTTGTAAAATATATGGAAGATCACTCTATATCTATACTTCCAAGCCATTTTTATGGAGAATTTTTTAGATATCATCTCCATGAAGTTGTAAAGCGTCATGAAATAGATAAAGATAAATATAAAGGTGTGGTCTCCATATCAAAAGCTAAAATTGTGTTAAATTGGCTTCAAGATAAAGCCACCGTTGAAGAATTAGAAAGGGCTATTTCCAAAATACTTGAAAAAAGAAGAAATAAAGAAGAAAGAATTGTATATTCTACTTATAAAAATACTTCATATTATATTACGCTTGCAAAAAAAATGAGATATTTAAATTCTTACTACAAATTAGAGCCTGATGCGTATGATTTATTAGCAGCAAACAAGCGTTTTTACTCTCTATCTAGTACAGAAAAGGATAATATATTTTTGCATATAATATTGCATGACGCAGATGTGTTTTTACCATTGCTATTATCTTTGCCATTTAAGCGTAAAGCATTAAATGATATAGAAGATTTTCATTTAATATATTTAGAAAAGCATTACAATGTAAACTATTTTAATTATATTAAAAAGAGTCAGTCTGCCAATTATGATAAGGTTAGGTTGGCATGGATTGAAGAATTAAATGTAGTTGACAGTTATTGGAAAATAAGAAAACATTATAGATGCATTTTGGAGACCTTTAAATATAAAGATAAATATTTCTATCATAAAGAAAATCTGCCAGCGTTTTTGGAACAATATATAAAAAAACGATGAAATATTTATCATTTTACAGCATTATTGAAAGTGAGTATATGAATCTGATAGACATAGGGAAACATGATTTAGGATTTGTGAATTTGTATGATTTGAAATCCAAATTTAAATTATCTTTTTCTTCTTTTGAAAATATGATTAATAGTTATTATCGTGAGTATGGAAAATTAAAACTTATATTGTTTTCTAATATAGTATCATCAATTGATGCAAGAAGACGATTTATTGTGAATGGAAATCCAGTAATAAAAATTCGAATTATAAACAAATGATTGCAATAGATAAACTTTGGACTAAATTGGAGCCAATGCCTGAAAATATTTCAAGTATTAAAAATGATTTATGTTATGGTCTAGCTCCAAATCTTCCTTTCTTTATATTAGATATGGATAAAGCAAAGAAGGATATTACAAAAAAAATGGAACTGATAGATACAGCTTTTCAATATAGTTTTGTGACCGCTGATTATGGTAATGGGAAATCCAATTTAATGAAATATTTAGAGTATTTCTTCTTGTGCAACAAACAATATAATATTCATGTAGCTTATTGGAGAGCTGATGTGGATAAGTATGACCTTATTCTTTTTCTCCACTACATTTTGCAAGAGAATTTTCTCGATTTGATAAAATCCTCATTAAGAAATGTAATTAAAACAAAATCTATTCAAATTGAATCTTTGGCTCGTAATTATTCGGGATCTTATTCTGTACTAGAAAAATATGTAATAGCAATAAATACTTATATCGACAATGATGAGATTTTGGACACACTGATTGCTCTTGGAACTGGTAAAATTTATAACAAAGGTAGTTTTGATAAGTTAAGCCTAGATAAATTTACAGATTACAATAGAAGAGAAGTTCTAGTTTTCTTTTTAAATGTTTTAGCGGCTTCGGGTCATTATATTATTTTTGAAATAGATGAATTAGAGAAGATACAAGAAAAATCTAAAGTCCGCTTTAATTCATTATTGACTTCTTACAGAGAGCTGATAGATTTAAGTTCTGATATAAAAGGACACTACATTATAACTGCTGCAACAGAAGCATCTGGAGCAAGTTCAAGAATGTCATTAGCTGCTTATAACACTGCATTTGAAAGAAGAATATCTCCACACATACTTCAATTAGGTAGTATTACTTCAATCTGTGATGTGATTGAGCTAACTAAATATTTGGATGAACTTATTCAATCCAATAAATCGGATGAAACTATCAAAAAAATAGCTTCATTTGTGCAGAGCAAACATTTTTCCAACAATAATAATGTTATTCAATTAATTTGTAAAAAATTACAAACGGATGAATCTGTTGGATGGAAAGAAAAAATGATTGAACTCAACTTATCTACTAATTTCGAAGAAACTAAAAAAGAGATTGAGGAGAATAAAGGTTTTATGAGAATTAATCAAAAATTCTTTAGTAATTTAGAGAATTATGTTGATATATTGAATTTTGTAAATGAAGATTTTGAAGTTAAAGTGCAAACGTATCAAACGTTATTAAATCATGCATAAAAAATGCTCAAGTCTTTTTGTTTACAGGAGATGTAGCTTCAAATATAAGTAGAATTAAGAATGTTAAATCCGCATATCCTAATTATGAATTAGTAATATATCGGCCAGAATCTTTAGATATTTCTTTTGCAATTTTGCAAGAAGAATCTATAATTGTGAAAGAAATAGTCACATATGATCCTATGGAATTGATGACTTTACTCGGAATGTATTACACCTATTATACCAGTAAAGAAGGTGAAATAAAAGAATTAATTTCATTATATACAAACGGCAATTTATAGTTATGTTCAAGAATATAAAAAATAATTGTGTAAAGCGACTAACTACACATTTGGAGGACTTATTGATGCCCTATTGGAATATTTTGCGAGAAATGTATGGTGATGATCTTTTGTTAAATATTGATTTCTCGGATATGGACGCTTCATTTAGCGATGAAGTTTTGAAAATAAAATCAATATCTTCAACAGAGCACAGTAAGAGGGATTTTTTATTTCATTCGCATTTTCTCTATTATGTAAAAAATATAATAAAGATATATTAAGTGCATCTAGTTTGAATGAGTTCTCTTTTAAATCGACCTTGCTTATCATTAGTGAACCCTTTATTTTAATTCAAGACACACAGTCCAAACAAGAGGAATCTCAAAAATGAAATTAAACGTCTTTTTGCAGACAAGAAAGTTTTAACAAACTTAATAGATAAAGGAGATAGAAAGACTGGATTATTAGATTGTATAAAGTCGATGGATAATTCAAATTTTTATAACACTCTTCTTGGCGATGATGAGGATATAGACAATTTAACTATATGGAGTCCTGTATATCCCTGTTCTCTATTAAAATTAGAATCTTTGCATGAAGAAATATTTAGTATAGATAGAATTTGGATTAATAAAAAATCTTTAAAAGACAATTATAAAATAGATATTAATTTAGATGAAAATACATCTTGTTATTTATTGTATAAAAGTAAAAATGATTCAGGTGTAGATAAAGCTATTGGAGTAAAGATAAATAATTTAGTTTTTGTCTTAAAAACAGACATAGATGAATTTATTGATAAGCAAAAGAGATTTGATTATTATTGGTTGCTTTTCAAAATGAATGTATTCAGAAATATTGCTGAATCTAAAAAAATAGAGTCACCGCAAAAAGGTTTGTTGAAGGATTTTCTTGATACTACTCAAATGGATGATTTTTCTTGTCTTCTTTCTTATTTGGAAAACAATTTATATATTAAAGATCAAGAAATTCCTAACAAGTATAAACGTTTTTTTGATCCATTAGTGAAATTTGAAAAAATAGATGGGTTAAATAACTATGACATATTTGTTCACGATGTTGATGTCGATGCAACTCTACTTGGCGCATATAATACAGCTCGAGGGACAGATGATTTAAGTTATAATTTGAAACATCTTATTGAACAAAAACGTCCTAATCTTCATTGTTGGACTAAAAGCTCTTCTTATGTCAAGAAATCAAAGAAAATTGTAAATGTTCTCAAGCCAGAGATCGCTTATTTCTTTATTGAAAAATTTTATGAAGAGTTTTTATGTAATATTCTGAAAACAATTAGTTGTAGATATAATAATGTTGAGTTTGTTTCAAATTATAATACAGAATCTCTACCACATAACAAACATGAAATAGATTTTATAGTAAAATCTGATGAAGGTCTTTTTTTATTGAAGCTAAAACTAAGTTGACAACTTCTTATATAAATAAGTATGTTAAAAAATGCAAGCAGTGGTATGATGCATTTAATGATATTCCTTCCCAAATCCATTTTATTATAATTGGTTGTTATAGTGATTCTGAACTGGACGTTTTTAGATATAGTATAAAAGGAGAAGATATTCCTAGCGAGTATAATAAATCTCGTGAAGGGTTAAGATGTCTTCCTTATTACTTTAAAGTGCCTGTAATGGATACTGGAAAAGATTTAATTTGTATAACAGAACCATCATTTCAAGTTTTAACAAAGACAATGAAAGGAATTCTTAAAGTATGAAATTGCCAGTGACTCGATATTACGGATCAAAGCGTAAACTTATTGAGGATATTTGGTCTGCACTCGAAGAACGTAATATCCAATTCAATTCAATTTTAGATTTATTTGGGGGAACTGGAATTTTATCATACTACATGCTTACAAAGGGGAACAAGTTATTTACAACGATATATTTCTTTTTAATTGTAAAATAGCAAAGGCTTTGTTAGATACACCCCGTAACACTTTTAAAGAGATTGATGCTATTGATTTGCTTAATGTTAGAAAAGAAAGGAATTATAAACAAATAATTGAAGATAATTTTGAAGGTATTTATTATACTAATACAGAAAATAAGATAATAGATATTGTTACACAAAATATTCATTATCTACCTGATAATATGCAGGCTTCTGCATATTATATATTAATACAGTCATGTATCATAAAAAGACCTTTTAATTTATTTCATAGGAACAATCTAAATTTAAGAATTAATCATACTAAATCAAAATTCGGGAATAAAGTTACATGGGAGCAGCCATTTTATGACTTATTTATAAAATTTACCAAAGAACTAAATGAATTTCAGTTTTCTGAACAACAAAATATTCAAATCATTAATACCTCTGCACTAAATTGCAATGTGGAAGCAGATGTAGTATATATTGATACTCCATATTTTAACAATGATGGGTCAATGGTTTCATACCATTCTCGATATCATTTTTTGGAAGGATTAGTAAATTATGATTTGATAGAAAATAATATTGACTTAAATAAAAAGAATAAAGAGATTTGTATTAATAAAAATAAAGAATTTGAATGCAAACAAAGCTTTCTGGAAGAGTTGCATAATTTAATATCAAAACATAGAAATTCTATTATAGTATTATCATATACTAGTAATGGATATCCTTCTCCAAACGAATTAAAAGAAGTGGTTATGCAATTTAAAAATAATGTTGAAGTAGTTTCTCTTGGAAAACATTCTTTTGCATTAAACAAGCATAATGAAGGGAGAGAAGAGATTTTAGTGATAGGAAGATAATGTTCTTTAAATGTAAAGATATTAGATGATATGTCAAAATCACTATAAATATTGCAATAAAATTAGTTTATAGTGATTTTGATATTGTACTATACAGAGCTCATTGTTATGTTGATTTTATGTCTTATTATTACCATCTAACAAGTGTTTGAGTTCCGGATCATTCTCGATGCGTATCAGTTCATTGTCCACAAGTTCCACAATATCCTGTTTGATTTGCCGGTAGTTGGCTTGTATCTGCTGCTCCATTGTATCATTGCCCTCCGCATCCAGAAAGCTGCTGATTTCAGGAATGGGCTGGTAGGCTGCTGTCTCTTTCTGTACCGCATCATTATCCACCACTATCTGTGCATGGAAAATCTTCTGGTCTATCGTCTCACCGAAATTGTCCGTTACAGCACCGACAAACATACCTTGTGAGAGTGTACTGATTTTGCTGGCAGGTATCAGACTGTCCAGTTGCGTGCTGATGGAAGTGGAAGTGTCACTACGGTTGATGCTAACAGACTCCCTCTTTTGCAGGATTTTTCCAAACCTTTCTGATAGTGTTTTGGCCGTTTCACCCACCACTTGACCGCTGAAAACATTACCCACAGTTGACATGATAACGGCGGCCTCCTTGTCACCATAGTCACGTTTTCAACTGGCTGAAGTCCTGAAAACCCAACACAACCGCTACCTTGTTGCTTCGTGCCGTGGCTATCAAGATTATCCAGACCCTTTAAAGAAAATCGTGGGTAACTCGTACAATGATTACACAACTTTTGAGTTGCTTCTTCTTGTTTATCAGCTTCACGATACGGGAGTTATACAGACCTAAAGCAGCACCATAAATGGAAATTCTATCGGGATTGTTGCCGACACACAGAACTTTAGGCTCCTTCGGATTATTAATGTCCAACGTGAAGTCACTACCGGACATCACCCAATAGAGCTGCGGGCTTATCAGTCTGGACAGCGGAATTTTGGCTGATGCAATCTGGCCCATCAACTGCTCGCTGGCACCGCCTTTCCAAGCGTCAATAAAAGGACTCAGATAATTCTCAAGCTCGGGATAGCTTGTCAAGATTGTAAATACATCCTCGTACCTTTTATTAAGCAATTCAATGGCATGTGGGAACGTACAGTATTTGCCGTTTTCATACAACTTCAAAAACCAGATTATCGCCGTAAACAAAACAATCGGAGATTCCACAAAGAAGTCCCCCTGCTTTTGCACCCAACTTTTATTCAAGTTTAACATGATGGTATAACTGGATTCGTAGGCATCCGAAATATCCGTCATCAGTTCCGGAGCCAACGGATTACAACGGTGGCTCTTTCTCGGATCATCGAAGTTGATTACATAAAACTTGGGTGGTATCTTATAACGGTGTCTGTATTTAATCAGGTGGTTATAAGCAATAACCGACAGGTCGTCAAACTTAAAATCGTATATATAAAGTGCATAAGACTTCTCGATTGCCTGCTTTATGTAATTATTGACCACCGCATACGACTTACCGCTACCCGGCGTGCCTAAAATCATGCTTGCCCTGAAGGGATTCACCACATTTATCCAGCCTTTCCATTCTTTTTTTCTGTTACCAGAATTTGGTCGGCAGATTGATGGAATATTCGTTTTCCATCAGACGGGTCTCCTGCATGAACGACTCGTTCTCCGTATTGAACACGTCCTCCAACAGATTGCTTTTCAGCAACCGACTTACCCATAGTCCGGAAGCCAGCAGACAAAAGAAACCTCCGGTTAATGTTACGGTATAAAGCACGGCACATACCCCGGATGAGGCATTGAGGGAGAGCAGCCACCAGTTGAAGAAAAACAGTATGGCACCCGCAACTGCCACGATACCGATTTTCCTTCATGTGATTTCATGCTTCTTCACCCCCTTGTTGCCCATGCAGGACAGACCGAGGAAGAGGACACAGAACAGCTTGGTGTAAAAGCAGGGACGAGAACAGTCCGGTCGTACGCTGGAAGTTGGATAGTATCCGGTCCACTATACCGAGCGTTCAGCCCATCTCGTTCAGCCAGCCGTAACAAAACCAATAGACGTGTATCGCCATAAACAAAAAACTGATGGCCCGCATAAAGTCCGTGACCTTGGCAAGACCCCTTAAATCATCTTCATTCTGCATAATCGTAAATTTTAAAATTAGACTTCTGTTCTATACATTATTATAACCTTCGTCTCCGCTTTTTCTTCTTTTTCCTGCGTCCGTAACGGAAAGCCGGATCGATGTATTCATGCGTGCGGTCTTCCTCCATGAGTATGGAGAAAATATCAACGGCTCCGAGTGCGGACGTGTCAATCAGGCTGCCGGAGATTTCCGCCTGCCGTCCGTTTTGCCGTGTATCCTGCCATTCCTGTTGTCCCTCCCGGTTCATATTATCCGCTTGTTCCGGGACGTTTCCCTGCCGTGGCGTATCCTGCTCCGGCGGCGGTATCAGCCTTTCCCGATCCGCATCCGGATTGTTGAACAGTTCGTTGAACACATTGGCGGTAAATGACTTGCCCAGACGTGAACCGTTAAATACCGTCCGGTTCGCATGGTCTATAAATGTGATGCCGTAAAGACGCCCGTCGGAATTGATACGGAAAACGACTTCTATGTCCGCCTCTTTCAGCCTATGTGCAAAGTCTTCCTTCGTTCCTATGTCCTGCATGGCTTTGATAATTTCCCTGCGTGTCCTTTCGGCAAGACTGTCTCTTTTTACCTTTTCAACGGATGCGGCAAACTTCTTTTGCAATGCTTCATAACCGAATACTTTGCCAAACTTACTGGACTTGAAAGGCGTTCCCACCCGCATCCCGTCATCGTCCAACGCTCCGTACATGATGCCGTGGTATTCCTTTCCGTCCACATTTCCCCTCACTTCATAAACCGTCACGTTGTAAAGTTCCAGCAAGGTGTTGTATTCGGCAAGCGAATGAAAGTTGTAACATTCCAGCAGGGTACGGGCGGTGTGCTTTAGCTGCGCTTTCACATCACCTTTCGCATAGTCCACTTTTTGCAGACTTACCAGTTCCCGCTGGCCATGCTCTCCGAGTGTGGGATGAAGCCCGTACTTCACTTCCATTTCACGGCAGATATTCTGTGCCCGGATACCTTCCCTGTTATGATCTATCTTTTCACCTTTTTCATTGATGCGTACCGAAACGATGTGCATGTGCCTGCGGTCTATGTCTTCGTGCAGCCATACGACATAGGGCTGGTTCCCGTACCCGAACTTTTCCATGAACTCCTGCGCCAGTACGGTCATCTGTTCCTCCGAGAGAATATCTTTCGGGGAAGGATTCAAGGAGATATGTATAACCGGTTTCCTGACGTGCGAGTTGAGTGCGATATAAGGCTCGAAAGCCTGTACACAGTTTTCAATCGGCATATTACCGGAAGTATCTGCCGCTATCTTCGGGTGTCACAATACCTTTGCCGTACCGTCTTCCACCTTTATCTTATTATAGGCAATCACTCCGTAGAATGAACTGCCCGATGTTATATTCGGTACCATGACATTATTCCTTTTTAGTAAGATATTCCTTTTCGTACCGCTTCGTAAGTTCGATAACCTGCCTGCATATTTCTTCCAGCTTACGGGTTTCTTCGGCGAGTTTGTAGAGAAACGCAAGCGATTTCTTTTCCCCGTAAATGGTATGGATGGTCTTCACACATTGGTTGTAGTTGTTCCCGATGCGTCGGAACTGCTGATAGAAAGCGGTCAGCTGGGCGTAATATTCCTGCGCTTCCTTATCAATCTTCACCACCTTGAACTCTCAACCGAAGATACGGGCGAAGATAAATTCGGCCTTGTTCTTCATGCCGGACTGTTCGAACATCGTGAGAAACTTCTCGTTCTCACTGTCATTGAGACAGAGGTAATAGCGGTGCGTGCGCGGGTCTGCCAGCACCTTACGCCCTGCGGCGTTACGGATTCTTGTTTCATCTTTCATAACATGAAAATTTTAAAAGGTTCGACTTGGGAGAACCTTTGCCCCCGAAACACCTTTCGGGCGAGACTCTCAGCGGTTGGAAATATTTTCAACCGCTGAAAGTACACCTCGCTATATGCTGACGCATATTAAAATCCGGCCGGGCCGGATTATAGGTCTGAAGGATTGTCTTACGTTCTCTGCCGAGAACGGGCTGCGCTCTCCCGGCGACAAAGGTAGAGAGTTTTTTCTGTCCGAGCATTATGGCGGTTCCCGCCAACAGCCGCCAATAAATGACTTTGAAACGGCGGATACTTCACTGATGCTCTTTTTGAAGTTTATTTGCAGCCGGATAGCTATTCGATTATCTGTTTGAACAAATAAACAGTCTGGTATTCGGACAACTATCTGAATAACTATCCGGGCAACTATATGGATAGCTGTCTGAACGAATAAACAGATATTCAGACCGGTATCTATTCAGATATACAACCATACATATATATAAATGTATAGATGGATAGACAAATCTCCGAATATATAAGTGGCAGAATATGTACTTAGCTATATAGCTATTTAGCTATTCAGATGAATAGACAGATAGCTAAACAGCTATGTAGATAACCGTATAAGCAGCTATGTAACTGGCCGTATAAGCAGACAATGAAACAAGTAACCGGACAGACAGTCGAATGGATAAACGGCTGTCTGTCCGGAAATCAATAAATCCGATTATTCACTTATTAAATTTGTAACAATGGAAAGAAAAGAAAACTTTATTCGTTTCGTTCGCTACCCAGAAAGGCGGTGTGGGTAAATCAACATTCACCATTTATGCGGCATCATGACTGCATTATGTGAAAGGGCTGAATGTGGCGGTGGTGGATTGTGACTACCCCCAGCACTCAATCCTCAAACAGAAAAAAGGGACATGGAAGTGGTGAAGGCCACACCCGCCTATCAGAACCTCCTGGTGGAACAGGCCGGACGGTTGAAGAAAAAGGCTTATCCGGTCATCGGCAGCACGCCGGCCAGTGGCATGGCGGACTGAAGGGCGTTTGAGGAAAAAGCGGATATGCCTTATGACATCGTACTGTTCGACCTTCCCGGTACAATGGGCAGCGATGGGGTAATCGCGATTATCAGTGCGCTCGATTATCTGTTCGTGCCGATCAAGGCTGACCGTCTTGTACTGGAAAGCACGCTGAACTTTGCAACCACCATCAATGACCGCCTGATAAAGACCGGCATTTCCTCCCTGAAGAGGCTGTGTCTGTTCTGGAACATGGTGGACCGAAGGGAACGCACGGCCTTGTATGACATCTATCAGCAGGGATTCTCCCGTTTAGGACTGGACTGCCTTCAAACACGTATTCCCATGCGCAGCAACTTCTCCAAAGACTTGTCCGCTACAAGCGGCCCTGTTTACCGGAGTACGCTGTTCGCTCCCGATGCGGCATTCACCAGAGAATGCGGCTTCAATACGTTCATGGATGAAATTATGGAAACACTTAAAATCGAATAGCCATGACAAAGAAAGCAAGCGGACAGAATCCGGTGGATGAAGCGTATCTGCGCAGCCTGATGGCAGGTGTTTCCCCGGAGCCTGCCGAATCTCCGTCTGCCACAATGGGCACGGGTAATGAGAAAAATGGGGTATCCGGCGAAAAGAAGAATACGGACAGCTGTGTGAATGAGACTATGGGGGATATTCCCGAAGCGGACAATACCTTCCATACCGGAACGGTCATGGAAAAGCCTTCACCGAGAACGATACGCACGGCACTGGCCGACTTTATCCGCAGATTCCTTACCCCCTATAAATGCGAAGGCAGACAAGGGGTATATATCGACAAGGAACTGCACCAGAAAATATCGGTTATTGTTGGAATCGCGGGCAAACGGCAGCTGACGGTCGGCAACTATATAGATAATGTATTGAAAGAACATTTCGAGAGACATTCGGAAGAGGTGAAGGCCTACCTTCAAAAGAGTTACAATAAAATATTTTAGGTCATGGATATACAATCAGTTTACTATGAAGCCGGGATCGTTCTGTTCTGGCTGCTGTTCGCCTATCTGTTCATGGACAAGTTTTTGTTCAGGGGACAGCTCGGCGAGATATGTTTCGGGAAGGCACGCCGCCGCATGGCAAAAGCGCTGCGGAGCGTTGCCGGATGGTTCGATCCGGTGAAAGAGGAACAGAAGAAAGGGCGTAAACGCACTAAAGGGAAAATGGAAAAGAAAGCGAGTCCGTCGGTGCGGGAAGCTGAAAAGAGGGACATCCCGGCAGTGAAAACAGAAACGGGAGACAAGGATAAGCTGAAAAATGAAGGAAAAGCCTGCAAACGCGGGCATGGAAGAAACTCCTCAAAAACAGTCCGGAGCGGACAGTCTTGTCGTCACGAAAAGCTATGGGACACGCCAGCAGCCGCCAATAAACGCCACCGGTTCCGGGGCTATTGCGGGTAAGGAAAATGCCTCTACATTTGCCGGCAGAAACGAAGATGCGGTGCCGCAAAGGACGGCACAAGTACCGCCGGAGCGCATCCCGGAACTGTTCCGGGACAAGCGTGTGGAAGAGTGGCGGGCTTCCGGACCCGACAGTTCCGGCAGGCTTGAGGACAATGAGAAACAGACTGAAAACAGTGACGACGTGGATACGGACGAACTGAATGAGGAACTGGAAGACTTGAACTGCGCCCGTGACGGTTATCAGGGTGGCACAGCCGGTATCGGGCCGGAAGAGATAGACCTGATCATCGACCTGTGCAACGGCAAGGAGATTCCCACGGACAAGCGGCTGGCCCTTCTGAGGGCTATCCACCATATAAAGGATACGCAGATTGAGCGCTCGATACTGGAAAGTATCAATGGCAGCGACAGCCGTATCAGCAAATTTCTGGACGAAGCCGAACATTTGAGTGAGGCTGCTCCGGACAGTGATTAACCGATTAAAAAAGGAGGTAACGATGACAAGAGGTTATTTTGATACGGGTTGATTGCCCGTATCATTGTAAAGAGAGATTCGCTATGGTATGTGACTGAATAAACCAACAAAGCATGTATATGACTTATTTCGATTCGGGATGATAAATTGATGTTCCCGCCTGATAAGGGGACATTCCCACCGGGAAGAGACAATTTCTTAAAGTGACTTATTTATAAAACAGAATGGCTATGACAAAAGGCTATTACGATTCGGGATGACAGACCGCTTGCGGCAGTCACCCGGCAAGACAACAAGAACTATTCACCATTAAATTTTATCCGTATGAATATAGGACTGGTAGATGTGGACGGACATAACTTCCCCAATTTTGCTCTGATGCGCCTTTCGGCTTATTACAAGAGAAAAGGGTACCGGGTGGAATGGGCGGCACCGGCACGGCGGTATGACAAGGTGCTGGCAAGCAAGGTGTTCACCTTCACACCAGATTATGATTACAGCCGGCTGGATGCCGGAGAGGTAGTCAGGGGCGGAACCGGATATGATATTGCCGGCAGGCTTCCCGAAACGGTGGAACACAGCCGGATGATGGATTACTCCCTTTACCCCGAATATCCCTTCTCCCTCCAGTTCTTTTCAAGGGGCTGCATCCGTAAATGCCTTTTCTGCCTCGTCCGCGAGAAAGAAGGGTATATCCGGACAGTGGAGCCGGTGGAACAACTGAATCCCGAAGGAAAATGGATTGAGGTACTGGACAACAACTTCTTTGCCAATCCGCAGTGAAGGTCGGCAGTGGATTATCTGCTGAAAACCCGCCAGCCCGTAAAACTGCACGGTGTGGACGTCAGGATTATGGATGAGGAACAGGCCTGGCATCTGAACAAACTGAAGATGAAACAGAACATCCACATCGCCTGGGACTTGCCCGCACTGGACCTGACAGAGCGTCTGAAAGAGATGGTCAGGCATGTGAAGCCTTACAAGATTACCTGCTATGTGCTGGTAGGATTCAATTCCACCATAGAGCAGGACCTTTTCCGGCTGAACGTGCTCAGGAAACTGGGGATTACCCCCTTTGTCATTCCTTTCCGGGATTATGAGAACAGGCGGACGCCTACCCGGTATGAGCGTGACCTTGCACGGTGGGCAAACCGGATGTGGCTGTTCAAGTCCTCTTCCTTTGAGGACTATACACCCCGCAAAGGTTTCAAGTGCGGGGAATATTTGAAATAAAACGGTAAAAAACAGTAAAGGCAATGAGGACAAAAGGCTATTACGATTCGGGATGATGCGCATCCCCTTTTCAAGAGAGAATTAACACCTGTGTTTCACCACTAAAACAACTGACGATGCGAATGGCATATTATGACTCCGGCTGATTTCCAGCCGGAACTTACCCCCTGAACCAGTAAACCATAAAGTAGCTGCGGGCTGCCTTGTGGGGATAGTGAAAGGGGGCGGTCCGTGGCTTTTCATTCACTTAAAAATCACGGAATTAATGAAAAAGAAAAGATTGATTATGATGCTGGCCGCTGTTGCGGCGGCAAGCGCGGCAATGGCGCAAGGAAACGGGCAGGCCGGTATTACCGAGGCTACACAGCTCGTGAGCGGATATTTTGACCCCGGCACAAAGCTGGCGTATGCGGTGGGAGCTGTGATCGGACTCGTGGGAGGGATCAAGGTGTATCAGAAGTTCAGTTCGGGCGACCCCGACACCTCGAAAACGGCAAGTTCGTGGTTCGGAGCCTGTATCTTCCTGATAGTCGCGGCTACCATCCTGAGGTCGTTCTTCCTCTAAAAACACCGGCAACTTATGGCTGATTTTGAAATAAATAAGGGTGTGGGCCGTGAGGTGGAGTTCAAGGGACTCCGGGCGCAATACCTGTTTATTTTCGCTGCCGGCCTGCTTGCCGTATTCGTGGTGTTCGTCATCATGTATATGGCAGGCGCTGACCAGTGGATCTGTATCGGTTTCGGGGTTTCGGCAGCTACCGTGCTGGTATGGCTGACCTTCACGCTGAACCGTAAATACGGCAGCCACGGGCTGATGAAACTGTTTGCGGCCCGGCAGCACCCCCGGAGAATCCTCTCACGTAAACGTATCACACGTCTGATTAAAGAACAACAATCGTAAATCATATGAGAAGTATATTAAAAGCATCCACACTGGAAAGCAAGTTCCCCATTATGGCGGTGGAACACGGCTGCATCGTCAGCAAGGACACCGACATCACGGTCACTTTCCGGGTTACATTGCCGGAAGTATTTTCGGTATCATCCGCAGACTATGAGGCGATGCACGCCACATGAGCGAAGGCAATCAAGGTATTGCCGAATTTCTCCATCGTCCACAAGCAGGATATTTTCATCACGGAGAAATACGAGCCGGACATCCGCAGGGACGAACCGAGTTTCCTCTCCCGCAGTTTCGAGCGGCACTTCAACGAAAGGCCTTACCTGCACCACACCTGCTATCTGTTCCTCACCAAGACCACGAAGGAACGCTCCCGGCAGCAAAGCAACTGGAACACGCTCTGCCGTGGTTTTCTGGTGCCCAAGGAAATCAGGGACAGGGAAACGGTGGAGCGTTTCATGGAAGCGACG
>ENA-OQJM01000093-OQJM01000093.1-human-gut-metagenome-genome-assembly--contig:-NODE-93-length-28086-cov-5.106120_pt1 | contig 28086 bp, 19 predicted proteins | sample MGYA00242607_ERZ504773 | MGnify/ENA primary metagenome ERZ504773 (study PRJEB26092, sample SAMD00036355) | human gut metagenome | host: Homo sapiens | study: EMG produced TPA metagenomics assembly of... | reverse complement strand
AAGAGATGGAATGCCACAAGTATTTTTGCCATATAGTTGGACAAGTAAAGAGTATCTGATGAAGGAAGAAGCCCTTCTTTAGTTATCTGATTTACAGAAATTTATTAACCAAGTAGTCTTGATTGACTACACCATAATTATAATAGGATATAGAAAATGAAATTTAATTTTAACAAAAAAATGGTTAGCACAATAGTGATATTGATTTTTGGCGTAGCAATTACAGTTGCAGCACTGTCTGCAAAGAATATAGCGCTTGAAAAATAAAACAAGCTCAGAAATAGCCACAGAGGCAGTATCAGCTACAGAGATGATATTGGATACAGAAAATACAGAGACTAGTAATGTGGATAAGAATTCTGACGAAAGTTCAACAACTACAAAAGAAACGGGCAAAAGCTTGAAAGATACAAAGAGCTCATCAGAAAACACCGATAATAATGATTCCAGGGATTCATATGAGACTGATATAATGAAAAATGATGAATCAGAAAACACTTCAGACGATGTAAATAAAACAGGTGATAAGATTGATAAAAAATCTGAAATAAACAATTCAGGAGATAGTGGTTCAGGCACAGATGATTCAGATAATGACAATTCAGGAATGAATAATAATAATGAACCGAAATCTGATAACGGAGTGATAGAGCTTCCAATTATACCGATTGACTAATGAGACGTCAGTTGTGGTTTTACCTACATTTGAAGAGGAAACGTAAGAGGAGTTAATACAATGGAGAACGATACATTGTAATTGTATTTTACATGGTAATCCGCTATATTAGATATAGGTATAGCGGATTATTTTAATGGAGGAAGTCGAATGAAGACAAAAAAGTTTTTATCATTGGTGTTAAGTGCGGCTATGATATTAGGTGTGGCTGTTCCGGTCGCAGCAGAACCGGTGTCAGCAGGACAAGGCGTTGAAGCAGAACAACAGCCAATTGTAGAAAATAGCATTACAAGTGGATATATTCTGAGTGATTTGGATTATAATACACCGGTGTATGAACCGGATGAGGCGGTGCCGTATTCTGATGATTGGGGATATTCTGCAGATGAAACTATAGAGAGTAAGTATCCGGCAAATGGAGTCAGCGATATCAAGGCGAAATATCCGTCTGTTCGTAATCAAAATCCTCTTGGCACATGCTGGACATTTTCGTCAATAGGTCTTGCAGAGTTTGATCTGATTAATGATGGTGCGTTTGATAAAAATATAGATCTTAGTGAACTGCATCTGGCATATTATGCATATAATTCGCTGCTAGATCCGCTTGGTGGAACAGTGGGGGACTATGCAAAGTACTATATGAATAATACAAGTGTTCAGTATGGTTATCTCAATCGTGGTGGCAACTATTTGATGGCGGCACGCAGAATGGGACAGTGGTGTGGTCCGGTAAGCGAGAGTGATGTACCATATAGTAAGGTGGCAAGCAACGGATATACAGCAAGCACTATTGATACTTTTCTTAATACAGGTTTATCTGATGAATATGCATATTCAAAGGATAAGGCACATCTGGAAAATACATACATGATTAATATCAAGGAAAATGCATCAGATGTGAAAAAAGCCATAAAAAAATATGGTGCAGTGGGAATCATGTATAGTCATAATGATAACGGATATCATTACATAAATAACAGTTATAATGATAAAACAAATAACAGAGCAGGTCATGCGGTAATGGTTGTTGGATGGGATGATAACTATTCTAAAGATAATTTCAGAGATGGTGTTAAACCTGAAAAAGATGGTGCATGGCTTATTCGTAATAGTTGGGGAGACGGAACCGGTTCATATTATAATCAGAGTTATTTCTGGATGTCATATGAAACGTTTTCTTTATCCGATACGGCTTGGGTGTTTGATTTTTCTGCTAATGATGGATATGATAACAATTATCAGGTTGATGGAGGATTAAATGTAGCCCATCAAAGCGGTTACAGGAAATTGGCCAATGTTTTTACTACTCAGGCAAAACAGGGAGTATCTTCTGAGGACTTAAAAGCAGTTTCCATGTCTATTACATCTAAAACGAATGTGAATTATACAATAGAGATCTATACAGATTTAAAGGATATGACAAAGCCAACCAGCGGAACAAAGCAGGAGACTGCTACCACTACAGGGCAGACAACCTATGCCGGAGTATACACAATTCCACTTAAATCAGCGGTTAATCTGAAGCCTGGGACAAGCTATTCGGTTGTAGTGACTACTGATACACCTGCCGTTGATCTTGAGGCAGCGATGACCGGAGATATAAATGATAATAATGAAATGGTGTGGGAGAATCATGTGTCAAGTGATAATACGGCAAGCTATTATTTCTATGGTACAGGGTTGGCATATTCCCACAGTTGGAATTATAAGAATGTGTATGGTAATTTCTGTATTAAAGCATTTACTGCCAATAATGTAGAAAAAGATTCTGAGAAGCTTGTTGGCAGAAGCCTTACTTTAAAAGATAATATTGATATGAACTACTATATGGAGCTTCCTGAAAGTATCAAATCAAACAGCAACGCATATATGGAGTTTACGGTGAATAATAGCCAGCCATATAAGGTCAGCGTAAACGATGCAATCCCTGTTGAGAAAAACGGAAAGGTTATATATAAGTTTGCATGTCCGCTAAATGCTGCACAGATGTCAGATACGGTTAAAGCTAAAATGGTGGTGGATGGTAATAGTGGAAATGAGTACACTTACAGTGTAAAAGAATATGCCACCGAGCTCCTGTCAAAATCAAACGAGTATCCGGAAGAAACCATTAAGCTGGTGAAGGCACTCTTAAATTATGGAACCGCAGCGCAGAACTTCTTTAAATATAACACTGATAAGCCGGCAAATGCTGGTTTGAGCGATACAGATAAAGCTGTAGCAGCAGCTGATTTTGCTGCATATAAGGCTGTTATTAAAACAGATAGTGCAAATAGTCAGAGTAATGGACTGACATATTACGGAAGCTCTCTGATATGTAAGTCTGAGATGACAGTAAGACATTATTTTATGGTGAACGAAGGCTGTGATATAAACAATTACAAGTTCAGCTATGTTAATGCATATGGCAATGAAGTCAGTCTGACACCTAAAAAGGCTTCAGATGGGGTGTATTGTGTAGATATAAACGGAATAATGGCACGCAACCTGAATAGTAATTATGCATGCAAAGTCACCGAAAAGAATAAGGCCTGTATTTTAGAGCTGGACTATGGTCCGTTCAGCTATTCACAGAAGGTCATTAATAGTGGAAATTCATCTGCTGAATTAAAAAATCTGGTGAATGCGCTATATTGGTATTGGTATTATGGATATAGAAATTAAAAAGACTGCATAATTAAAACCACCGCAGAATTTAACGCTTTAACTAAGCTAAATTCCTGCGGTGGTTTCTTTTGTGCTTATCTGCTTACAATGCTAATCACGGAAGACAAGACCGCCTTTCTGACATATGGGACAAAGTAATTCACTGCTATCTGATAAAAATATGCTGTCATTTTCTCTTAATAATGACAGTATGATGGTCTATGGCTGGACACTCAAGATTATAAATAATTGTATTTTACAGGGGAATCCGTTATATTAGATATAAGTGTAACGGATTATTTTAGTTCTGCAGAAAGAGATGCAGGGTGGTAGGTGAAAAATTATATATTCATTTGAAACGAATTTTTATGCAATTTTACCACTTTAACACATTAAAATTTAATATTTTTTTTTATAAAAATATGCAAAATATGACAAAAAGTACTGGACAAAATGTCCTATATAAGGTAAAATACATATATGCAATCAAGCAGCACATTTGAAGGTTGTGCAGATAGTATTGGGCATATTTTACGAATTGGGGGGATTTTTCATGAGAATATATCAGGCTAAGGATTATGCAGATATGAGCAGAAAGGCTGCAAATATCGTATCGGCACAGGTGATTATGAAGCCTAATTGTGTATTGGGACTGGCTACAGGCTCTACACCTATCGGCTTGTATAAGCAGCTCGTTGAGTGGTTCAAGAAGGGGGATTTGGACTTCTCAGAGGTTATGACGGTGAATCTTGATGAGTACAAGGGACTAAGCCGTGAGAATGACCAGAGCTACTATTATTTTATGCATCAGAATTTGTTTGATCATGTGAATATTCCGGTTGAGAATACTCACCTGCCAAACGGCATGGAGCCGGATTCACAGAAGGAGTGTAAGCGCTATACAGAGCTGATTCAGTCTCTTGGCGGTGTTGATTTACAGCTTCTTGGTATCGGACACAATGGTCATATCGGTTTTAATGAGCCGGGCGAGTCTTTTGACAAGCAGGTACACTGTGTGAATCTGACAGAGTCTACTATTGAGGCCAATAAGCGCTTCTTTGCATCGGCTGATGATGTTCCGAAGCAGGCTTATACAATGGGCATCAAGACCATCATGCAGGCTAAGAAGATTCTTATTGTTGCAAGTGGTGAGGATAAGGCAGAGATTGTGCACAAGGCTTTCTTTGGACCGATTACACCACAGGTGCCGGCTTCTGTATTGCAGCTGCACAATGATGTTACGCTTGTAGCGGATGAGGCTGCACTGAGTTATTTGTAGATGTTTTTTAGTTGAGAAGGTACATGTATATGATAATAAAAAATGCAAGGGTATTTACAGAGGATGGCAGCTTTATGCAAGGTGATGTTGTCGTTAAGGATGGCCGTTTTGACAGTGTTTTGGAGAGAACAGCTGACACGGACGCGGCTAATGACAGCGCACCGCAGGAGATTATAGATGCATCAGGTCTTATCATGATACCGGGTCTTGTGGATATTCATTTTCATGGATGCAAGGGTGCTGACATGTGTGACGGCACCGCAGAGGCACTTGATGTGATTACAGCATACGAGGCTTCTGTCGGAGTGACTAGCGTGTGTCCGGCTACTATGACCATTCAAAGGGATGAGCTTTTGAGTGTCATGAAAAATGCCGGTGATTATAATTATCAAGGTGGTGCACATCTTGTAGGTATCAATATGGAGGGGCCTTTTATCAGCCCATCTAAAAAGGGAGCACAGGCGGCAGAGAATATCATGCGATGTGATTATGATTATTTCTGTGAGCTTCAGGATGCGGCCCATGGCTTGATAAAGCTTGTAGATATCGCTCCGGAGGAGCCGGGCGCGATTGATTTTATAGACAGGGTAAGAGGAAGTGTTGTGGTTTCAATAGCACACACAGCGGCGGATTATGACACCGCAGTAGAGGCTATTGAGCATGGTGCAAGCCATGCTACACATTTGTATAATGCGATGCCACCGCTTCATCACAGGAATCCGGGAGTTATCGGGGCTGTGAGAGATTCAAAAAAATGTCATGCAGAGCTCATTTGTGACGGAGTGCATATTCATCCGTCGGTTATCAGGGCGACATTTGCCATGTTTGGGGCTGAGCGCATGATTTTAATAAGTGACAGCATGAGAGCCACAGGGCTTGAGGATGGTGAGTATACACTCGGTGGACAGGCAGTGACGGTCAGAGGTTCGCTTGCCACACTCCATGATGGGACAATTGCCGGTTCGGCAACCAATCTGATGGATTGTATGCGTTTCACAGTAAGGCAGGCAGGTATTCCGCTTGAGGAGGCAATTATGTGTGCTACAGCCAATCCTGCTAAGGAGATTGGCATCTATGATGAAGCAGGCAGCATTTCTGCAGGAAAGAGAGCAGATTTTGTGCTTCTCAATGATGATTTGGATATTGTGAGTGTGTATATCGACGGAAAGGAGATATCATGTTAGGTTTTTTTAAGAATAAATCAAAGGGAAAGGTGATCTGTTCTCCGTGCAACGGTAGAGTGGTTCCTATTACAGAGGTTCCGGATCCTACATTTTCTGAGAAGATATTGGGAGACGGCGTGGCCGTGATTCCTTCTGAGGGCAGGTTTTACGCTCCGGCGGATGGTGAGGTGACAGCTGTATTTGATACGCTTCATGCTTTTACCATGACGACCACTCAGGGAGTCGAGTTGCTTTTGCACATTGGTCTGGATACAGTGATACTAAAGGGTGCTCCTTTTAAATCACATATTTCCGTTGGTGATCAGGTGAAGAAGGGTGACCTTTTGATGGAGGCTGACCTGGAGCAGATTAAGGCAGCAGATCTTAATGTCATTACTCCGGTTTTAATTGGCAACACTGCTGATTATAGTGAGATAAAGATACTCAAAGAGGGGGATGTATCCGCCGGTGATGAGATTTTAAGTCTCGCGTAGATTTGAATATAATTATATAATAATAACGAACTTTATTGGAGTATCTCCAGTTTAGTATACATAATGTAAAGGAGGGGAAATTTATGAAATTTCTTCAAAAACTGGGTAAAGCTTTAATGCTTCCCGTAGCAGTACTTCCTATCTGTGGTATTCTCATGGGTATTGGATATTTTTTATGTCCTGCAACCATGCAGGGTGGTGACATCGAGGGAGTGCGTAATTTAATAGGTCTGTTTTTAGTTAAAGCAGGGGGCGCTTTGATTGACAACATGGCCATCCTTTTTGTAATCGGCGTTGGTGTCGGTATGTCGGAAAAGAACGACGGTACCGGCGGTATTGCAGCTTTAGCTTCATGGCTGATGATGACAACACTCCTGTCTACAGACTTTGTTACAAAAATCATGCCATCTATCGCTGACAGCGCTACAAAGACACTTGCATTCGACAAGATTGCAAACCCATTTATCGGTATCTTAGCCGGTGTTATTGGTTCTTTGTGTTACAACAGATTTAAGGATACAAAGCTTCCTGACTGGCTGTCATTCTTCAGCGGCAAGCGTTGCGTAGCAATTATCGCAGGTGTTGTTTCAATCCTTGTATCTGTAGTATTACTGTTTGTATGGCCATTACTTTTCGGTGCTCTTGTAGCTATCGGTAAAGCAATCGTTGGTTTTGACGTAGTCGGCGCAGGTATCTATGCATTCCTGAATCGTCTGTTAATTCCTACAGGATTACACCACGCATTAAACAACGTATTCTGGTTCGATACTATCGGACTTGGAGACCTCTCTCATTTCTGGGCAGGCGAGACATCAAAGGATGTTTCATGGAGCCTCGGAATGTACATGTCAGGTTTCTTCCCATGTATGATGTTTGGTATTCCTGGTGCAGCACTTGCCATGGTTAAGTGTGCAAAGCCTGCTAAGAAAAAGGCTGCCATCGGTATCCTTGCTTCTGCAGCTATCTGTGCATTCATCTGTGGTGTTACAGAGCCTTTCGAGTTTGCATTTATGTTCCTTGCTCCTGTTCTCTATGTGATTTATGCTTTACTTTATGGTATTTTCACAATGATTACAGTAGCTCTTGGATTTAGAGCAGGCTTCTCATTCTCAGCCGGCGCGATGGATTTATTATTCTCATCTTCACTTCCGGCTGCAGCAAGGACATGGCTCATCATTCCTCTTGGAATCGCAGCTTTTATCGTATTCTACATTGTATTCTATTTCGCTATCAAGAAATGGGATCTTAAGACCCCTGGTAGAGAGGACGATGATGTCGAGGCAGAGAAGAAGGCAGTGCTTTCTAACAATGACTACACAGCAGTTGCAAAGACTATTCTTGAGGGCTGCGGTGGCAAAGACAATATTGCAAGCATTGACAACTGCATCACAAGACTCAGACTTGAGGTTAAGGATATCACTCAGGTTGATGACAAGAAGATTAAATCTGCAGGTGTTGCAGGCGTTATGAAGCCTGGCAAGAATTCTGTTCAGGTTATTATCGGAACCAAGGTTCAGTTTGTTGCGGATGAGTTTTCTAAGCTTTGCGAGTAGATTTGGTCTGCAATATAGCAGTGTTGATTCACATTAGGTGATTCAAATAATTTCATAATACATGATTAAAAGCCACACCGGGTGTTATGCCTGGGGTGGCTTTTTTAGTTGGTTCGGGCCGTAAGCTCCGCCCGGTCGTGGTGCACACGGACTCTCGTTTTCGCTACGCTGCGCTGTTAAGATACTGTACGGATTATGCTTTTGGGTTTTCAATGCTCGACGAAACCGGCTTTTATGCGCCGTCCGTGGCGCATAACGCCTTCCCCAGCCGTCCATGGCTGCGGATTTCTGTGCTTCACGGGCATAATCCTACAGTATCTAAACAGCTTCGCTATGCGCTCTCACGAGAATCCGTGTGCACCCGCCAGGCGGGGCTTACGGCCCTTACGCTGTGGTGGTAATCCACCTAGGAGAGCGTCGCTGGTCATACTGTTAGGTGTGAACAGTAACTTCAAAAATATTTGTGGAAACTTTAAAAGTGCTATTGCATAAAAGTTTTCATTATGGCATAATATTACAGAATTGCGGCGGACGTCTGCGGACTATGCCTAAGGGAGTTGGATGCGTCCGGCTTCCTTTTTATTTTATAGAAAATATACATATAGGTTTTGATTGTGTGTATATTTACTAAAAAAGAAGTTCAAGAGTTGTTAGTATCATCGAGCAATCTTAAATGATAGTTTAATAAGCTGGTATTTATAAGGATTCGAGCATTTGCTCGAATCCTTTTTTTAGTTTACGTGACATAGGTGCGTACTACCGGGGAAACTCACTAACATACCAAAATAGTGGGAAATATATAGCTTTACAGCAAGGGTTGAAAAACAAACAAACGTTTGCTATAATAAATGAAGCGAGGAAATAAAAGTATATTAGGTTTAGTAATTTAAGTATTCATTTAATTTATTGTGATTAGGGAAAATCCAATATCAATCGATTGATAGAAAGAGTGATTTTATATGAACATATGGCTAAAGTTAAGGAAAACAGCTGCAATTACACTATGTGAGTTACTTGCAATTGCTACAATTTTTACAGGCTGTGCCTCCGCTGATTTATCCGGCACTGAAGGTGCCGGGCATGCCGTAGGAGCTGTTGTAGCAGATGAGGATTCTTCCGGTGCTTTAGGCAGCAAGGATAAAGTGGATGGGCCGCAGGAGAATCTTGTAAACAACAATTCCTACGTTTCCCTTGATGCTATTCCGGCATATGATGGCAAGGCATATGTGGCTGTCAACAATAATGAGCCTTTTTTTACGGACAGCGATATGACTACCACTGCTTTTGAAAATTACAGTGATTTGGATTCACTTGGCAGATGCGGTGTGGCTTATGCCAATATCTGCAAGGATATCATGCCGACTGAGGAGCGTGGCAAGATAGGCATGATAAAGCCATCAGGCTGGCATACGGTGAAGTATGATGTGATAAAGGACAGGTATTTATATAATCGCTGTCATCTTATTGGCTATCAGCTTGCCGGGGAGAATGCCAATCCGAAGAATCTTATTACCGGCACGAGATACCTGAATGTAGAGGGGATGCTGCCGTTTGAGAATCTGGTAGCGGATTATGTAAACAATACAGGAAATCATGTACTCTACAGAGTGACTCCGATGTTCTCGGGCAGCAATCTAGTTGCAAATGGCGTTCTCATAGAGGCAAAGTCGGTTGAGGATAACGGTGGCGGCATACTTTTTAATGTCTATTGCTATAATGTGCAGCCCGGAGTCGGAATAAACTATGAGAATGGTGACAGCTGGCTGGAAGGCACCACTCCGCAGCAGAGCGCTCAGACGGATACACCGCAGAATGAAGGCTCGCAGAGCAGCGCTGGAAGTGGGGCAGGAGAATCCGGCTCTTCAGGCAGTACAACAGGAAGTGTATCATCAGGTTCAGACAGCTCAGCAGCAGAAAATAGCGCTGCAGATTCCTCAAACAGCGAGACGATGGTTCATATCACTGCAACCGGCAAGAAATATCACCGTGCGGGCTGTCGGACTTTGAAAAAGAGTGACACAGAGGTAACGCTTGAAGAAGCAAAATCCATGGGCTTGTCTCCGTGCGGCATCTGCAATCCACCGCAGTAGAAGCACATTAGCATTTGCAATCTGCCACAGTAGATGTGCATTAGCATTTGTAATCCGCCGCAGTAGATGTGCGTTAGCATCTGCAATCCACCACAGTAGATACACATTAGCATCTGAAATTTTCCACAGTAGACGAACATTAGCATTTGTAACCTTTCACCGCAGATGCTTGTTATCTTTGCCGTACAATCAAGTTTATTGAAGTAACTTGGAAGAAACCGTGCAAATGAAAATATTGTCACAGAGTAAGGGCTGCAAGCCACGGCACCGCTAAGGCGCACGCATATGCATTTGATTGAGCGAATAGCGAAGCCGCTTAGATACTGTAGGATTATGCACATGAAGCACAGAAATGACTTGCCATGGAGGGCAAGTCAAGGAGAACCGCGCCATGGAAGGCGCGTTTCGACGGTTTCGTCAAGCATAGAAGAATAAAAAGCATAATCCGTACAGTATCTTAGCGGCAAAGCGTAGCGAAAGCAAATACATATGCGTGCGCCTTAGCGGTGCCGTGGCTTACAGTCCGTCCTGTAGTACATCCTATAGCACATACAGCAAAATCCCCTGTAACCCTTGACGATTGCAAAACCGAAAAGTATAATAGAATAGCTAATGAATTCAATATTTTAATATAGATGGAGGAAACCAAATGGCACTGAGCAAAAAGCCGGTCAACGGCATGAAGGATATACTACCTGCAGAGATGGAAATCCGTGATTATGTGACAAGTGTGATCAAGGATACATATAGAAGCTTCGGATTTACACCGATAGAGACACCATGCATGGAGAATATAGCGAATCTCACAAGCAAGCAGGGCGGAGAAAATGAGAAGCTGATCTTCAAGGTAATGAAGAGAGGCGAGAAGCTGAATCTGGAGACAGCAAAGGAAGAATCGGATGTAGTAGACTTTGGAATGCGCTACGACCTTACAGTGCCACTTTCAAGATATTATTCAAACAATGCCAACAACCTGCCATCGCCGTTTAAGGCACTTCAGATGGGCAGTGTGTGGAGAGCAGACAGACCTCAGAGAGGCCGCTACAGACAGTTTACACAGTGTGATATAGATATACTCGGAGAGCCAAGCAATCTGGCAGAGATAGAGCTGATTACAGCAACCACTACCACAATCGGCAGACTCGGCTTCGAGAACTTTGAGATAAGAATCAACGAGAGAAGAATCCTAAAGGCAATGGCTGCTTACAGTGGTTTCGCTGAGGAGGACTACGACAGCGTATTTATCACACTCGATAAGATGGACAAGATAGGAGTGGAAGGCGTTGCAAGTGAGCTTGCACAGGATGGCTACCCACAGGAAAATATTGACAAATATCTTGATTTGTTCAAGCTTTTGGAGCAGACAAGGGATGTGACTGAGGGTGTAAAAATACTTTCAGAAAAGCTCGGTGAATATTTAGACGAAGAAGTGGTTACAAATATGACAGAGATAGCTACGGCTGTCAATGCCACAAAGGGAGCAAAGTTTGAGCTCGTATTTGACCCTACACTTGTTCGTGGAATGAGCTACTACACAGGAACTATTTTTGAGATATCAATGCCTGAGCTTGGCGCAGCCTGTGGCGGTGGCGGACGATATGACAAGATGATTGGAAAGTTCACCGGAAATGATGTACCGGCCTGTGGTTTTTCAATCGGTTTTGAGAGAATTATCCTGCTTCTCATGGAGAGCGGCTTCAAGATTCCTGAGAGTCCAAAGAAGGTGGCTTATCTGGTTGAGAAGAAATATCCGGCAGACAAGCTTGTTGATGTCATGAACCAGGCAAAAGACGCAAGAGCAAACGGACAGCAGGTGCTTGTTGTGCGCATGAACAAGAACAAGAAATTCCAGAAGGAGCAGCTTATGAAAGAGGGCTACGAGGAGTTTGTTGAGTTCTTTAACAGATAGGAATCTGATAAGCAGCAGTTTAGCTGTGTAGCAGTGGTACCAAACAGTTATTAGAATAAATATATATTAGAAATATAAGGAGTATAAAATGGCAGAATCAATGCAGGGCTTACATAGAAGCCATAGATGTACAGAGGTATCAAATGCCAATATCGGTGAGAAGGTCACCGTGATGGGCTGGGTACAGAAGAGAAGAAATTTAGGAAGTCTCATTTTCGTAGATTTAAGAGACAGAAGCGGAATACTTCAGATAGTATTCGGTGAGGAAAATGTAGGTGCAGAGGGCTTTGAAAAGGCAGGCACCTTAAGAAGTGAGTTCGTCATCGCAGTTGAGGGAACTGTCCAGAAGAGAACAGCTGCTGTCAATGAGAACTTAAAGACAGGTGATATCGAGGTTATCGCTACATCAATCAGAGTGCTTTCAGAGGCACAGACACCTCCATTCCAGATTGAGGAGAATTCAAAGACCAGCGAGGACATCAGACTTAAATACCGTTATCTGGATCTTCGCCGTCCTGATATCCAGAGAAATCTTATGCTCAGAAGCAATGTGCTTCGAGTGATGCGTGACTTTATGGCAAACGAGGGCTTTTTGGAGATAGAGACACCAATCCTTTGCAAGTCTACACCGGAGGGCGCCAGAGACTATCTCGTGCCAAGCCGTATACACCACGGACATTTTTATGCGCTTCCACAGTCACCACAGCTCTTTAAGCAGCTTCTGATGGCTTCAGGCTATGACAGATATTTCCAGATTGCACGATGCTTCCGTGATGAGGATCTGCGTGCAGACAGACAGCCTGAGTTTACACAGGCCGATATGGAGCTTTCATTCGTAGATATCGATGATGTAATCGAGGTAAATGAGAGACTGTTAAAGCACCTTTTTAAAGAGGTCATAAATGTGGATGTTGAGATTCCGTTTAAGCGTATGCCTTGGCAGGAGGCTATGGACAGATTTGGTTCTGACAAGCCTGATACACGCTTTGGTATGGAGCTTTGCGATGTTTCGGAAGTGGTAAAGGACTGTGGTTTTGGAGTATTCACAGGAGCTCTTGAAAATGGTGGCTCTGTCCGCGGTATCAATGTAGAGGGACAGGCAAAGATGCCTCGTAAGAAGATTGACAAGCTTGTAGAGCACGCAAAGGGCTGTGGAGCAAAGGGACTTGCTTATCTGTGCATCAATGAGGATGGCACATACAAGTCATCATTTGCCAAGTTTATGACAGAAGCTGAGCTTGATGCACTTGTTGCAAAGATGAACGGAAAGCCGGGAGATTTACTCCTTTTCGCAGCAGACAAGAATAAAATCGTATGGAATGTACTTGGAGCGCTTCGTCTCATGCTTGGAGCTGAGCTTGGCCTGATTGATGAGAACAAGTACAATTTCCTCTGGGTAACTGAGTTCCCACTCCTTGAGTGGTCTGATGAGGAAAACAGATTTATGGCAATGCATCATCCATTCACTATGCCTATGGAGGAGGATTGGGACAAGATAGACTCAGATCCGGGCGCAGTTCGTGCAAAGGCATATGATATCGTACTCAATGGTACAGAGCTTGGTGGAGGCTCAGTGCGTATCCATCAGGATGACATTCAGGAGAAGATGTTTGAGGTGCTTGGCTTCACAAAGGAGCGTGCACATGAGCAGTTTGGATTCCTGCTTGATGCATTCTCATATGGTGTACCGCCACACGCAGGACTTGCCTTCGGTGTTGACCGTATCTGCATGCATATGCTGCATACAGACAATATCAAGGAGGTTATTGCATTCCCTAAGGTAAAGGACGCTTCGGACCTCATGTCAGAGGCACCCGGAACTGTAGATCCAAAGCAGCTTGAGGAGCTTGGAATAGCTGTAGCTGCAGAGGAAGATGAGGAATAACACTATAATATGAATTTGAAAAAAATATTTTCAATGCGATTACCATAATACTGCTCGCCGCACTTATTGCGGGGGCAGTATTGCTTAATAACAGGATAAAAAAGCTCGAGACACAGATGTCATACACCTCAGACAACACATCGGTGATACTTTCTGATGTGCAGACCATGCAGGATGATATCAAGTCCACTCTTGAGGAGGAGGCCAGCCTCATAACAGACTGGGATATTTCCTTAAAAAGTGCAGATTTTACCGATATGACATACACAGTCTCTGTCTCGGTGGTGCCAAAGGAGTACACAGAGGATACAAAAACCAGTGTATTTTTCGGTACAAACGAGATACCGCTCGAGCTAAACGGCATCAAGTATACGGGTGAGGCCACCCTTCCACTGTCTGAGGACTATGCAGGCAATGTGACATTTCTGTTTGTTGACGGAAATAAGAGAAGCACAGAGGTGCTCGATGAGTTTAAAGGTGTGACATCAGTGTTCAAAAATGTAGCATCCGGCATACTTGCCAATAAACCAACCTTTGACAATGGCAGCATAAAGCTTGGCACAGATGTAGATGTAGCGGTCATGGGAAATGATTACTTTGACTTTAACAGTGTGCAGCTCGTAGTTGCAAGCTCAGATACAGAGCTAAAGACATACGATATCCGACAGCTGTTGGCAGAAAACGGCACAGACAGTGCAGACTCTGCAGACACAGACTCCATCACATCCGCCTTAAGCCGGAAGGATGATGCCAAAAAAGATGGCTCAAAGAATGACACGGAAAATGATACCTCTGATGCCTCAAAAGAGGACGACGGTAAGCTCCATAGCCTCGAAGGCACAGTCAAAATCGAAGACTTAATCCCTGTCACAGCCGCAAGCAATATCAAAATATATGTCAAAGCAGTATCGGCACAGGGCTACACCTTCACATATGACCTGTTCGATGGTATCGTAAATCAGGACATCACAGACTTTGAAACTACAGCCGACATATCCGGCGGCGACTACACAGTAACCGACCCGGCCGGCAGCAAATATGAACCGTAAATATGATATAAGCGTAATTATTTAAAATCAGTTTTTCTTGTGTTTTCAAGGCGGCTCAGAATATTTATAAACAATATATAACTATTAAATAAGCTCATTTCGCATAAGTGAAATGAGCTTTAAATTTTAAGAAGAAAAAAGTGCCGGACAAAATTTCACGCCAGTGAAATAAGTCCGGCACTGCCAGAATGCAAGGTAGCAAAGCACCTCGCTCGTAAACCTGAATTAGCCGGAGCGTACACGGTGTGTTCCGAAGAAAAATGTGAACTGCCGCGGAGTTCCATAAAGTAAAAAAGAAAAAAATGTAAATAAAACCATAATCTGCCCGGACAAATAACCGCGGCTGACTTCACATTTTTCTGAGGAATATACTGTGTGCTGTGCTCACCCTTCTTTTTTGCTGAGCGGCAGCGTAAATATAAACTCAGTTCCCACACCCTCAGTGCTTATCACATTTATATTCTCACCATGCGCCTGCACGATTTCTTTAACTATAGACAGGCCAAGTCCCGTACCGCGCTTATCCTTTCCGCGGGATAAATCACTCTTGTAGAAGCGCTCCCAGATCTTTGAAAGGCTGTCCTTTGGTATACCGATACCATGATCCTTTACTGAGATAAACACCTTTTCATTTCTGATACTCGTCTCAATCTTGATACTCGAATCATTATTTGAAAACTTCACAGCGTTGTCTATCAGGTTGTAAAGAATCTGCTGGATTTTGACCATATCACCGCGCACGAAAAGCTCTTTTCCGGTGAGCAGCAGGTCAAAGCTTAAGCCCTTTTCACTGCATTTACCCTCGAAGGTGAGGATTGTCGTGCGGATCATTGTATTGATGTCAAAATCAGCAATATCCAGGTGTATGCCGTGATGACCGAACTGGTTCAGATCAATAAGACTCTTGGTGAGCTTATTAAGCCTCTCGGTTTCAAAAAGTATGATATTTAAATACTTATCCTGCATCTCAACAGGGATGGTTCCGTCCAGCATGGCCTCCACGTAGCCCTTTATCGAGGTAAGAGGGGAGCGGAAGTCGTGTGACACGTTGGAAACAAACTTGCGCTGATCCTCCTCAAGCGTATCAAGCTCAGTTGCCATGTAGTTTAGTGTGTTTGCCAGATAGCCGATTTCGTCATTGGAATGTACATCAATCTGGGCAGTGAAATCACCCTTTGCATACTTCTTTGCGGTCTTTGTGATTTTGGAGATAGGACGGTAAATGGAGCGGCTCATCATGAAAAGCAGAACAAATGCAAAGGCAAAAATGAGCGCTACAGTGTAAAAGGAGATATTCATAAAACCGTTTACACCTGCCGTGATATGGCTCATTGTCTTGTGAATGACTATGTAGCCGATATTCTGGTACGAGACATTTACCGGGGAAAATACGGACAGCATCTTATGCTTGAAGGAGCCATAAAAATCTCCAATCATATAGTTGTTGCTGCCAAAATCGGTGACATCAAAGCCATTTATCACTACAGGCTTAGAACTGTCATTTTGGATATCAATGCCTATTGACGGATCATCTGAGTCCATGAGCAGCTCACCGTCAGGGCTGACCACCCATACCTTGGCATCCATATAGTCGGCTACGATTTTCATGTGATTCTGGAAATCGCTAAGCGACATGGATGAGTCAAAGTATTCGGCGGCGTAATCACCTGCAATGATGGAGGCTTCCCTGTAGAGATTGGATGCCTCCTGCTTTTCAATATAGTCTGTGGTGAGATGCTGTGTAAATGTGCATATAATGAAAAAAGCGATGACACCGTAAATCAGATAGCTGATTAACATTTTAGTGTAGATGGTATGCTTCATTATTTATTTTACCTCAAACTTGTATCCGATGCCCCAGACAGTTGCGATACGCCAGGTTGGCTTGTCCTTGATTTTCTCGCGGAGACGCTTTACATGCACATCGACAGTGCGGGTGTCGCCGACATATTCATAGCCCCATATGTTGTCCAGAAGCTGCTCCCTTGTAAACACCTGATTTGGAGACGAGGCAAGAAAATATAAAAGCTCAAGCTCCTTCGGCGGCATATCAATCTGCTGTCCGTCATAAGTGACAGAGTAGTTGGACAGATTTACAATAAGCCCCGGGTACTCCACACACTTGATATCTACGGAAGCATAGGCCTCCGGCTTTGCAGGCTGGAAGCGTCTGAGCACGGCCTTGACTCTTGCCACAAGCTCCTTTGAGTCAAAGGGCTTGAGTATATAGTCGTCGGCACCAAGCTCCAGGCCTAAAACCTTGTCAAATACCTCGCCCTTTGCGGAGAGCATGATAATCGGCACATCGGACTTTGCGCGTATCTCACGGCATACCTGATAGCCGTCTATGCCCGGAAGCATGAGGTCCAAAAGAAGCATGTTTGGCTTGTAGTGCTCAAACGCGATAAGAGCCTGCTCACCGTCATTTACGATTTTGGTGTCATAGCATTCCTTGGTCAGATATAGAGATATAAGCTCTGCTATATTGTTGTCGTCGTCTACTATCAGTATTTTCTGTTTAACAGCCATTTCTAATCTCCTTCTTAAAAATTATTTATATTCCGTAAAAGTAAATTGTCGTTATTTAAAGGTTGCGATGGTTACTCCGGCATCGCCCTCACCAAACTCACCGAGATGGTATTCCGCAATAGTTTTTGTCCTCTTAAGGAGTCCATGCACAGCCTTTCGCAGTGCACCGGTGCCTTTTCCGTGGACAATGCGCACTGATGAAAGATGAGCGATATATGCGTCGTCTAGGTATTTATCCAAGAGAGCAAGTGCCTCATCCGTAGTCTTTCCTATCAGGTTGATTTCTGATGAAACTGACATCGATTTGCTCATCTTTATCTTGCTTCCGCTGCCGCCGTACTTCTTGGCAGGAGAGACATCGTCGTTTAAGAGCACGAGGTCATTAATATTAACCAGGGAGCGCAGTATACCCATCTGCACATACAAATCGCCCTTGGCGTTTGGCAGAGTGTGGACAGTTCCTTTCAGATTGAGGGAGAGCACAAGCACAGAATCACCGATGCGCAGCTTCTTAGGCACCTTGTGATTTGCCTTGGCAGTGTTTTTCTTGATGTCTGACAGCTTCTTTTCCTTGTCATTCATCTTGTCACGAAGGGCAGAGCGCTCCTTTTCCATCTGGCTCATAGGAGCCTGTCCCTGTCCGTATTTGTTGAAATTGCGGATGGTTTTGTCGGCAAGTTCCTTTGCATCCTGCAGTATCTTGTAGGCTTCCTCATTTGCCTCGCGTAAAATCTTGTCTTTGCTCTTGTCTATACGCTCGTTTTTCTCTTCGAGCTGTTTCTTGAGCTTTTCAATCTCGGCCTTGTAGCTGTTGATTTCAAGCTGTTCCTTTTCGATAGTTTGTCGCTGTGACTCGAGGCTTGCAATCAGATCCTCAAAATCAAGGTCGTTATCATTAATTCTGCTTTTTGCATCCTCGATGATGTTTTCGTCCAGACCAAGCTTTGATGAGATTGCAAATGCGTTACTCTTTCCAGGAATACCGATTAACAGGCGGTAGGTAGGGCTTAAAGTCTCAACATTGAACTCACAGCAGGCATTTTCCACACCGTCTGTGGAAAGCGCATATACCTTCAGCTCACTGTAGTGTGTGGTGGCCATGGTGATGGCGCCATACTGGTGCAGCCTGTTTAAAATTGAGATGGCAAGCGCCGCGCCCTCTGTCGGGTCGGTTCCCGAGCAGAGCTCATCGAACAGGCAAAGGCTTCTGTCGTCAGCTTTTTCAAGAATTTTTACGATATTGGTCATGTGAGACGAGAAGGTACTGAGACTTTGCTCAATACTCTGCTCATCGCCTATATCCGCAAAGACATCCTCAAAGATGGCGAGCTTTGACCTGTCAGCCGCAGGAATGTGAAGACCTGCCTGACCCATGAGAGTTAAAAGTCCGACAGTCTTTAGTGAAACCGTCTTACCGCCGGTATTTGGTCCGGTGATGATAAGCTGCTTATATTCCTCGCCGAGCCGTACATCTATAGGAACCACCTTTTTAGCATCCAAAAGCGGATGACGGCCCTTTCTGATATTGATATGCCCATCGGTGTTGAAATCCGGTGCCACACCGTTATATGATTTAGCCAGATTTGCCTTTGCAAAAATGAAGTCAAGCTCTGAAAGAATCTCATAGTCCTGCTCCAAAGCAGCCGCATTCATTGCAACCTTGTCGCTGAGCGCTGCAAGGATTTTTTCAATCTCCTCCTGCTCCTTTATGAAAAGCTCCTTGAGCTCGTTATTCAAATTGACGACAGCCATCGGCTCGATAAAAAGGGTAGAGCCGGTAGATGACTGGTCGTGCATCATGCCGGGTACATTGCCCTTTGCCTCAGCTTTTACAGGCAGACAATATCTGCCGTCGCGCATGGTCACAACCGCATCCTGCAGATATGTCCTTGTTGTGCTGTTGTTCATGAGCTTGGTGAGCTGCGCATGGATTCTGTCGTTCATGCCGCGTATGCTCTTTCTTATCTTAAAAAGCTCAGGACTCGCATCATCGGCAATCTCTTCCTCAGATAAAATGCATCTCTTAATCTCATCGCAGAGCGCAGAAACCGGTTCAATCCCTGCAAACAGACCGGAGAGAGAATCCTGCTTCTCATTGTCCATGGCGCTTCTGCCATAAGCCTTCACGCGCTTTGCAACCTCCAAAAGACTGCAGATGCGAAGAAGCTCGATTGTATTCAGTGCACCACCGATATCAAGCCTCTTTAGGGAAGCATGTACATTGTGTATGCCAACGAAGGACACTCCGCTGTCCTTATACAGGCGGCTTAGTGCATCGGCAGTGGTGGTCTGCAGATGTCTGATTTCGTATAAATCGGTGATAGGCTCAAGCGAAAGACACCGCTTCTTTGTCTCATCACATGCTGCGTAGCTGCTTAGCATGGTGAGGATTTTGTTATATTCCAATGTTTTGTAAACTTTTTTATTCATTTCTATATCCTTATATTTCGGTAGTTGAATATTAAATTCATATTTACTGTATAGCTTATCATATTATAGCTGAAAATCTTCAAAAAAACCATAATAAATATGTATTAAATGATAATTACAAGATGATAACATAAAGTTTAATACATAACAAACCAGTTTGTTAAACGAGCCAAAAAGTAAGGGCTTGCGACATGTACCCGCCGGACTGCTGCACTGCTCCCAACGGTGCTACGCTGCGTGACTAAGATTCTGTATGGATTATGCATTTACTTTTTCTATACATGACGAAACCGTCGCTACTCGCCTTCCATGGCTCGATAGCTCCTTGCCCCGGCATCCATGCCGTGGCATTTCTGTGTTATGAGCATAATCCTACAGTATCTAAGCCACTGCGCTATTCGCACTGTTGGGAGCAGTGCAGCAGTCCGGCGGGTACATGCCGCAAGCCCGTACTCAAAGGCCGTACTCAAAAAATATGGTTGCAACGCAATATAATTCAGAATATAATGTAAGATAGTAACTAAAGACATCTAATCAGGGTGACAATATGGAGCAATTTATCAGAGAAAAGATAAAGGATAAACCGCTGAATAAAAAAAGACTTGCAAAAAAAGCAGGCACAGCAGCACTCTGCGGAGTGGTATTTGCAGTGGCTGCAAGCATTGTTTTTGCTATATTTCTGCCGGTTATCAACAGACAATCAAAAAAAGCTTCAGATGGAAAAAATAATAATGATGTGCAGACAGCTACACAGCAGTCAGGCATAGATGACAGCAGTGATGCATATAGTGAAAATGGTACACAAAGCACAGAGTCCGGCACTTATTCGGAGCCGTCTTCGCAGACCTATCAGCCTACACTCGCAGATTATCAGGCAGTGCAGAACCAGCTCTACAGAGTGGGCACTTCGGCCACGAAATTTGTAGTAGGAGTCACGGGTGTGACAGATGCCACTGATATTTTCAATAATTCCTATGAGACCGAGGGTCAGGGAGTGGGAGTGATACTGAGGGACAATGGAAAGCAGCTAATCATTCTGACAGAGAAAAATGTAGTGGATAAGGCGGATAAGCTTAGTGTAACCTTTGTAAACGACATGATGGCTGATGCTGCGCTGGTCAAGTATGACAGCAATACAGGTATAGCAATCATTTCCGTGGATAAGTCGCTTCTGGACGACGCCACAATAAGGGCTATAGCGGTTGCGGAGCTTGGTAATTCAAATATTGTTTCAAGAGGAGCATCTGTCATTGCACTTGAGGCAAACTATGCCATTCTCACAGGTCTTGTAACGTCAACAACCAACGAGCTGTCGGCGCAGGACAACAATTACTCGGTGCTCACCACAGATATCGCAAGCAACAAGTTGCAGAGCGGTATACTGATTAATACAGATGGTCAGGTCATAGGGCTTTCGTTGCAGGATTTCAATCCGGCGGAGGAAAACAATACGCTCACGGCTGTCAGCATAAGCGACCTGTCACCTGCCATTGAAAAGCTCGAGAGCGGCGCGGATGTGCCGTACATAGGCATCACCTGTACTACAGTTACAGAAAAAATAGCAAACAGATATAACATCCCAAAGGGTGTTTATATAAAGCAGGTTACCATGGATTCACCAGCATTTGTCTCGGGGCTTCAAAGCGGAGATGTGATAGTTGCGGTAAACAATACAGAGGTGTCGAATGTGTCCGCGTACAACACACAGCTTATGAAGCAAAAGCCTGAGGATACCTGCAATCTGAAAGTAAAGAGAAAAGGAAGCAACGGCTACACGGAGATTACCTGTCAGGTGAAAATCGGAGTGATGAATTAGCCGAAATTAGGAGGATATATGAAGTATATTTCAACTCTCCGCGAGGGAGAGAGAATCAATGAGATTTTTTTATGCAAGAGCAAGCAGACAGCCATGACCAAAAGCGGAAAGCCTTATGACAATGTTATCCTGCAGGATAAGACAGGCACGCTGGATGCCAAGATATGGGATGTGGGCTCAGTAGGCATTGAGGAATTTGATGCAATGGATTACATAGCCATAACCGGTGATATCACAAGCTTTCAGGGCAATTTGCAGTGTTCCATAAAGCGTGCGAGAAAGGTGAACGAGGGAGAATATGACCCTGCGGATTATCTGCCGGTCAGCGATAAGGATGTCGAGGTCATGTATAAGGAACTCATGGGCTTTATCGGCTCTGTAAAGAATCAATACCTGTCACAGCTCTTACATAGCTTTTTTGACAATAAGGAGTTTGAGCGCCGTTTCAAGTTCCATTCAGCCGCAAAGAGCGTGCACCACGGCTTTGTAGGAGGTCTTTTGGAGCATACACTCGGTGTGACGAAGAACTGTGATTATTTTGCAAAAATGTATCCGGTCTTAAACCGTGACCTGCTTCTTACAGCAGCTATTTTCCATGATATCGGAAAATTAAAGGAGCTTTCTACTTTCCCGGAGAATGACTATACAGACGCTGGTCAGCTCCTCGGACATATCATGATTGGTGCAGAGTGGGTAGGCGATGCGATTAAGAGCATCGACGGCTTCCCGGTAGTGCTCGCAAACGAGCTGAAGCACTGCATACTTGCCCACCACGGCGAGCTTGAGTTTGGCTCTCCGAAAAAGCCGGCACTTGTCGAGGCACTTGCACTTAGCTTTGCAGACAACATAGATGCCAAGATGGAGACATTCAGGGAGCTGCTTGTAAATGTGCCTGAAAACGATACAAAGTGGCAGGGCTACAACAGATTTATGGAGACAAATTTCCGCAGAACAAGTGTGTAAAAAGCGGACGATATTAAATATAGCTATGGTGTGATTTTTGGTGTGAAAGCTTGCACCGGATACAAACATTATAAAGAGTAATTATATATATAATAAAGAAGAGAAAAGCATGAAAAAAAATGACATATTTGAACTTGAAATAACAGATATGGGAACAGATGGCGAGGGTATCGGACATTATGATGGCATGACCTTTTTCGTAAAGGATGCACTGATTGGTGACGTTATAACAGCCCGCGCAACAAAATTAAAGAAAAACTATGGCTACGCAAGAGTGGAAGAGATTAAGACCCCTTCCACTTTTCGCGTTGAGCCGCAATGTGAGCTGCACAAGAGGTGTGGCGGCTGCCAGATACAGGCGCTCTCTTATGAAAAGCAGCTTGAATTTAAAAATAATAAGGTGCGCAACAATCTCATGCGTATAGGTGGATTTTCCGAGGCAAAGCTGGACAGTAAAATGCAGCCGCCTGTTGGCGCAGACAATCCATACCGCTACCGCAACAAGGCACAGTTTCCGGTGGGATATGACAGGGATGGCAATATAGTGACAGGCTTTTTATGCATCGCGAAGCCACAATATCATCCCGGTTGAGGACTGCAGGCTTGGGGTGCCGCAAAACAAAGAGATACTGGATATCATAAAGGAATGGATGAATGAGTGCGGCATCACGCCGTATGACGAGAACACACACAAAGGGCTCGTGCGCCATGTGCTTATCAGATATGGATTTACATCAAAGCAGATTATGGTGTGCCTTGTGATAAATGGGGACAGTCTTGAAGCAAAACGCCGAGCCGGGAATGCAGCAGATATACTGTGCGAAAGACTCTCAAAAATCGATGGAATGACTTCGATTTCCTACAATATCAACAAGGAAAACACAAATGTCATCCTCGGCAAAAAGACAGTCTGCATATGGGGAAGACCATATATTGAGGACACCATCCATCTGCTTTCTTACCCTGATTTCACACCACAGGGGACAGGCATCACATATCAGATTTCGCCACAGTCGTTCTATCAGGTAAACCCGAAGCAGACAGAAAAGCTTTACAGCACGGCACTTGCATTTGCAGGGCTCACAGGAAATGAAAATGTCTGGGATCTCTACTGCGGTATCGGTACCATATCGCTCTTTTTGTCACAGAAGGCAAAGCAGGTGTACGGAGTGGAAATAGTGCCTCAGGCAATCGAGGATGCCAAAAACAATGCGAAGCTCAATGGCATCACAAATGCACAGTTTTTCGTAGGAAAGGCTGAGGAGGTGCTGCCACAGTTTTATGAGAATGCAAAGAAAAAAGAGAATATCACTGATGATACAGCATCCACCGGACATACAGATATGCTTCGCCCGGATGTGATAGTCGTTGACCCGCCAAGAAAGGGCTGTGATGAGAAGTGCCTGGACACAATGCTTGCGATGTCACCGGAGAGGATTGTATATGTGAGCTGCGATTCGGCAACATTGGCAAGGGATTTGAAGATACTCTGTGAAGAGAAGTATGAACTCATGAAGTGGCAGGCATTTGATCAGTTTTCTCATACGACGCATGTAGAAAGTATTTGCCTCCTCGAGCGGGTGAGCAACTGAAAAATATTGATATGAACTAAGTAAATTTATAGACATTTTCTTATCGTAAAGCTATAATATTAAAATCATATAGAACAGATAGACATTGATTTTAGAAAGTGATACAAATGAAAAAGCTAAAAAAGAGATTCATTATTCCGGCAGTGGTATTTATATTGGGCATGTGTGCGTTAATCGGCGCTATATATGTAGTCGGCAAGAGTCAGGAACAGCAGAACAGGACAAATGCAAAGCTCAATGCGATGACATATACGGAGCGTATATATGGCGAGCTTATGGAGGGAATAGGAGTTACCGATAGCTTAAAGCAGGTTGTCATAAGTGGTGATGGAAATATAAATAGGTTTTATGATATTGCAGCAAATATGATGGACGATTCGATTCAGAGTATACAGATAGCACCGAATGGAGTTGTGACTGAAATATATCCAGAGGAGAGTAATGAATCCAGTAAGATAGATCTGATAAATGATAGTGACAGGGGAGAGATTTCGCGCTATGCGAGGGATAATGACACTGTAATAATGCAGGGACCATTGGAGCTGAAGCAGGGCGGATATGGTATAGCAGTGTGCAATCCGGTTTATTTGGAGAATGAAAATGGTCAGAAGAGCTTTTGGGGCTTCACAATTGTTATACTGAAGGTTCCGGAAATTTTTTCTGAATCTGTAGAGGCTCTTTCCAGTTTTGGATATAAGTACAGTCTGCAGAAGTTTGCTTCGCCGTGGGATGATACGTATGAGTGGGTTTACGGTTCAAAGGAAGAGTTGAACGATCCGGTGATATATGACTTTAACGTGTATGGAGACAAGTGGAGGCTTGAGATTTTACCCAAGAGTGGGTTTTACAATAACAGATATCTGCTATATCTGTTCATCGGAGGTGGAGTTATTGTCCTGCTTTTGGCAGGGCTTACAGCAGCGTTGATTTCAATCAATGAGAACAGGAAGAATTTCAAGAGACTTGCTGTGACTGATGCACTGACCGGTATCTACAACAGGCACGGCTTTGATGAGCAGGTTGAGCAATATATGAGACAGAATCCGCAAAAGCATTGTGTTGTGGCAATGCTTGATATTGACGATTTCAAGCTGGTCAACGATGTGTATGGACATGCGGCAGGTGATGGTGCACTGCAGAAGCTTGCAGAGAGCATGAAGCAATATTTTTCAAAGGATGTTATACTAGGCAGAAACGGAGGCGATGAGTTTAGCATTTTTATGCCGGATTGCACGGTAGAGGAGGTTAAGCCTTTTCTTAAGAAGTTTACAGGAGAAACCAGGAAATTTTATTGTAAAGGTGAAGAACATACATTTACCATTTCACTGGGCTTTGCGGAGTATCCTGTTTTGGCTGATGACCGTTCACAGCTCATGCGGTGTGCGGATATGGCACTTTATGAGGTGAAAATGCGTGGGAAGAACGGCTGCATGGCATACCGTGAGGGTGAGCGTATAAAGAGCCGTGCGAAGCTTGGATTTGCCGTGAAGGATATTATTGACAATATGCCGGGAGCGTTCATTGTTTACAGGGCAGATAAAGAAAATGATGAGATCCTGCTTGCAAACAATGAGCTGCTTAGGCTTACAGGCTGTAAAAACATGGATGAGCTGCTTGCATATACAGGTAAGAGCTTCCGCAATCTGATACGCCGAGATGAACAGGAAAGCTGTCAAAAAAGCATATGGTCGCAGATTAACGGAGGCCACTCAAATGATTATATTTTCTTTCATATGCGAAAAAGCAGACGGCACATATATTTCAGTGCTCGACCATGGCAGGATAGTGGATTCAGTGCACAATGGCAGAGTATTTTATGTGATGATCATGGACTTAAATGCATTGCAGAGACACTATGGAGACTGCCTGGAGCTGGTGGAAAAGTAGAAAAAAGCAGATTGTGAACACATGCGTTCACAATCTGCTTATTTAATAGTGCATACACAATTTATTTATCCGAATAAATCACATTTCCACCGCATACGGTGTACTTAACCTTACCGGTCAGTTCCATGCCGGTAAAAGGTGTGTTTGATGACTTTGATGCATATTCGCATGGTACCCATTTTTCGTCAGGATCAAAGATGACAAAATCTGCAGCAGCACCCTCTGAGATAGTACCGTAAGGCATGTGGTACAGCCTGGCAGGATTGATAGTCATCTTTTCCAAAAGCTCAAGCATGCTCAGATGGCCCGGTTTGACAAGGCTTGTGATACCAAGAGCAAGAGATGTCTCAAGACCGATGATACCGCTTGGTGCTTCGGTTACAGGCTTTGATTTTTCCTCGGTGCTGTGAGGCGCATGATCTGTTGCGATAAGGTCTATTGTGCCATCGATAAGTCCCTCTATAATCTTTTGACGGTCTGCTTCAGTGCGAAGAGGCGGATTCATCTTGGCAAGGGTGCCGTGCTCTAAGACAGCATCCTCAGTCAGCGTGAAGTGATGTGGAGTGGCCTCGGCATGGAGCCTTGCACCAAGCTTTTTGTAGGTGCGGACTATATCAACAGATACACCGGAGCTGATGTGCTGTATCACAACGTCGGCGCCACTGCGCAGCGCAAGCAGACAGTCTCTTGCGACAAGGGCTTCCTCAGCGATGGATGGTGAGCCGTAGATACCGAGAGCGTCAGATACTTTTCCATGGTTGATGCCGTTGTTTTTGATAAATGCAGGGTCCTCCTCATGGAGACTTATCGGCATATCCAGCTTTGCAGCATTTTGCATGGCTCTGTAGCAGAAAGCAGCATTTGTAAGCGGAATGCCGTCATCGGTAAAGCCACATGCTCCGGCTTCCTTTAAAGCTGCCATGTCAACCTCATCCTGTCCTTTGAGGGAGTGCGATATTGCAGCGGCCTGATACATACGGATTTTTTCCTGCTTTCCACGTGAGAGGTTGTCCTTTAGAGTATCCACATTGTCCACTGTAGGCTTTGTGTTTGCCATGCACACGACAGTTGTGAAGCCACCCTTTGCGGCAGCCAGGGAACCGGTGTGGATATCCTCCTTGTATGTGAAGCCCGGATCACGGAAATGCACATGTGTGTCGATAAGTCCAGGTCCGACAATCATTTCGGATGCATCTATTATTTTTTCTTTTTCAGTTGCAGCAGTGTCTGACGTACATGAGATGTCAGGTGCTATTTTTACTATTATCCCATCTTTTACAAGTATATCCATCTGTTCGTAGAGACCTGATGCAGGGTCTGCTACAATGCCGTTTTTTATTATCATGATAATCCTCCTGTAGATTGTACTTATTTTCTGATACTATGAGTATATAGTATAATGAAGCGTACGAATTTGCAAATAAATTTCGTAATTGTTCAGTGCCTTCATAGCTGCGTGGCCGCAATCATAATCGTCTGTATATATGGACAATAGAAAATTTTATAGATATAATATGATTTAAGGGATCCTGAATTGGATACCTTTTGACTCTCACATCATTTTACTAAGTAGGACTAAATTGGCATAATGTACAATAGCCATAGGTTGATAGCATAGTAGGCAGGCACTGGGGAGCTGTAATTCCTAAAACTTTTAAAACAGCACCCAAAATTCAGCCCAAAGGCCGGAAAAATAGCGAGAAAAGTAGCTGAAACTGCAGAAATCTCCAAAAACAGCTCCTAAAAATTCAGCCCAAAAAGCCGGAAAAATAGCGAGAAAAGTAGCTGAAACCGCAGAAATCTCCAAAAACAGCTCCTAAAAATTCAGCCCAAAAGCCGGAAAAATAGCGGGAAAAAGTAGCTGAAATCACTATAAATCACAAAACAGCTCAAAAAAATTAAAGGGAGAAAACACAATGAGCTTAATAAAAGGTATACATCACGTATCTATGAAGTGCAGCAGCACAGAGGAATATGAAAAGACAATAGATTTCTACAAAAAACATTCTGGGAATCCCGGTCGCAAGGGAATGGCAGGCAGGAATCATGCTTGATACCGGAAACGGAATTGTTGAGATTTTTAACGATGGAGATGATGCACCGGACAAAGGTGTTATTCGTCATT
>ENA-OQJM01000091-OQJM01000091.1-human-gut-metagenome-genome-assembly--contig:-NODE-91-length-28253-cov-3.570184_pt1 | contig 28253 bp, 30 predicted proteins | sample MGYA00242607_ERZ504773 | MGnify/ENA primary metagenome ERZ504773 (study PRJEB26092, sample SAMD00036355) | human gut metagenome | host: Homo sapiens | study: EMG produced TPA metagenomics assembly of... | reverse complement strand
TTAAACACTCTGCACAGGATATTTCCCTGCGCAATGATTTGTTGCGTCGCCTGATTCGTGAATTGGTGGAAATTCCTGGGGAACCAGTCAGAGACAAGGAAAAGAAAGAAGAACCTCTGAAGATTTATGCGGACAATAAAGAGAGTTTTTTCCAAGTAAAATACATGAGTATTTCCCAACCGGGGAAAGATGGGGTTACTATGGAAAAAAAAGGATATGTCATTATGTTGAAGAATATAACCGAATTTAAGGAACTGGATTCGGCCAAGACTACGTTTATCTCTACAATCTCACATGAATTGAAGACTCCTATCTCGGCTATTATGATGAGTCTGCAATTATTAGAAGACCAGCGTATCGGAGCTTTAAATGAAGAACAGGAAGATTTGGCAAACAGTATCAAAGAAAATAGCGAACGGCTGCTTAATATCACCGGCGAGTTGCTGAATATGACCCAGGTAGAATCAGGAAAACTACAGTTGAAGCCTAAGATAACCAAACCTATAGAGTTGATAGAATATGCAATAAAGGCTAATCGTGTACAAGCTGAAAAATTTAATATTCAAATAGAAGTGGAATACCCTGAAGACAAAATAGGTAAACTGTTTGTCGACAGTGAGAAGATAGCTTGGGTTCTAACCAACCTTCTTTCCAATGCCATCCGGTATTCACCGGAAAACGGTCGTGTGGTAATAGGGGCACGTCAAACAGATGATGGATTCATTGAGATGTTTGTACGGGATTTCGGGAAAGGGATTGATCCACGTTATCATAAAAGCATCTTTGACCATTATTTCCGGGTTCCCGGAACTAAAGTACAAGGAAGCGGTTTAGGCCTGTCTATTTCCCGAGATTTTGTCGAGGCCCATAATGGTACTCTTACAGTAGACAGTAAGCTGGGAGAAGGAAGTATGTTTGTTATGCGATTAAAAGCATGATCACAGCACAGGGGAGAGAATCTTTCAATAAGAGCTCTCCCCCGCTGCTTTTGAACCAAGCCGGAAAAGCTTACTCCAACCTGTGAACGGTAATATCGCTAAAATCTTGTAATAATGTCAGTAACATACCTTCATCATTGTATTTCTTAGATTTTATAACCATTGTAACATAATAGGTTGTTACTTCTCCCAACCTCTTTTCGTCCAATTGATAGGAAACAATATTGTATTCCTTGGAATTGAATTTCTTGGCCATACGGTTCAGTGTTTCTTTATTGTCTGTAGAGAACTCTACCATGGAACTTTTCATACCTATACTTTTAAAAAGATAGCTAAGTGCCTCAAGACCAATCAGCGTAAGGATTGTTGCTGAGATTCCCAGCCAGTACATACCGGCTCCAATGGCCAGACCGATGCCCGAAGTAGCCCAAATTCCGGCAGCGGTAGTAAGTCCGCGCACGATTTGTTTTTGAAAAATAATAGTACCCGCTCCAATAAAACCGATACCACTGACAACCTGTGCGGCCACACGACTCGGGTCCAAGTCTATCCCCTCCATCTTCACTACTTCCATAAAACCATATTGTGATACAATCATAATGAGAGCACTTCCCAGTGATACTAGAAAATGGGTACGGTAACCGGCTTCTTTAGCACGATATTCCCTATCCAGACCAATAACAGTACCCAAAGCGCCTGCCACAAACAATCTCAAAATAAAATCCCACGTCATGCTCATATTGAAATCCTCCTTTTATTCATCGTCTTCATCATCAGTCAGTTCGGGCAAACTCAACATTCGTTGGCTGTCTTCTGCCGGAAGGGCTTCTACCTGGCGTAATTTACGTTCTATGGCACGAGTACGTTTCCCCCATAACTTCCTCTAACTGGTCTCCTGCATTCTGTAGATTTTTCTGTACCTTTTCCAGCAATCCTCCAAACTTTCCGAATTCGGTCTTTACTGCCCCTAACACATTCCATACTTCGCTTGTTCGTTTTTGAATGGCCAGCGTACGGAATCCCATTTGCAAACTATTCAGGATAGCTCCCAGGGTGGTAGGACCTGTAACCACTATCTTCCAGTCTTTCTGCAACATTTCCACCAACGCGGTCCGGCGGATCACTTCTGCATAGATGTTTTCGAATGGCAGAAACATAATGGCAAAATCTGTTGTAAAAGGTGGGTCTACATATTTATCGTGAATATCCTTTGCCATTTTTTTAATTGTGATTTCCAGTTGACGGGATGAAGTTTCAATCAATGCGGCATCTCCGGCTTCGTATGCATCCTGATATTGTTCATATACATCTTTGGGAAATTTGGCATCCACAGGTAAATATACAGTATCATTATTATTTTCCTTTCCCGGAAGTTTAATGGCGAACTCCACAAATTCCGTTGCATTTTTCTTGGTTTTGACATTCGCCTCATATTGTTCCGGACTCAGCATCTGATCCAATAAGGCACCTAATTGTACTTCTCCGAATGTACCCCGTGTCTTCACATTACTTAAAACTTTTTTCAATCCTCCTACATCCTGTGCCAGACCCTTCATCTCTCCCAATCCTTTTTGTACATTCTCCAGCTGCGAACGTACTATCTCAAAGGATTGTCCTATACGTTCATTCAATGTTTTCTGTAATTTTTCTTCTACCATTTGCCGCATGTCATCCAATCGTTTTTCCGTACTTTTCACCAAAGCTTCCTGTTGCTTGCCCATTGCTTCAAATTTTTCCCGTTGCATTTCATTACTGGTCAGCAGGTTTTTATGCAAAGTATCCTGCATATTACGGATAGAATAATTCAAGGTTTGATTCAGTTCGTTACGAAGTTCGCGAATATTTTTTCCCAGTTCGTCCCGGTTTTCTTTCATTTCTTCGCGTAGCAATCCTTCCAGACGTTCGGTTTGCAGACGATTGTTTTTAGTAAGTGCGATTACAATATTAATTATCAGCAGGATAATAATTACGGTTAATAAAATTTCTGTCATGATTCTTGTTTATTTTGAGCAAATGTAGCAAAAAGCCATGAATTTAATCGTTATATTTGCAGCGAATTTGGCAAAAGCACTCCATTAAATAGTATATGAAGTATAAATTATTAGTTTTAGACCTAGACGGAACGTTGACCAATAAAAAGAAAGAGGTAACGGAACACACACGTCGTACACTTATCGAAGCGCAAAAGCGCGGAGTAAAAATTGTTTTGGCATCGGGACGTCCCACATACGGTGTGGCTCCACTGGCTGAGATCTTAGAGCTGCAGAAATACGAAGGTTATATACTTTCGTATAACGGAGGTGAGATCATAGACTGGAAAACCGGTGAGATGATGTACGAGAATGTGCTCGATCCGGATATATTACCTTACCTGTATAAATGTGCCACCGACAACCATTTTGCTATCGTCACTTACGATGGAAAATATGTATTGACTGAATATCCGGAAGATGAATATGTATTGAAAGAAGCTATTCTGAATGTGATGACTCCCAAGAAAGTGGATCATTTTCTGGAGGCAATAAAATTTCCTATTGCCAAATGTCTGATTGTAGGTGAACCTACGCGGCTTGCAGTGCTTGAAAAAGAAATGTACGAACATTTGAAAGATCGTATGGGGGTATTCCGTTCCGAACCTTATTTTTTGGAATTGGTTCCTAAAGGTATTGATAAAGCACAATCACTGGCCGTATTGCTAAAAGAAATCGGTATGACAAAAGAAGAAATGATTGCCGTTGGTGATGGTTTTAACGATCTTTCTATGATACAATATGCCGGATTGGGGGTAGCAATGGCCAATGCTCAAGAAATAGTCCGTCAAAACGCCGACTACATCACCCTTTCTAATGAAGAAGATGGTGTAGCCGCGGTAGTAGAGAAATTTATTCTTTAGGTTTCCGGTCAAAGAAAGGATTTTTAGAGGATGCGCTGACAGGGATGGCATAAACCTGGGTGCATCCTTCCAGCCAGTTCAGACGCTGTGCTGCTAATCCGGCCGAGAACATGACCCGTGTGTCCACCCTGTTGTCTGCTGCTGTGGCACAAGCTGATCCGATAGCAATGCCCACATCAACACTATTGATAGCACATGGCACTCCTTCTTTGCGAGACACACAAGTGGCATATCCACAATGACCACAATTCAATCCTTGCGCCTGTTCGTGTGTACCTATTAACAGGACACATTCTGCATTCAGAATATTTTCCGCATCGCGCAGGAAGAATTTCATTCCATGCTCCGCAACCATTTTCACCATCATTTCCGATAAAATATTGATATTACCATCCGTCACCATGGCTATTTCAATAATATCAACACCTTTTCCTTTGGGAGCAGTACGCGCTGCTGTCATCATTTGTCGGGCCACATGCAGAACATGTTCATGGCGGCTTTCTCTTTCATTCAATATCATATAAATCTTAGTTATAAGTTAGCTATTAATACAAAATTAGTGAATATGAATGATATAAGGCTCTTGCTTTAAGCCTAAAAAGTATAAAAAGAGTCACCGGTTAAAAAAATATCAAAATAAAAAGAGAAATATAGTGGATAATCCAATTATTTATCGTTCCTTTGACAACGGAATATAAAAAGATAGTTTTTTCGATTGACTCAATTCATCTCACACTTGAACCGTTTCTATTCTTCTAACTAAATTTTTAAATTCAAAGTTTACTTAATTATTTATTTATCAATTTTTATTTTATGAATTTGTATATTGGAAACCTTAACTATAATGTTAGGGAAGGTGATTTGAGAGGTGTAATGGAAGAGTATGGAACAGTAGCTTCAGTAAAACTTATTACTGATCGTGAAACACGTCGTTCTAAAGGTTTTGCTTTTGTAGAAATGCCTAATGATGGCGAAGCTAAAGAAGCTATCAAGCAATTGAACGGTGCAGAATATGTAAACCGTACTATGGTTGTAAAAGAAGCACTTCCTAAAGCATAAGGAATTAGACATTCCATGTCACATGATGGCGATAGAGATTCACTCTATCGCCATTTTTTTCTGAACAGCTTTCTAGTTTGAAAATACATGAAAGGGTTATTGATAAGGAAACGGACATCTGTTTTGTCAGAATGTCCGTTTCTTGTTTAGTATTTGTTCTTTAGAAAGCTATTGCTCCGAAGGCGAATTTACTCCACTCCTATTTCGTCAACAAACAGAAAAGCTTTTTCGCCAGGCATGGAATGCCATGCGGGAAGTTTCGGAGTAACTTCTGCTATGATTTTAATATAGCGGGCTTTTACTTTATCAAAGGAAACAGAGTCTTTGCGGCTTTGCATTTTAGTTCCTTTTTCCACAACGGGAAAATTTTCGGAGGCTACCCTGCGGAAATTTTTCCCGTCCTCAGAAACTTCCACCTTCAGACCTGTTGCACCAAAGATAGCATCGCCTGTGTTCAACATTGTGTTTACAAAAACTGAAGATACTTCCTTAGGCTCAAGTAAATCAAGGGTCACATTCATATCTGTCCCGTAGAAACCAATCCAACGTCCTGAGCGATAATTCATATCCCCATATAATCCGTCTATCAAGGTACTTCCTCCTTTAAAAGTATATGATTTATGAGGAATGGTATTCAAGGTAACCGGTCTCATTGTGGCTGCATTAAAATGTATTTCCTCCTTACTTATCTGACTAGTACCCTGCGGACGAACTGCAATGGCTTGTATGATAACATCTTTATCCACTTGTATAGTGTCGGTATACAATGGGGATTGCACATCGGGAACGCTGCCATCCAATGTATAATGTATTTCCGCATCATCAAAAGTCTGAAAAGCAATCTTGGCTTTTCCTTCATCGGGAGCCGGAACGATATCAATGTTCACATCATAAATATCCTGACGAAAATCATAACCTCTATCCCGGTAAATAGCCAGCAGAGCTGGTAAACGTTTCAAAAAACTGTCGAAATTTTTATGTAACGGTTCCGTCCATTGAATCTCGGACAAGGCAGCCATACGAGGAAGAATTTGCCATTCCATCTTCAAACTGTCACGCGTCCATTCTGTCCAGATACATCCTTGAGTACCGATGATATATTTTCGTTCATCCTCTGCCAATTCATTAGAAACAGGTTCAAATGTATAGACACGTTCAAGGCTTTTAGTCCCTTTTATCCGATTGTAAGTAGGATTGCTGAAATAAAGAAACTGAATAGGAGTCATAATTGCATCATGGTGCAGCCGTGCGGCTTCGATACCACCTTTGACACCAGTCCATGACATCACTGTGGCACCTGGAGCCAATCCTCCCTCCAACATCTCATCCCAGCCCAGCATTTTACGCCCTCTGTCATTAATAACTTTGCCTACCTCGGACATGAAATAGGTCTGTAATTGATTCTCCTTGCTGTGTTTTGGTGTATCTTTCAAACCCAGTTCCCGAATTTTAGCTTGACATGCAGGGCATTTTTCCCAACGTACTTTCGGACATTCATCCCCACCAATATGGATATAAGGAGATGGAAAGATGTCCATAATTTCATTCAATACATCTTTAGCAAACTGTAAAGCCCGGTCGTTTCCTCCACAAAGCACATCAGGGAATACCCCCCATTTACAAGGAATCTCGTATGGACCTCCCGTACAACCTAATTCCGGATAGGAAACCAAAGCTCCCATCATATGTCCCGGAAGGTCAACTTCGGGAATTACAGTAATAAAACGGTCAGCGGCATACTTGACAATCTCTTTTGCTTCTTCCTGTGTATAAAAACCGCTATGAGGAGTTTCATCATAGGTCTGGGTTTCACGGTCAATCAACGTACGTGGACGTATCGAACCTATTTCCGTAAGTTTGGGATATTTCTTGATTTCAATTCTCCAACCTTGGTCTTCAGTCAGATGCCAATGAAAATAATTGATATTGTGCAATGCCAGCATATCAATGATTTGTTTCAGATAAGAAACCGGGAAATAATGGCGGCCCACGTCTACCATAAAACCGCGATAACCGAAACGAGGATAGTCATTAACAGTTCCCACCGGGATGGCAGCGGATACCTGTTTGTTTTTGGTCAATGGCAAAGCCTTATAGAGCGTTTGTATTCCATAAAAGACCCCAGACTCACTTCCTCCATTCAAATGAATGTTTTCAGAAGTTACCTCCAGTTGATACCCCTCTTTGTTGGTAATGGAACTGTCAACCGCCAAGATTATGGAATTCTTCTTTACGGCTTCAGTTGTTGTCCGGACGGTAATTCCCGTAGCCTCTTTAATATAAGAAGCTAAAAATTCTGCCGTCCGTTGCAACTTTTCATTGCCTTCCGGATAGACAATACCGGTTTGCGGATTAATAACAAAAGGGTGGGCTTGAATGTCTTGACTTACTTCTTGGGGCTGCGGAATGACATTCAGGTTTCCGATTTCTGTTTTTGTAGGAGAACATGCGGACAGACCAAATACCATCCACATTCCCACTCCTGCCCATTGCATCAGTTGTTTTTTCATAGTGGAAAATTTATAATTACAAGGGCAAAGATACAAAATCCGATCTTATTTGCCAGTATGCCTTAACCGAATCTTGCTTTTTTTCAGCAATGTTTTTCCTCCTATAATTAGAGTTACGGCAGTAATCACCATCAAAATGCCCAGAATAATGCGCGGTGTCAGCTGCTCTCCAAAAATCAGTACTCCGAAGAATAAAGCTGTAACAGGCTCCAAAGCACCTAGAATAGCAGTGGGTGTGGAGCCAATGTAGTGTATGGCCTTTGTCATAGTCACCAACGAAATAACAGTAGGAAAAACAGCCAGTGAAATTGCGTTTACCCATAACAAGGGTGTAGGGATAAGCTGCAATCCCGTACAGAACTTCAATCGCACCACATAAACAGACAGACCGAAAAGCAGGACATAGAAAGTAAGCTTGGCTATAGGCATATCCTTCAGGGAAGAACGGTTTACGCCAACTATATAGATAGCATAAGCTAAGGATGATAAAAAGACAAAAGTAATCCCGACCAAGCTGAGTGTCTGTCCTCCCGGACTTTTACAAAGCAAGGAAATTCCCACAAAGGCCAGCGCTATGGAAAACATAGTGACCGGCGATACTTTTTCCTTAAATACTACAGCCATAATAATAGCTACCAGTACCGGGTAGACAAACAATATGGTGGATGCGATACCGGCATCCATGTAGTTATAACTCATAAAGAGAAACAGGGAAGAGAATGAGAACAGCAACCCCATGATGCAAAGTGGCAGCACATCCGCTTTCTTAATGGCAAAAGATTGTTTCTGCATCTTCATCATGATACCTAGTACAACTATAGCCAGTGCATAGCGATAAAATAATACCGAGTCTACGCTCATTCCTGCACTATAAAGAGGAAGGGTGAACAGTGGGTTCATGCCGTAGCTGGCTGCTGCGATTGCCCCAAGGAGAAATCCTTTAGTCTTGTTGTTAATCATCGTTTTTATTACACGCTTTAAAATCGGCGCGAAATTAGATATTTGTTAGCAATAAACAAAGGAAAAGTGCTTTATTCTTTCAATCTAACATCTATTTATTTAGATTATACCTAATCAACAAATATAAAAGAATTTATATCACCTGTAGCTGCTGAAAAAATTATATGAAATGAACGGACACGGACAGAGAGGGAAAATGCAGGTTTGTTTTTCTGTCCGTGTTCTATATTGATCAGCTCAGTTTATGAATAACCAATCCCGAACGAAGTTTCGGTTCAAACCAAGTTGTTTTGGGCGGCATAATATTACCGGTATCGGCAATATCCATTAATTGTTTCATAGAAACAGGATAAAGGGCCAAAGCCACTTTCATTTCACCGCTGTCCACACGCTTCTTTAATTCCTCCAAGCCACGGATACCACCTACAAAGTCAATCCGTTTGTCGGAACGAAGATCCTTGATTCCCAATATTTCATCCAATATCAAGTTGGAAGAAATAGTCACGTCTAATACTCCGATAGGATCATTGTCATCGTATGTGCCCGGTTTTGCTGTCAAGCTGTACCATTTACCGTCCAGATAGAGAGAGAAATTGTGAAGAGCCTGCGGTTTATAAACCTTAATGCCTTTCTCTTCTACTACAAAATTCTTGCTGACAGCGGTCAGGAATTGTTCCGGAGACAGCCCGTTCAAGTCTTTTACAACACGATTGTAATCAATAATAGTCAGCTGGTTGGCCGGGAAACATACAGCCATAAAGTAATTGTATTCCTCATTTCCCTGATGGTTTGCATTTTGCTGCGCTTTTTCGGCACCTACCAAGGCGGCAGCAGCCGAGCGATGATGGCCATCGGCAATATAAAGAGCCGGCATAGCTTTGAAAGCTTTTGTGATAGCTGTTATATCTTCTTCTTTGTCGATCACCCAGAATGAATGTCCGAAACCGTCACCCGGAGCGATAAAATCATATTCCGGCTGTTGTGAAGTATATTTCTTAACGATAGCATCTAATTCCACATTATCCGGGTAAGCAAAGAATACCGGTTCTATATTGGCATTATTTACGCGGACATGTTTCATGCGGTCTTCCTCCTTATCACGACGGGTCAGTTCATGTTTTTTGATGACCCCGTTCATATAATCGGGAACATACGCTCCTACCACCAACCCATATTGGGTTTTGCCATTCATGGTTTGTGCATATACATAATAATTTTCTTTTCCGTCTTGCACCAACCAGCCCTTGTCCTGAAACATCTGGAAATTTTCGGCAGCCTTCTCATATACTTTAGGATCGTGTTCGTCTGTTCCGGCAGGGAAATCAATTTCCGGTTTAATAATATGATAAAGTGACTTTTCATTACCTTTCGCTTCCTCACGTGCTTCTTCAGAATTCAGTACGTCGTATGGGCGTGAAGCTACTTGTTCTACCAATTCTTTCGGAGGGCGGATGCCTTTGAAGGGTTTTATTATTGCCATAAAAATAAGGTATTAGATTTTACTTGCAGGGGCGAATTGCATTCGCCCGAAAACATAAGCTATATGCATTCGGTCGGATTCAATCCGCCCCTGCGGTTATTGGATTACTTATTTACTCTGAACTTTTCACAACCATCTTTCAGGAAGCCTACAATTTGTCTGGCGGCAGCAATACCTGCGTTGATATTTGCTTCAGCCGTCTGGGCTCCCATCTTTTTCGGTGTAGAGAAATAGCGGCCGGCAAATTTTTCTGAGAACTCAGCATGGGCAACCGGCATGATATCAGTAACATACTTTAAGTCGGTGCGTTCTTCCATCAGTTTGATTAATTCCGCTTCATTGATCACTTCCTTACGGGCAGTATTTACCAATACTCCTCCTTTAGGCATCTTGTTAACCAATTCGTAGTTGATGGAATTTTTAGTTTCAGCCGTAGCAGGAATATGCAGGGACACTACATTACAAGCAGCATACAGTTCCTCAGCAGAAGAAACAGCTTTCACACCATCTTTTTCAATTACTTCTTTCGGGCAGAAAGCGTCAAAAGCATAAATATCCATGCCAAAACCTTTAGCAATACGAGCCACATTGCGACCTACATTACCGTATGCATGGATACCTAACTTCTTGCCCATCAGTTCAGTACCCGAAGTCCCGTTATAGAAATTGCGGACAGCCATCACCATCATGCCAAAAGCCAGTTCGGCTACTGCATTGGAATTCTGTCCCGGAGTATTCATAACACATACATTGTGTGCCGTAGCAGCCGCCAAATCCACGTTATCATAACCTGCTCCTGCACGTACTACGATTTTCAGTTCTTTTGCCGCATCCAATACTTCGGCATCAATAATATCACTTCGGATAATGATGGCGTTAACGTCCTTTACAGCTTCCAGTAATTTGGCTTTTTCACCATATTTTTCCAGCAATACAAGTTCATAACCTGCTGCTTCTATTTCTTTACGGATACCGTCTACTGCAACTTTTGCAAACGGCTTGTCTGTTGCTACTAATACTTTCATGGTCTTATTGTATTAAAAAGATTCACCACAGATTAGCACGGATTATCACAGATTCCATTTATTGTTCCTATCTGTGTAATTCGTATAATCTGTGGTGAACATAATTATTAATGAAGTTTCTCAAATTCCTGCATGCAGTCAATCAAAGCCTGAACGCTTTCCTTCGGCATGGCGTTGTAGCAAGATGCACGGAAACCACCTACAGAACGGTGTCCCTTAATACCCACCATACCTCTTTCTGTGGCAAATTTCATGAAATCGGCTTCCAGCTCTTTGTATTCGTCATTCATCACAAAGCAAATGTTCATATAAGAACGGTCGGCTTTATCCGTTACTGTGCCACGGAACATTTTGTTACGGTCTATTTCAGCATACAACATGTCTGCTTTCTCTTTAGCACGTTTCTGCATTTCTGCTACACCACCGTTAGCTTTTATCCAGCGTAAAGTCTGCAAAGCGGCATAAATAGGAAGTACAGGAGGTGTGTTGAACATAGAGCCGCCGTCAATGTGAGTCTGATAATTCAGCATAGTAGGGATATAGCGTGATACCTTGCCCACAGCATCGTTCTTTACAATAACGAAAGTAACACCGGCTGGAGCCAAATTCTTCTGCGCACCGCCATAGATACAAATATATCTAGAAACGTCAATAGGACGAGAGAAAATATCAGATGACATATCAGCAATCATAGGAACCGGAGAATCCAGGTCTTCATGAAGTTCTGTTCCATAGATTGTGTTATTAGTTGTGACGTGGAAATAATCTGCATCAGCGGGAACCGTATAATCTTTGGGAATATAGGTATAGGTCGCTTCAGCGGAAGATGCTACTTCTACTACCTCACCGAAAGCCTTGGCTTCTTTCATCGCTTTCTTAGCCCATACGCCTGTATTCAGGTAAGCAGCTTTTTTTTCGAGGAAATTGAAAGGTATCATACAGAATTCCAAGCTGGCTCCACCTCCCAAGAATAGTACCGAGTACCCTTCCGGGATGTTCAACAGTTCCTTAAACAAAGCAACAGCTTCGTCTACTACAGGCTGAAAATCTTTAGCACGGTGACTGATTTCCATGATGGAAAGACCAGAACCATTAAAATCAAGAACGGCTTGTGCTGTTTTCTCAATTACCTCGCGAGGCAAGATAGATGGTCCCGCATTGAAATTATGCTTTTTCATTTGAAGTTTGTTTTGGTTATACAATTTGTTTATATCTTACATTGGGCGAAATTACACATTATTTTCAGTTTTCCAAAAAAAACGCTAATAAATTTACGAATTTCCGCATAATTTTCTTTCAAATTAGTTAAATCTGAATTTTTATGCTTTCATTTTGTAACTACATCCCTAGTAAACAATGATCTAAAGCATAAAAAAAATATCTTTTTGAATTATTCTTTAATCATTTCATTTCGAGAGTTGACAAATTGTCATTATTTGGCTTCTTCAATAAGTGTTTTTATGCCCTTTATCTTCTCGTTTCGTATTAAATTCAAAGTTTGTTTTATCTTTTTGCGAGATACGGCTGCAAAAGAATAGTGGTCCTTTACATCAATCCGTCCTATTTCGTCTTTATTCAAGTTACCTTTTTTAAAGAGAAAGCCCACAATATCTATCTTATTGATTTTATCTTTTTTGCCTTTCCCTATATATAATGTTACGTATTCGGGCAAGGACGGCTTGGGAGGCACTTGGGGCAATATGAATTCTTCCGGCTCATCGGCTATATATCCGGGCAGTGTTTCTTCAGCATGAAGAATAACGTATGAATTTCCTTCGGCTTCCCAACGGGCGGTACGTCCGTTACGATGGATATAACCGTCCTCATTGGCAGGTAGATGATAATGTACCACGTTCTCTATTTCGGGGATATCCAGTCCGCGAGCGGCCAGATCGGTAGAAATAAGCACATGGCAACTTCCATTGCGGAATTTATATAGGGAGCGTTCACGGTCATCCTGTTCCATGCCGCCATGAAAAATGCCACATTGAAACTTCTTGGATTGAAGATACTTTCCTACCCTTTCCACACTTTCACGGTGATTACAGAAAACCAATGTCGATTGGCTTCCCAAGGTACAAAGTAGTTTATACAAGGTTTCAAGTTTGTCTTTTTCCGGAGATAGTACCTTATATAAATGCAGTCGCTGGGTAAGCTGCTCTTCCGGATTTAAAAAATTCAATTTAATGGTCTTGTTCAGCCCCGTAAACTGCGGAATCTCTTCCGCATCGGTGGCCGACAACAGAAAACGGCGTTGCAGACCGGGTAACTGTCCTATGACAGTCGCCATCTCTTCCTGAAAACCGAATTCCAGACATTTATCAAATTCATCTATTATCAAAATGGAAACCGTGTCTGCATCAAAATTCTGTTTGGAAAGATGGTCATTCATACGGCCCGGTGTACCGATGATAACTGATGGCTGCACCCCTTTGATGGTACGGTGCTCTTCCATGGTAGGTCGTCCGCCATAGCAACTTACAGCCTTGAATGGCGTATTCATGGATTTGAATACCTGATCTATTTGTAAAGCCAGCTCCCGGGAAGGAACCAGCACTATAGCCTGTACGCCTGTTATACCAGGCTTCAAACTCTGCACCAAAGGCAACAGATAAGCTAACGTCTTGCCGGATCCCGTAGGAGACAATAATATTAAGTCTTTTCCCTTTTTCCAAGCATCAATGGACGCCTCTTGCATCGGGTTCAGTCGCTCAATTTTCAAATTGGCTAGTATGTTCTCTATCATATTTATTTTCGTTTTATACAAAAGTAAAGAAAAAGCCCGATAAAAGTTCACTTTTACCGGGCTTATTTTCATTATTAATAAAAGGAGATCCTGATATTATCCTCCGAAGTTATCGTACATGATAGAAGAAGGTTCAACACCCAGACTATCCAGCATCTTAACGACTGCATTAGACATCGGACCGGGACCACACATGTAGTATTCAATATCTTCGGGAGCTTCGTGATCCTTCAGATAAGTTTCATACATCACATTGTGAACGAAACCTGCGGTATACTTCACGCCTGCTGCATCGGCTGCGGGATCCGGACGGTCCAAAGCCAGATGGAAGTGGAAGTTCGGGAAGTCTTTTTCCAATTGCTGGAAATCTTGCAGATAGAATACTTCATTCAATGCACGCGCACCATAGAAATAGTGAAGTTCACGGTCGGTAGTGTGCAGTGTCTTGGTCATGTGCATAATCTGCGCACGCAATGGAGCCATACCGGCACCACCACCTACCCAAATCATTTCCTTCTTAGAATCGAAGATCGGGTGGAAGTCTCCGTAAGGACCACTCATCGTTACCTTGTCACCCGGTTTCAGCGTGAAAATGTAAGATGAAGCGATACCCGGATTCACATCCATAAAGCCGGGACCCTGATCTTTCGGTTTGAACGGAGGAGTAGCGATACGTACTGTCAGCATGATACGGTCGCCCTCGGCAGGATAGTTGGCCATAGAGTAAGCACGGATTGTTTCTTCCGTATTCTTGCATTTCAAGCCGAACAGGCCGAATTTTTCCCATGCGGGCAGATACTCCGGACCGATAAGGTCTTTGTCAATATCCTTGTTGTAGTCCATTTCAAATTTAGGAATCTTAATCTGGGCGTATGAACCCGGAACAAAGTCCATGTGTTCACCTTTCGGCAAAGCCACAATAAACTCTTTGATGAAAGTGGCAACGTTCTTGTTGCTGATTACTTCGCATTCCCATTCCTTAACACCCATTACAGATTCATCAATCTTGATGCCCAGGTCTCCTTTTACTTTCACCTGGCAACCCAGACGCCAATGATCCTGTTGTTGTTTACGGCTGAAATGTCCTTTTTCAGAAGGAAGAATCTCACCACCGCCTTCTACAACCTGGCATTTACATTGACCGCAAGAACCTTTACCACCACAAGCCGATGACAGGTATATACCATTAACAGACAGGGTGTTCAGCAAAGTTGAACCTTGTTCTACTTCCAGTTCTTTCTCTCCATTGATAGTTATCTTTACTTTGCCGCTCGGAGTAAGATACTGCTTAGCTACCAGCAAAATAACAACGAGCAGAAGGATAATTCCAAGGAATACTCCAATACTAGCTAATATTAAATTCATATCCATTGTCTTATTCCTTTCCTTTTAGATTTTCAAACCTGAGAAACACATAAATGCCATTGCCATCAAACCTACAGTGATGAAAGTGATACCCAGACCTTTCAAAGGAGCGGGAACATCAGAGTAAGCCATTTTTTCACGGATAGCAGCCAGACCGATAATAGCCAGTGCCCAACCGATACCTGAGCCCAAAGCGTAAGTTGTTGCCTCGCCAATGTTGATGAAATGACGTTGCTGCATAAACAGTGAAGCACCCATGATAGCACAGTTTACAGCAATCAGCGGAAGGAAGATACCCAATGAAGCATAGAGTGACGGGCTGAAACGTTCAACCGCCATTTCCACCAACTGAACGATACCGGCGATAACGGCAATAAACAGGATAAAGCTCAAGAAACTGAGGTCTACTCCTTCTACCAGCGCATTAGGTGCCAGTACGTAATTTTCCAGCATATAGTTCACCGGCAAAGTTACAATCAACACGAAAGTAACGGCTGCACCCAGACCTACGGCTGTCTTTACGTTCTTCGATACTGCCAGGTAAGAACACATCCCCAGGAAGTATGCGAAAATCATATTGTCCACAAAGATGGACTTTACAAACAAACTTAAATATTCCATATTCTTTTCGTTTTATAACGGGGATTAATTATTACTTTCCTGCAATTCTTTGTGTTTTGCACGTTGGTACCAGATGATACAAGCGCAGATAATCAACGCCATAGGAGGCATCAACATCAAGCCGTTGTTCAAGTAGCCCAAGTCATAAACAGCCTGCGGGATAACTTGGAAGCCGAACAGTGTACCTGCACCCAGCAGTTCACGGAAGAATGCCACGATAATCAGGATTTTGGCATAACCCAATCCGTTACCGATACCATCCAGGAATGATTCCCAAGGACCGTTCATCATAGCAAACGCTTCCAGACGTCCCATCAGGATACAGTTTGTAATAATCAAACCTACATATACAGAAAGCTGTACGCTTACATCGTATGCGAATGCTTTCAAAATTTCACTAACGATAGTCACCAATGCAGCAACAACCACCAACTGAACGATGATACGGATACGGTTGGGAATGGTGTTACGCAACAAGGAGATAACGAAGTTTGAGAAGGCTGTAATAATGGTTACAGAAAGCCCCATTACGATAGCCGGTTCCAACTGAGCCGTTACAGCCAGTGCAGAACAGATACCGAGCACCTGTACGGTGACAGGGTTATTCAAACCCAGCGGGGTTAAAAGAACTTCTCTATTCTTTTTAGAAAATAATGCGCTCATATTCTATTTACCCTCCTCTTATTTATTAGTTAAAAATGAATTGTACATGCTCAGGCAATCCTTAATCATCGCATCTACACCCTTAGAAGTGATAGTACCTCCTGAGATACCGTCTACCTGATAGTCAGGTTTTGCCACCTTGCCATGTTTCTCAACGCCTAAAGCTACAATACCGTTTTCCAACACATGTTTGCCAAGGAATTGGTCTTGAAACTTAACTGTCGTGATTTCCGCACCCAGACCCGGAGTCTCACCGGCGTGTGAGAAATAAACGCCATATACGGTGTCTTTATCTTGGTCTAATGCAATGTATCCCCATACAGGACCCCAAAGTCCGGCACCGTAAACAGGAAGGATGTATTTGGTCTGACCATCTACATTACATTCGAAAACGTGCAGACGGTTGTTTGCTATTTCACCCTTATAAGAAGTCTGGAACGCTCCGTCGTTAGGAGCCAATGTTCCGTCCGGCTGAACCAGCATGTCCTTAATCTCATATTTTGTAAATTCTGCATCGACATCCTTTACATCATAAACGTTCAGAGCAGCCAGAATTTGTTTCTTGGTGTCCATTTCCACGTTCTTATACTGTGTTTCTTTCAAAGAAGAAGAAACGAATGCCAGCAGGAATGCTACGACAACAACCATTATCGAAGCATAGATGATAGTATAACTATTACTATTGGTATTCATAATGTCCGATATTTTAGTTGTTAGTTGATTTTAATCTGTTTTCGCGGGCTGTGATGTTCTTCTGTACGATACAGTAGTCAATCAGCGGAGCGAAGATGTTCATCAGCAGGATGGCAAGCATCATACCTTCAGGATAACCCGGATTCAACACACGGATTACAATGGCCATCACACCGATCAGGAAACCGTAGATGAACTTACCTTTTTCCGTACGTGCGGAAGTTACAGGGTCGGTAGCCATGAACACAGCACCGAAGCAGAAACCGCCCAATACGATGTGTTCGTACCAAGGCAACTGAGCCATCATGTTATCTGTAGAACCGAACACATTGAAGATCAATCCCATCACGATACCACCGGCAAAGACTGAGAACATCGTCTTCCAACTTGCCACACCTGTCCACAGCAGGATGATAGCGCCCAGTGCGATAGCGATAACGCTGGTTTCACCGATAGAACCCGGAATCAAACCTACAACCATATCCCACATGGTAGCGGGAGTACCGTTCACATTAATCAGTTCGCTTGCACCCGGAGCGGCTGTAGCAGCCTGTCCCAACATCGTAGCACCGGTAAAACCGTCCACTACCTGTCCGCCGCCAATGCCGAAAATGCTGTCAGTGCTTACCCAAACGGCATCACCGGACATCTTGGTAGGATAGGCGAAGAACAAGAAAGCACGGGTAATCAAAGCAGGGTTGAAGATATTCATACCTGTACCACCGAATACTTCCTTAGCGAAGATAACGGAGAACGCAGTAGCAACAGCCAGAATCCACAACGGACATTCCACAGGAACGATCATCGGGATCAACAGACCGGATACCAGGAAGCCTTCTTGAATTTCTTCGTTCTTCCATTGTGCCACCACAAATTCGATTCCCAGACCTACTACGTATGATACGATAATCTTAGGCAGAACTGCCAGGAAACCATAAATAAACTTTTCAAAGAAACCTGCCTCCTGGCCTACTGCCAAGAAGTGCTGGTAACCTACGTTGTACATACCGAACAACAGGGCCGGTATCAACGCAATAACCACCATTGACATGATACGCTTGCTGTCAATCGCATCATGAATGTGAACTCCTGTTTTCGAAGTGCTGTTGGGTACGAACAAGAATGTTTCGAAACCGTCGAACACCGAACGAAACGCGTGGAGTTTGCCGCCCTCTTCAAAGTTTGGCTTTATCTTGTCGAGATAATTTCTTAACGCTTTCATTAACTTTTAATTCTTAGTTTTTAATTATTTAGCACATTTCCTTGCGAAGCATGTCCAGACCTTGACGTACGATGCGTTGCAATTCCAATTTGGAAGAGTCAACAAATTCGCATACAGCGAAGTCTTCGGGAGCCACTTCGTAAATACCAAGTGCTTCCATGCGGTCAATATCGCCGGCAATGATAGCTTTAATTAAATATTCGGGGAAAATGCTCATCGGGAATACCTTGTCATATTCACCGGACATGATCATGTGGCGTTCGCCACCTTTGATACGGGCATCCAGTGTATATTCCTTGTTACCGCACAACCAACTGAAATAACTGCGGTTGGCACTGTACTGATCGGTACGCGGCATGATAAAGCCTAGGAATTCGTGCTGGTCATCTCCTTCGGGAATCACAGTGAGGCTTGTAGCGTGTGCGCCCAGGAATCCGTTAGGTTTCACCAAAGTTCCGGTCAGCACGTTACCGTTAATGTAGCGTAAGTTTTTACCTCCGTTCACACGTCCTGCAAAAAGATCTGTCAGCAGGGCTCCTACTTTCAGCTTGCAATACGCCGGTTTCTTTACTTCCGAACCGGTCAGGGCGATAGTACGGGTAAGGTCTACGCGACCCGTATTGAACAGGCGTCCGATGAAGATCACTTCTTCCGCACGGAGCGTCCAAACAGTTTCGCCTTTGTTAATAGGACTGATGTGGTTAATCTGAACGCCTACGTTTCCGGCGGGGTTAGGACCGTCGAAGGCAGTTACAGTTACATTTTTGGCGTTGGTCAGTGCAGGACTCTTCTGCTCTACGCTGATATTCAGATACGTCTTTGCCATCTTTGCCAGTGCGTCCAGACCTGTCTGGAAATCTTTTTCCTGGCCTTTCAGAACAAATTCGAAATCAGCAGCCAATGGGTTAGTGTCAAATGCAGAAACGAAGATGCCTTTTGGTTGGGCATTCGGATCAGCCACCACGATGTATGGGCGCTGAATGATGAATGAAAAGAGTCCGGCTTCCAGCAGAGCAGCTTTTACCTGTTCTCCTGTCAGAGTTGAAACATCTTTCTTTCCAAACTCTTCATAGTCCTGCTCCTTTGCTGCTGCAATGGAGATGCTTAAGACTTTACGACGCTCGCCTCTCTCCACGCTGGTAACGACACCGCTTACCGGAGATACGAACTTCACTTCGGGGTGTTCTTGTCAACAAACAATGTTCCCCCGGCATCACATATTCCTGTTCCTTGACCACGACTTTCGGAGTCACGCCATGAAAATCATCGGGCACTATCGCATAGATGTCCGGCTGCTTCACGTCAAAGAACTCCTGAACGGGTTTTCCTTTCAGGTTGATGTTCAAGCCTTTGTGTAATTTAATCACATTTGCCATATTGGGTTATAAAAAATGGTTTTTAAATTTGAGCGCAAAAGTACAGAAAAAAAAATGTGAAAAAAGAAAGAATTGGCGCTTATTATGGAAAAAATTCTGTAATAATAGAAACCTTTCTGAATGTATGTGCAAACTCAGGCAGATACTCACTTTTTTTTTAGAACACAAATGACGGGAATGGCATAAATTTATCTTGATTTTTAATTTATGTCATTCTCGTCATTTGTGTTTCATTCCGGAAACACTTACAGTTTTGACGGTTTTCACTTTGCCGGGAATGATGGTCAGGTGTACCGTGCCATTGTTTTCTATATCTACCTTCTGGTAGCAGGCTTCCACCATCACTTTCCCGTCCAGTGCCATCACCCCCCACCGGCAGGCGCTCTCTTCAAAAGCACAATAAACGCCCACAGGAGGAAGAATCTTTCTGTATTTGGGAGGAACGATGATACGTTCCCCCAGTTTCAAGCCCCATTTCATGCCCATACGGTACGGAAGGGCATCTCTTATCTCCTCCAGCCTCTTCCGCCTTTTCGCTTCCTCGTTCCTTCTCTTCTGCCGGTCCGTTTCCTCCGCCCGCTGTCCGGCTTCCTCTTTCAGCTTCTTTACAGCCGTGTCGAAGTCCTGCTCACCGGGTCTGGGAAGGTTAGTGGCAATGTACCGCTTCCTCTTTCCTTTTTCCACATGGTAATACCTTCCAGCCCCGTCCATCACCACGATGCTCCGGTCGGCCAGACGGCCGCAGCACCAATAAACTTCCTCGTCATCCCCTGCCAACAAGCAGGCGAACACATCAAACACCGTGGACCATACGGAATCCACCAGCTTGCAGGACTTCGGTACGCGATAATCCGGTATCTTCAAGTAATATTCATAAAAGCAGATGCTGTCTTTATGCAACCCGTTCATGGAGGCGTATGCTTTTTTTGTACGGCTATGGAAAGTCTCCCCTACCCTCAGCAATTCCACACCGCCGTAGGAAAACACCACCGGCTTCTCCCGGTAAGTGCGGCCTGTTTTCATGTCCATGTAGGAAACCGTGCCGGCAGTATCCGTAACAGCCAGCAGTTCCTCTTTCAGGAACTTCAATCTCCGACAATACCCGAGTATCATTTCCGGCTCCCCGGAGGCACTCACCACTCCTGCCTGTCCATCTTTCAAACGGACTGCCACACGGTTTCCCTGAATGTCAAAGACTTGCAGATAACGGGGAGACACTGTTATCTTGTTTCCACGCTTCAGCCCCCACAGGCTACTCCGCCGGTCGGGATAAGATTTCAAGGCGGCTTGTGATTCCTTTCCCTCTTCTGCTTCCTCCCGATTCCGGATGGCTTCCAGCAACCGGTCGTGAGTCATAACAATCTCCCATACCTCCTCCTCCTGCCCGCCACTGTCCGTCAATGACAAAGCAGGCAGGTACAATCCGCCTTCCGTCCGTGCCCGGGACAGCGCGTTGCCAATCATCCGTCCCTCGAACATCGCCGCCCAGTCATGGTTCCGGGCAGGCAGACCGAAGATGCGGTACAGACCCACATTGTCTATCAGCATACAGGACTCCTTGTTTGCCGATCTCCTCAACCCACGTCCTACCTGTTGCAGGTATTTCGCCAGGGAAAGCGTGGGACGTGCCAGCTGCACGAACTCTACATCGGGACAGTCGAAGCCTTCGGAGAAGATATCCACATTGACCAGCACTTTAACCTTTCCCCGTCTGAAATCATCTACCAGTTCCTTGCGTTCCGAAGCCGGAGTCCTGCTGTCGATAGCAACAGACTCCAGCCCGTGTGCGCTATAACAAGCCGCTATCCGGCGGGCATGGGCGATGCTGACAGCATATACGATTCCTTTCTTTCCGTGGGCATATCGTTCCACGCTCTCATACAGCCGGCCGATACTTGTCTCCCGGTTCAGTACCTCGTTCATCTCCTTTACCTGGTAGTCCCCGTCCGCACCCCGTTTCTTCAACGAGTCTATCAACCGCTGTTCTTTGCTGTTCGCACGGATGGACACATAGTCAAAGGATGACAACCACCCTTTTCCGATGAATTCCGCGACAGTCCACGAAGTGATCAGGCTGTCGAACAAGTCCGTGAACCCCTTGCCGTTCAGCCGGCAGGGAGTGGCGGTCATGCCCAGTTTCCTTGCCTCCGGATATTTCTCCCAAAGTATCCGGTAGGTTTCCGCCAGGGCGTGATGCGCCTCGTCGATGACGATCAACTCTGGTTCTTCGTACATATCCTTCCGGTTTCGTGACAACCACTGGATGGACATCACCCTCACCCTTCCGTCCTCTTTGCTCATCCCGTGCCGGGACACGGTTTCCTCTATCTGATCCACCAGCTCCCGGCGGTGCGCCACAATCCATACCCGGCTGCCGGAACCACGCAGGAATTCCCTCACTATGGCGGCCAGCAGATGCGTCTTTCCCGTACCGGTGGGCATCTGCACCATCACATTCCGATGAAACTCCCACTCCTCAAAGAGGCGGAGCTTCATCTCCTGCTGGTAATCACGAAGAGTGTCGTTTGGGTAATACATAAGCGGATGCCGGTCGCTACCGGCAACAAAAAGGGAAGGCCACATGCATCATTGCATGCAGCCTATAGTAAATATCCTATTCTTTACAGATTAATTCTTATCGGTGATTTATATAATCCCCCAAGGTGTGTTTCTCCACATCAAAATTGATCCCTACCTTCACCACTTGCAATCCACTGAGGAAAAAGCGTTCGGGATACGCACTTCCACATCGACATACATCCCGAACAGGGAAAAGATGATGTAGAACAGTTGCTGTAATGTCCCTCATAATTCGTGTTATCACAATACGGAACAGTAGAAAGGAATTCCCGAAGAAGACGCAAGGCACCGTCCATATCTCCCCCGGCTATCGCAAGATACATACGGGCAATAGTCATATTGCCTTTCAGCGTGTTATGGACCAAATGTCCCGCTATATCCCCCTATCGGAACTTCAACACATCCTCATTATCTCCCTCACTTTTCCTTTCCACTCCCCCAGTTCACGTTCCGCCTCCCGTGACAGCGGCGGATTGACATACCTGTAAAACTCGATACGCCTCTCATAGTGTTCTTCTATAACCGCCTTCACCTCGAAAAAAAGAAGAAGCGTCATGTTATTTTTTTTCTTCCAGGCTGGTAAAAAAGCCATTAGCCACATGGAGCTTACGCTCCAACTCCCGTCTGTGCAGATTCAACTGGCCCAGACGTTTCACTACCTCGGCAGCCAATTGCCGGGCCTGATCAACAGGATTCAAATGTTCCATCGGATTAAATCGTATTTTTTATATGAATAATCATTTATATGTCCCCGTTCAGGACAAAAACACACGTATCTCAGTTATTATATCGAACTTTGTAACATTGAAAATCAATAACCTGATTCATAAATATCAGGGCTTGCAAATTTAATAAATAAAAACGAATGAACCAATTTAAAATGTCACTGTTTCTGCCACCTATATCACCGGTAAAGGACAGTACCACCGGACGAATCATCCAGCCGCCCACCTTAACGCCCTACAAGGAAATAACCTTACAGGAAGTGTACAAACTTATCACATCCAGCGAACGCCTGAAGACACTGACCGAGACCGTGCGCCGGGCAGCGGAAAACGGGGATGAAAAAGTCTATCGTATGCTCAAGCAACAGACGCTACCCTACGTTACTCCCTGCGGCGTTTTTTCCTACCGTAAAAGCGACAGCCTGACCGGACCGTCGGGCTTGATTGTGGTGGACATAGACCACCTTGATTCCCGTCGGGAAGCGGAAAAGCTGAAAAGACAATTGTTCGACGACCTCCTCCTGCGCCCTGTACTGGCATTCACCAGCCCCAGCGGACACGGAGTAAAAGCGTTCATCCCCTACGACCTGGCACGCATACCCGACACCAAACAAAATACCTCCGAAAACATCCACTGGGCGATGAACTACGTACAAGCAATCTATGATTTCCACAGCAGCCACCCGGACAGGGAAGATAAAAAACAAACCATTCCGGCAAAGGCGTGGACCGTTCCGGCAAGGACTTGGTACGGGCCTGTTTCCTCTCGTATGACGAGGAAGCATTGATACGCCGGGAAATTTAAAACGAATAGAAAAACATACTCAAAAGAATGCCGGACAAAATTTAAACAGGCACTCAAAAAATAACAAATATCATGAACATGAACAATCCTTTAGAAAACTTGCGGCAGCTGACCGAAGCTGTCCGCATGGCAGGCGCAGACATTGCCCCTACCTATATTGAATATGTACAACTGGCTTTCGCCATCGCAAACGATTGCGGAGAAGCGGGACGCAATGATTTCCTCTCCCTCTGCTCCCTTTCCTCCAAATACGACGAAAAAAATGCACAAGCACTGTTCTCGAACGCGCTTCATGCCGATAAAGAAGATATACATCTGGGAACCGTATTCCATCTGGCCGGACAATGCGGAGTGAAGATTTCCGGCAGCGCCGGCTTCCACAAGGCAGGGACAATGGGGACAGCAGGGACAACCCCGGATTTTCCACACACGTGCGCGCGATATAATAAGGTGGAAAATGACGTTTCCGATGATACCGACGAGGAGGAACAGCTCACCGAAGGCTCCGAGCCTTATTCCCCCCCTGCCTACCTTTCCACAGGACTATGTGTGGCCGGAGCTGCTGGAGAAAATCATCTCCTTCGGTAAAAAGCCCGAACAGCGTGATGTGTTGCTCCTGGGAGCGTTTACCGTACTGGGTGCCTCCCTCTCCCACGTAGTGCGGTGCCAATACGGCCGGAAGTGGCAGGCCCCCTGTATGCAGACTTTCATCGTGGCCCCGTCTGCCTCGGGAAAAAGCGCGTTGACGTGGGTACGGCTCCTCATCGAACCCATACACGACAAGATACGCAGCGAGGTGAAAGAGGCGATGAAAACTTACCGCCGGGAAAAGGCTGCCTACGACTCTCTGGGCAAGGAACGGAAAAATCAGGAAGCTCCCGTATTGCCTCCCAACCGGATGTTCCTCATATCGGGAAACAACACCGGAACAGGCATCCTGCAAAATATCATGGATTCCAACGGAACGGGCCTCATCTGCGAAAGTGAGGCGGACACCGTATCCACCGCCATAGGGACCGAATACGGAAACTGGAGCGACACGCTGCGCAAGGCGTTCGACCACGACCGCCTGTCCTACAACCGGCGCACCGACCGCGAATATCAGGAGGTGAGCAGAAGCTATCTCTCCGTGCTGCTCTCGGGTACGCCCGCACAGGTAAAGCCCCCTGATCCCCACGGCGGAGAACGGTCTGTTCTCCCGCCAGAACTTTTATTATATGCCACGCGTCACCCAGTGGGCAGACCAGTTCGGCGAGGATGAGGTGGATGTGGACGAGGAATTCCGCCTGATGGGCAACGAATGGAAAAACACGCTGGACGAGCTGACGCTTCGGGGATTGTTTACCCTGAAGCTGACTCATGCCCAGCATAAACAGTTCAACTTCCTGTTCGACAAGCTGTTCCATCGTTCCGGCAAGATCAACGGGGACGAGATGAGCAGTTCCGTCATCCGTCTTGCCGTCAATGCGTGCCGCATGATGTCGATAGTCGCCATCCTGCGAAGCCTGGAAGATTCTTCTCTGGTGAAACCTGACGCGCATATTTCTTCCGATAATCTGAAGGACCGTATCATCCCACGCTGGAACATGGTGATTACAGACGATGACTTTCATGCCGTGCTTGCCTTGGTGGAGCCGCTTTATCTGCACGCCACCCATGTTCTTTCGTTTCTGTCCTCCTCCGTTATCAAGCGCCGGAGCACGGCGGACAAGAATATGCTCTTTGCCGAAATGGAGGACGAGTTTACCCGCCGGCTGCTGCTGGAAAAAGCGCACGACAGGAGGATACCTGAATCCACCGCGCTTACCTGGCTCAAACGGCTCACCAAACAGGGGGCGCTGGTAAGTGTGGACGGCAAGGGGACGTATCACAAGAACTGACCCGGCTTTCTATATGTACACGTATGTGTGTGAGGAAAAAAGGGGGTGTCCCCACTGTCCCTGTGTCCCCGTCGCTGCTCCGTGCGGCTGTTGTTCCCGGATAGCAAAAATCGTTTATGGCAGTTTATTTGGATTGTTCAGAAAACTCCGGATAAACTTTATTATCATCTATCAAACTCACGTTAAATAAGAAACCATTCATGAATAAGACCGAAACAGCCCTTCTCTATTTTCCGGACAGTACGCCGAAAGTAGCCGTGCGTCATCTGATGCGCTGGATCGCCCAGTGCGCACCGTTACTCCACGCCCTGGAAGCCACGGGATACCATCCCTGCCAGAAATCCTTCACCTGCCGCCAGTTGCAACTCGTCTACCTCCACCTGGGAGAACCGTGATTCCCCCTGAAATCTGCCACAGACTGTCCGAGAACTCTTCCTCTCTCTCTGAGACGTGGATTACGCGGAAAGAATAAAGAGGGAACCGTGAAATCCGCGCCTGAAGTCACCACATGACGCAAGCGCTGACCGAGTTCCCGGACAGTCTCCCCAAAGGGTCAAAAGGGGTCGGAAGGGGTCACGCCGCACGGACGTGAGGTTATCTTTGCAGTGTCAGAAGGAAGAAGCCGCAACCCGGCACAAGATTACAAAAATCCTGGTACAAGATTCCGCGGATCTTGCCCCAAGTTTCACCGGATGCCACAGCAGTGTGCGCCTTGCTCCTACCTGACACTTTTCCGATAATAATAACCCTTTAAAAACAAAAACGATGATCAACTACAGTATCTCACTCCGTGCCAATCCCAGTGACCAGGATGCTCCCAAGAAGGCTTATGCCAACGCCCAGTACTCAGAAATCATGACACTGGACAAGTTTGCCGAGCATATCTCGACCCACGGCTCCAAATACAACCGTGCCGACATCCAGGCGGTCCTGATCCAAGCGGTGGACTGTATGCGGGAGCAGCTTCTGGCAGGACAACGCATCCAGATGGGCGATCTGGGCACTTTCTCCATTCATATCAACAGCATGGGAGCCGAATCACTGGAAACATACAATCCCGCCATCCATGTGGAAGACCTGAACGTGCGCTGGAAAGCCGGAACCCGTTTCCTCAGCTTGCTGAAAGACAGCGTATTCAACCTGGTCCCTACCCGAAAGGCCGCCAAGCTGGTGGTTAAAGCCCTGAAAGCGGGGAAAAACACTGTGGACTTGACGGGAGAGGCTTCCGGACCGGATGACAAGACGGAAGAAAACGCCTGAACTTTCCGGACTTCTGAAGTCTGATAGTATTTGTCTTTCTGAAATGAAACGGTTATTCTGAAGTAGACCTGTATTTCTGTAAAGATCTGCCTTTCTGAAATAAAACTGTTGTTCTGAACAAAGTGAAGAATCTGAATGCAATCATTTTTATGCCCACAGATTCCTCGTCTTTGTCCGGAATGACAGAAAAAAACAAATCCTTTAAAACAAATATTCCTATGAACAATTCAAAGAAAATCACCTGGAAGCAAATTCTGCACGCCATTATCCAAGCTGCCATAGCAGCGCTCACCGCCTTGGGCGTAACCAGTTGCACCACTCTCTTTTAAAAAGCCCCTGACCCATCGCATGACACTTTTTAATTCTTAATTCCCTATTTCAATTCAACCATGATTCAAGAAACTTTCCCTATGATAATCGGTGAGGAAGAGATTCCGAACGAACGTGCTCTCCTCACTCAGGAGGACGGCCCGATGATGGCATCCTCCGCTTCCGTGAAATATATCGTCATTCATTGCAGCGCCACACGCTCCACCCGGGATTACACCGCCGAGCAACTGCTCCGTGACCACAAAACGCGAGGTTTCCGCACGGTGGGGTATCATTTTTATATCCGTCGTGACGGAAGTGTGACCCAGCACCGCAAGCTTCTGGAAGTGGGTGCACACTGCCGCCCCTGGAACCGTTGCAGCATAGATATCTGTTATGAGGGCGGTCTGGATGCGGACGGACGTCCGACAGATACCCGGACACCGGAACAGACGGAACAATTTATTTTGTTGCTGATGCGGATGGTGAAAATCTTTCCCGGTGTCCGGATAAGGGGACACAGGGATATGCCGGGAAGTATCCCGAAGGCTTGTCCGTGTTTCGATGCGGAGGGGGTGTTCGGGTACTTGGAGAGATAATAAAGAAAGTGGCAATCACCATGCAGTTTCTTCTTTGGGGGAAGCTGCATGGAGAATGCCCTTACGTATGATTTGTTTTTCTTTGTAGAAAGGTTTTACAATAATAAATTTACTCAATCTACAGACTACCATACTAATCGTATACGATAGCCCTATAGAGAACCGACATTGACATCATTCTAATTTACCCTACCCACCATTCATCTTTCTACAAAACAGAAGCAAATCACCTAGCAGTACAATCAATCGTGCACACCGTTACAGCTTATCAATTTCTTCCGCTGAAAGTCCGGCAACCCGGACAATATCCGCTATGGAAAAACCGTTCTCTTTCAGTTTACGGGCGATCTCCAAACGTCCCTTCAAACGTCCTTCCGTCTCTCCTTCCGCTTTTCCTATTGCTTTTCCTTCCGCGACAGCCTGTTCACGGATATCATTTTCCACAATACGGCTCACGTTATAACGGTCCACCGCCTTATCATAAGCGATACGGTCACCCTCAGACAGGTGAGCCTTGGCGGCAAGGCGGTCAAGATGGCTGAAA
>ENA-OQJM01000089-OQJM01000089.1-human-gut-metagenome-genome-assembly--contig:-NODE-89-length-28483-cov-4.086014_pt1 | contig 28483 bp, 28 predicted proteins | sample MGYA00242607_ERZ504773 | MGnify/ENA primary metagenome ERZ504773 (study PRJEB26092, sample SAMD00036355) | human gut metagenome | host: Homo sapiens | study: EMG produced TPA metagenomics assembly of... | reverse complement strand
CTCCCAGGTCGGAATTGTGATAAAAATTATGTCATAATTATATTACCCCATTCTTGCCAGCGATCATTTTCTATATCATATCGTCTGATAAATAATTTACAACTACTCACATCAACGATAATTTGAGTAATATAATACCCGGATGAAAATACAAGCAGTTGTGCCCAAGATGTAGGAACATTGTTCCCTTCAATATTGAACAATGAATAGGCACCTGCATCTTTAAAATCATCCAAATTAATTTCACCTCTAATGTTACCTCGATTCCTGAACCAAGTTTCATTTACTCCTAGCAGTCCTCCCAGAAGGATTAAAAACTTAGATTTTGATAAGAAATTTCAATATTAGCATTATTACTACTAACATTGATTATACTCATTCTTGCTTTGTAATCAGTTGTATCAAATCTAAATTCAAGACCGAGCTCTTTTATACTGTTACCAGCTATAGTTGTAACAGCATTGTGGAATTCATCGATTAGCAACAATGAAAATGCAGCAGATATATAAATATTTCTAATTACTACAAGTCCTGCACATATTCCTAATTCGTAAGATTCATTACTTCCTAATATTATATTTTTATAATCAAAGGCTTTCTTCAAGTAATTAACCCCTATGAGTTCTCCCAGGACTTTCGCGGCAGCCGAAGAAGATGTTAAAGTTGGGTTCTTGGAACCGTCCAAAGTACGGAGCCAAGAGAAGGTGTCGGACTGGGGCAACTGGTCCTCAAACTCATCTGTTCCGGCTGCCGTAGCGGCAGCAAATGTTGATATTTCTGATGCAGCGGAAACAATCCGTGCGGAAACTAATTCTGTCATCTCATCGACGGTCACCTGTCGTTCGTTGCCGTTTTTATCCACAGCTTTAAAGCCAACTATATTATTCAAGTCCATAATGCAAATTTTAAAATTAAAACAAATACTTCACCCATGCAAAATAATTACTGTTCTCAATATAATTCGGATCATCCTCGTTGGAATATGCCTCCCTCTCAAACGATACCGTCTTATACGCCCTGCCGGCATCCTTCAACCGTACCGCCCTGACCAGCCACTCCACACCATACCAGAGATAGAATGCCAGCCCGGCCAGCACCAGCCACCAGGCGGAAAGGTCAAAACACAATAGCAAGATCCAGATAACTGTACCGGTGGCAACTGCCATCTCAACCCATTGACGGGCGTGGGTACACTCATGGTTTCTCACTTTCTGAGTGATTTTCTCTTCCGGTCGCTTGCTTAAAACAAACGGACCGATTGTTATCGTATGGCAAGAACTGAACGCAAGCAGCACCTTTGCCAGAAGGTTGTTACAATATACCTTTTTCATAGCGTTTCTATTTCTGATTCAAGTTCAGCAATATGGTTGTCTATACACGTATTCACCTCGTCATTGAAGTTCGCTATATCCAGTTCCACACATCCGGCACTTGACCGGGCGCTACTGTAGATACGGACATAGCCTCCGTTATTCAATGTATTTTTCGCCAGCTTCAGTTTCGCCAGTTCGTCATTGATTCGGCTGGCGCGTTCCAAATTCTCAATCTTCATGTTGTTCCTCCTTCTTTTTATCCAGATAATCATTCAACGAATCGGCCAGCAAGCCGGACAACATAGGGGTAGAACGTCTTATGATATCCACTTCCTCTTCGTCAAGTTCCACACCATCTACAGTCGACTTGAAGATTTTCTCCGCAAGGAGATGCGCCTTCAAGCCCGCTACGTTCTTATATATCCAGTCACCGAAGGCCTCAGTGATGTTACTGGCTATAAGCTTTTCTTTTTTAATCCCATCATAAATAGGGAATTGTGCAAAATTTATTCTCATACTTTATATTTAAATTATCCGCAATAAACATAACCCAATAATTACCCATACACTTAATGAAGCCGGATGCAAAATCCAAATCAATATAAGACACCTCCTGTCCTCCGGGAGCAGGCAGGATCCGTCCTCCTGTCAATCTTACTCCGCCGCTCATACGTTTGAAGTATATAGTATGTCCCGGAACATCCGGAGGAAGTGTCACTTCTATATTACCCGTATTAATAAACATCACATTATCATCGTTGTTGTTCAATGAAGCTTTGACAGAGATATTCCTCCAGTTGCCAACTATGCCACGAAGAGAAACATAGCTGTCATTGTTCGGATGAAGGAAAATGTTACCTCCCTCCACGAATAGAGGAATGCTCGGAGTCTTGATGTGCATTCCGATCATGGCATTTGGACTCTGTATGTCAATTCCAGCATCATACTTAATCCCTTCAATGGTGACAAACTGCGTGTTTCCCCCGATTCTTACGTTTGCAAATGTCCTTTCGTTATAAAACTCAATTTGTCCGGCAGACAAATTGAAACCGACGTATTTATTTGTTTCATTTTCATAAAGGATCTTTGAGGACAATACCCCCGAAATGATGGAGAACGGGCCAATACGTCCTTTATCCGCCGTGATTGTTCCTGTAATCTCTGCTAATTTGCATTTAAAATACCCGGTTTCACCGTTGATAAGAAGAGTTTCACCTTTGTCATTAAAAGACTTGAGAACCTTGTCTTTGAACATGAAGCCGGCTACATTCGCACCATCGGCAAACAGGGTGTCAGTAGCGATATTCACAAACTTCTGCATGGCTTCCCAATTGGAATCACCGTTGACAGATGTGGGGGCAGCGGTAACGGAAGCACCGTAATTCTTTACAAGGAAATTATAATAAACTCCCCCTATCAGATATATGACCTTATCCCGGTAATCCGCATTCCAGACATAAGTCTGTCCTGATGCGAATACACCTCTGTCACGGGGAAACGCCCCTGTTGCTCCGGTTGCTCCTATGGCACCATCATTAGCTACACCCACCCCTTTTTCAGCGACAAAATTATTATTCCATGCGTTCGCGTCCGATGCGGATTGATAAGCCCGGACGGCAAACTGGGTGTATCCGGCTGTCGCTGGAACGGATATCTGATTGCTTAGGGTAGCACCTACATGAGCCAGCCAGCTTCCGTTATACTTACGGGCTGCCAGATAAAGCGTGCTGCACGTGCTTACATTGCCTGCCACATTCTGTTTGCAAGTGACAAGGAATCCAGACGGGGATGGCGTGCCCGTACTGGTGAAGTTGATCACGCTGACAGGACTGTCCAGCCAGTAGGATGCCGACGGTCCGACGGGGGCAACCATCTCCTGCCAGTCTGCATGTACCGTCCGGTTCGCAGATCTGCCGGCGAGGATGTATCCGCCGTTTCTTTTCCTGCGGAGTCTGCCGTTTCTGAACCTTGCAATTTTAATCGGAGGGTTGGAGGTTTCAACCTTGCTTAAGTAAGATCCTCCGGCAAACGATACTGTACTGTTCTTGGCATACGGAGTATTGGCGGATTCCCAATGACCGGCTGCTGTGATGCTCTCACCATCCTTTCCGTCACTGCCGTCCACAACCATCGGGACAGTTTCGACATCAACCGCCTGACCGTTCACGTAGAACACGAACTTCAAGCTACTGGTAAAATTACCGGAAGCCACCCCGACACCATCACCGATGGGAACCTCGGCCGCACCGTCACGACTGTACTTCAACTCCCCGTCCGTTGTGGCCGTAGTGACCGCACCGACTGTTTTCATACGCCGACAGGATACCGAAGCTACACTGTAACCGCCGTTCTTGTTCTTGCTGACCATCGTGACCGAAGTGACAAGGCTATAAATTACCGCATCGGAACCGTCCGCCCCGCCACGGACACCGGTTATCTTGAAAGTCAGTTCACGGGTATAGAGCTGCCCGTTCTTCATTGCAGCCAGTGTGATGGTGACCGTATTCTGTTCCGGAACCGACTTTCCGGCAGCGACGGATATCGCCACCGCTCCGGTGGCCTTGCTTGTGCTTGCCGTGAAACCGGCAGGCGTGCTGACTGTCAAAGATTCAAGGGTGAGTTTCTCGGTACCGTACCACATGGACACATGGGTAGTCCATGACTGTGCGGAAGTAGTAACGCCGGTACTGGTAAGAGCGACGCTCACCATCTCATTGTCAAGGTCGGCCATGATATTCGACTCCCCGTCCTTACTCCAACGGTGCACAGGGGCCGGAGTGCTCCATTCACTCCATACTCCATCACGCTTCACACGTTTGCACGCCCATTCCACCTGATGGTCGGCATCCACGCCAAGAAAATCATCTGTCCAGCCTTCCGGTATATAATCATCCTGCTGCTTCGATTCCGGCTTGTCAGGGGTAAGGCCGATGATGTTGGTACGGGTGTAGATCCACTCGTAACCTTTGCCGTCCTTACCGTCAGTTCCGTCTTTGACCATGACCATCCACAAACCATTCCGGTATATGTAAGTACAATGGTCAGCCGTATTTCGGTAGCTGTCACCCTCCTTGGGATTGGACGGATGGGATGCGAATTCACCAAGGAAGGTGATGCTTTCGCCTTTCAGCTCACGCCCGTCCAGAAGCATCTCCCAGTCTTCATGCACGGTCCAGTCGGCTGACTTCCCGGCAAGGATATAACCGCCATCCTTTTTGCGACGATAACTGCCATTCTTGAACCTTGCGATCCTGATGGGAGGATTGGATGTTTTCACCTTGGAGATAAAAACACAGCCCGCCAAAGTGACCATGGTATTGACCTCGTATGGGGTCTTAGAGGATTCCCAATGACCGCCACCTATTACAGACAGGCCCGGATCACCCTTGTCACCTTTGGCGGCTGATACAAGCCAGTCCGGATTGTTTTCGGATGGCTCGGAAGTAGTGCCCTTGTCATTGACGCACAACCATGTGGAACCGTTATGGGGCACACGGGAATAATACGCATACTTCCTGCCCGGCTCCCAGCTAGGGAAGTCGATAGGAACGCGGACTGTGCTACCGGTAATTTCATCAATTTGAAAAATCAATCCCGTCATGATGATATCCTGCAATACTGCCGAGAACCTGTCGCAGTTGATCCCATTGATGGTCATACCCTTCTTCTTGCCGAACCAGCTCTTCATCTGTGCCGGCTCCGGGTCCCAGGTGTTGGCATTGTCAACAAGGGTGATGCAGCAGTTACCGTCACGCACGTCTATGATGATATAAGTCTGACGCTCCTTGTCGGTGAAGTTCCCCGTCTGTCCGAGACGCATCTCGTTATGGGGAACGAACTCATATCCGGGACGCGGAACCATCATGAATGTCTTCTCGTCATAATCTGCGGAAGTGATACGGTACTGTATTTTCCGGAAACCAATAAAGTCACCGGTAGTGACGCTTTTGTCATGCCAGAAGCCCAAAAGGATATCGTCCGGCTTCTGTCCCAGCGGTACACCATCCTCCAGATCGGGGGTGACAGTATAACTGCCGTCACTATTGGCGATAAAGCTTTTTATCTTCAGCCCTCCGCCGGGACTTATAGTATTGTATCCCTCAAAATAAGTCTGACGATTGAAACGAAGTTCAGGAACACTCAAAGAGCTGCGCAGAACCAAAGCCTCCAGCTCGGCACGGGCATCCTCACCGATGTAACCGCCCTGAACACCGGTGATAAAGTCACCGAACTTGGCGTATTTCTTGATGACGGTTCCGCCCAACAGGGATAATAGGAAACCGGTGCGTTCCTCCGTGTCCTTGCGCATGAACATGATCAGCGAGCGCAATGCGGAATACACGTTATGGTCTGTTGCAGGGGTGGAGTCGTGGCTTCCGATCACATACACACCGCTGCCACCACCGCCCGTATAGGTCTGTCCCTTCAGGGTAAGGCTCTCAACCTTTTCCTCCAGCTCCCCGATACGGGAATAGGCGGCGGTTTCCCCGACAGTATAAACAGGTGAGTCAAAGGAATAGTCAAGATTGAATTCAAATCCGATAACCCTTGACTGTCTTCCGTTCTCGAAATAAGCCTTGTTGATAAGGTTGACCTTTTGACCGATGCTGTAGAGGTTGTGAATGCCATCCTCACGGTATGCGTCATTTGACATCATCGTGCAGCCATAGGTACTCGGGTCTATCTTGGATTTGGCAGCGTACTTTTCAGTCTTTTCCTTCAACTCCTGCTCGGCGGCACCCACAAGCCCCAGCTCGGTTATTTTCGTACTGTCCCAGCCGGAAAGCACATATTCATCTCCATCCTGGGGAAAGAGCACATCACCGGGAAGCGGTCTGCCATAGTCCTCATTCCTGACTATCTCCCAAAGCTGTGCCTCAGGGTTCCATCCGCCATCCTCCAATATCTCCGGCTTTCCCTCAGGATTGAACTTCACGGCAAACTCCAAACCGTTGAGAAGTCCGGACGCGAAACGTATCCTCAGCTCCTGACCGGGGAGGATATATTTCTTGGAAAAGTTAACACCCGTGTCCCTAAAGCGGTAGGCATTCCATTTTTCCTCGGTGGTTGTGCCGTCCTCATTCTCCACCTTGTCCGTCACTTCGATAGTGGTGACATCCGACATGATGCCCGTTCTTCGGGGATAGACTTCATCGAAGATAACCACCTGCTCGACGGCTTCCTCAGTAATCATATCAGGATAAGCGTCAATGTAAGGAGTGCCTTCGGGCAACATTAAGCGTTTTTGCACCACGCCGTTCACAACCACAGTCTCGTCAACCGGACGGTAGTCAGATGGGATATTCTTTGTTGAACCAAAAGCGTAGATACGGGTGGCATAAGTGGACCGGGATTCTGACTGTGACATTTCCTGCACGTTTTTCCCAATCTCGAAATCCACCGCATCGCCAGACTCACAACGTCCGAAATGGATGATGTTTTCAGTCACCCAGCATTCGCAATCCCATTTCTTTGCCATAGAGAAGCAAGCGTCAAGGATGTTGATGTTATCGTAACTCATCAACTGGGACTTGTTTTCGACTGTGGAATCAATGGAGAAAACAAAATCCTGTCCTTTGTATGTGTAACCAAGAGCTTTCAAATTTCTAAGGACTATACCGGCTTGTACGTCAAGCGGGGCGGTCAGGTTCCAGGACGCCTCCTGTCCGGCCGTTTCCGGGGTATATTTGAAGATTTTGTTTTTCCATTTCCAGTAGTAGGCGTCAAGCTGAAGCTCATAGTCGTATGCCCCGGTTTTACGGTTGTACTTGGGTTTGTACAGATCGCATAGTTCGAACCGTCCGAAACGTGTGTCCTCCGTCCAGTCGCCCAGTTTGAAAAAGACAGGAGATTTCAGAGAGAACTTCAAAAGTATAAAGTCCTCCTTCATCAGAGTGAACTTACGTTTGCTGCTTTTTCTGACAACATCCTGATAACATGGTGTACCAGCTGAATTTCTGATCTCAATTTTCATACAATATCTTTCCTGTCGCCCGGATTGGGTTCTTTGAGTTTGACCATAAACTTACCCCGGCATTTTCCGTAACTTCCATACTTGCCGCAAGACAGATAGTACAGATTGTAAATCTTTCCCAGTGCCGGGATTTTCAGTGCAATTTTACCCTTTACCAGTTCGGATACAAAGGACGAATATTTATCCAGATAGTCACTTTGCGAGTTTCCCGTAATAAAAAAAGGCAGGGTGAGCTCCCTAGAATCCATCTTGCAGATCTCAGGCGATGAAGTAATCTGTATGCCATGTTCCAACCTGCTGTCATTTTTCGATATAGTCCTTCACAGGAGGGGGTGTCAGTATAGCCTCCAAAGCTCCGTCCATCAATTCCGCACCCCATGTACTCCAGATATTCCTGCCATTAATAAAAGCATTCCTCTCCATAATCACATTCCTTTTGTGTTTTTTTCTATCTCGGCAAGAGTGTCGTCCATGCCGCTCAATATGCCGGTATATTTTTCAATTTTCTCCAAATGATCGTTGCATTCATGCAATACATCGCGCATTTCCGTGACACACACCGAATGAGCAGCAAGTTCCTTTGCCATATTCAATGCTGCCGTGGAAATAATAAGCATATTCGCATTCATTTCCGTTCCTTTGGTTTCCAAACGTACATTAGACTCATACATGGCTGTCAGCCGTCCGCTGATCTCCTCACCTGTTTCCTGGCTCATGGTGGTGGAATATCCTTTGGAAGAGGATTGGGAATAAGAGTCTCCGGATGCGTCCCATCCGAAGATATCCGCCAGACTGTCTCTCTCGGCCAGCACTGCTTCAGACAACTGTTCCTGCATCTCACGCAATGCATCAACCTCATCTTTCGTATAACCATCCTCACCATATTCTGCCCAGGTTTCATATAGTTTTCTGACCTGTTCCTTGTACTTGTCGGCCATCATGGCTCTGATAATGGATTTGCGGAGCTGTTCCTCCAGATTCTCGGCCAGTTCTTCATTTCCGTTCTCCAGATCGGATATCATCTCCCAGTAAGAATCCTCAAAACTGTCAAAGGATATACCGGTAACCTGTTCCTTCACCGCCTCCAGTATTTCCTTTTCCGTTTCGCCATATTTGATGATATTTTCCAGATGGTTCCTGAACTCTCCGTCCATAACAGACCAGAGGCCGGCATAATTCTCCCTGATGGACTGCAAGACTTCCGGGGACATATTGATCATATCTTTCATCTCGTTGAACGTCACACCGTACTCCCTGGATATCTCCCCAGCGACATCACGCCAGTTCTGTCCTTCCCATTTGTAGGAGCCTTTCCACATCCTGTAGCCCTGGCTGTGACTTCCGATACTGCTGCCGGCACTCAGACGTGCCTCGGCAAGTTTCTTTTGTACATCCAGCTCGTTTTTTGCAATATTCAGAGCTTCCTCTCCGGCTTTGGATGCTTCTGCACCGTAACTTTCATTTATATATGCCTTTTTTTTGTCAAGCAGCTCGTCCCAGATATCCAGTAGATTATCATACTGCGCCACCATCTCATTATAACCGGAATAATCAGCGCCATGGAAAATACCACCGGCCCCCTTGATCCCAAAAATGGACCCCACCGTATCGAAAATTCCTCCTACGGCATTGCTCACAGTTTCCAGTATATTTCCCACGAATTTGTCAAGCCCCTGGTCACCGATTTGGTCAAGTATGGCCAGGATGGCAGCAATAATCCCGCCTATCTTCGATCCGGATTCCGAGAGTACGTCAACCAATGACCCGACACTATCCCCGAATGAGGAAAGACTTACATCCGCCTCCCCGAGCTGTGCAATGGCATTGGTGACTCCGGTTATATTGTCTATAGCCTTCTTTGATGACTTGTCCACATTCGTTTTCGCATTCGTGACATTCTGGGATGCTGTATTAAGCTTTTTCTTCGCCACCTCCTGCTCGGCATGTGTTCCACTTTCCAAGGACATATTATATTCATCCTGAGCCTTGGTCAGTTCCTCCTGAGCTTTTCTCAGATTGTCCAACTGGTCTGGAAGATCACCAAGCAGTCCGCCTTTGTCAATAATGGCGGATTGTATCCCGTCTAAAGCTTCGTCAACAACCTTTTTTTGCTCTACAGCCATATTCTTATACTCATCGGATTCACGGAACAGTTTCAACTGTGCCCTAACTTTGTCAAGCTCTTTTTTAGACACCTTACTTAAATCCCCGAATATCAACTCCCAATTGATCTCCTGCTTCAACTTCTCAACATCCAGGGCCGACAGAGCTTCCTCAAACTCCTTTTGCAGGGATGCGATCCTGCCTGCATCAGACTCACTATCCATCAAATTCCTGTATTTGCGCGTCAACGCCTCCTTTTTCCCTTGGAAGGTGCCGTATTTGATCAGATATTCGTCCCATGCACTTTCCTGCTCACGCAAACCCTCTTTCCTCTGACGTCTGGTGGTATTGCTGATGATCGTGTCAAATGCCGACGTATCCACGGACACCGAGTACGAGTCAAAGGATTTTTTCACATAACGCTTGTCCTTTTTCGCCTTCAGTTCCTCCTCGGCCTCGAACTTTTCTTTCTCAAATCGGATTACAGCCTGGATATAGTCATCCTTCTGCCGCCGCAGAAGCGATATCTCCCTGCGGTTGTCAAGTTCCCGCTGTGCCAGTTCCTTTTCAGCCCCGGCCTCCATAGCATCAATACGGGTTTGGGCTATCCGGTATTCCAGTTCCTCCTCCTGACGCTGACGCTCCTGCAAATGTTTCTTCTGCAAGTCCTCCAGTTTCACACTCTGCGCATTAACCGCATTGGCTTTCTGAGGATCCACCTGGATATCCGTCTTGCCGGAAAGAATGGTGCGGGCCATGTCCCTGTACTCGCTGTCCGCATTTTTTTCGTCTGCAAGCCATGTTTCCAGCTGTTTCTTGTTCATCTTGATGAACTCATCCCGCATCTTGATCCTCTTCTCGTTGTCCTCCAGGGACTTCTCCAGACTCTCACCCCGCAGTTCCCGGATTCGGAGCTCAGCACCCTTGATCATGTCGCCATACTTCCTGACATCATCATCAATACGTGCCAGTGTGCCCGGAGTATTATCGAACCAGGAGGTGGAATATCCGGTATTGCTCATGGAAGAAGTCACATACACCCCTCCGGCCTGCTGCGCCTTCAGCGCGTTCTGGTATTTCTTCCTGTATTCCTCCAGATTATTCTCCTCTTCCTTGATGGCTTCCCGGTTCATATATTCCAACAGTACCTTCTGCTGCCGCACGAACTCCCTGGCTTTGCCGCTGGAAATATCCAGTGCCTGTCCATATTCCCCCACTTTGGTTATCACTCCGGGAATATTGTCCGTGATTTTGGTGATGATGGAATTAAGTTCGGCCTGCTCATCCGAGGATAGTCTGGTCTTGGTCTTCAGCTCATCATACCGGTCCAGCAACGGCATATACTCGGAATAAAGGCTTATAACTCGTTCCTTCTGTTCATAAAACTTTTCATTGGCGGTGGATACTGTTGTATTGACAGTTTCAGCCATTCTGTTTTTCAAGCTGATCCATAAATCTCCAAGCCAGGACAACCGTCTTCCTAGTTTCAATTTGGCATTTTCCAACCTTGCATCAGCCTGAGCAGCCTTGTCAGATGCGGATACATACAATCCGGATTGTGTTAGCTGGCGGTCTATGATATTGGACACCCCTTTCATGAAATCACCAGTTTTGGCAACCTCCTCATTGATTTCTGCGGCGGAAAGTCCTAGGTTGTCCAGTATAAGAAGCGACTTGCGCCCCAGACCGGTCACAATAGAGTCTGTCATATATTCCACACTTTGGCCGGTCTGCTGCGCCTTCAACTGGGCGAATGCCAGATATTTTCCCATATCATCAACCGGGATCCGGAAATCCTTTGCCTTGACCGTTGCTTTCATCAGCTCAAGATCCGACAAGGTTTCCTTAGTGGCAGTACGAAGGTTTGCAAGAAGATCAGGGCGGTCCAACTTCTCAAATGCATGAAGAACTCCGTCAGCCTGAATGGCCACCTCCACACTTTCCCTGACAAATTCCTTTGCTTTGGACATGCCGTTTTTGAAAAAATCAAGGGCAGCCGCTCCGGCGGACGCAAAAAATCCCACCACCATAGCTTTCATATTCCCCAGTTTCAGGAATGACCCGGAAGTTTCATTGGTTCCGCCACGCAGACGGGCCATCGCCTCTCGTGTTTCCTCCAGCTGCTTTTCCAAACGGGCATATTCTTCCGGATGAAGGGACTTGACAGTATTGTCCAGCTGTTTTTGAAGCCCGCGGGCCTCTTTGGCCAGTTCCGCATAAGTTTTCTCGGTGCTCTTCATGGAGGAGCGGAGAATCTTCACTTTCGCATTATTATCGGATATGGCTTTGGAATTGGATTTCAGCTCTGCCTCCAGACGTTTGTACTCATCGCTGCCTTTCTTGCCGGAGGCTACCAGTTCTGTCATCGAATTGCGCAAACCATCATTCGTCCGTTGCAGCTCACGGGAGGACGCGTTTAGACGGTTCAGTTCCTCACGGGCCTCACTGGTATTCAGGGAGAGGGTGAACTTTATATAATCATCTTTCAGTTTCTTGTTCATACGGTTACTTTTCAGCAAAACTAGTAACCGGCAAGGAAGGGGCAAAGGACGGGAGAAACATGAGAAGCCCCGCATGTCCATGGACAACGGGGCAAAATATCAATGAGGACGGTATCCGGGACGATGCGCACTGTCATTCCCGTCCGGCCAGGGAAACAACTTCTCCAGCCGGTTGCGGATCTCCTTGCGGAGTGAATCGGACATGCCCGCTCTCAGATCAGGCAATGCGTTGTTGTACACTATCCCCCATATCTGACGGTTATAGATACGGAGATCGCGTTTCTCCCGCATGTCAAGAAAACGTATATAAAGAGGGTAGCCCGTTTCCAGCATTATCGGATCCACCCCCGTTATCTGGAACTCGGCCGCCGCAAGACGGTCACGCAGATGACCTGTACGGCCAGGCACAATTTTATCCGGGCGGAATCTCACCTTAAGTTGTCTTCCTTCCCGGTAAATACCTCTTTCCGCAATATCCAACTGCCGTTGATAAATGGTCTTGAAGTCACGGGACAGGGTTCTTTTGAAGAACTCCTCCCTCACAGGGTTCCATCCGTCACTCATTCCGTACCAAGTTTAAACGACACACTCCAACCGCTGTAATCCGTATAGAATCCTGTTTCCGGGGTAGTGGTCATCCGGTCAAGATTACGCATAAGACAGCACCCCCTGTTCCTGTCACCACGCATCACATTCTTGATGCTCTCGACAAGGGGCTGTGTATCTTCCAGCACCCGAACCGGACCACGGCGCTGCATATCCATACGGTCCATCAGAAATATAAGGCACAAGTTATCCTCCTCCACATTGTCCGGATCCGTACCTGTCTCCTGTGCGGACGGTACGACCACGAACAGAACCGGAAGCTCGTCAGAACTGATACTTTTCAGACAGTCGCTCATGTCCTGGTCCACATTCACTACTCTGACGGAATGTATGCCTGGTACACGCCGCATGACATTCTCATAATACTCACGATAGGTTTTCAAACTGATCATAGGCTCTATCTTTTGGAATGTAATTTCTCAAACTTCTTTCTGTAAAGGAAATAAGGATATCCCAGAACGGTGTCGCCCTCACCTCTGCATAGTTCCCGAATGCCCCGTTCTCAGCGATATCCATTCCAATGCCCGTCCAGCCGGTATGGTCATCCGCTTCCGGCTTCTCATCTTTTCGGAAAAGAATCCGCAAGTCAACCGTTTCACCGTCAATTTCCAAAGGCTCCTCCCGGATGATGGCGAACACATTCATAAAAAACAGATAAGCATGAAGGCAGAGCAGAATTGGCGGTTCCGCACCTTCCCTTCCCGTATAAAGAGCTTTTCCGAACTCCCGTAATATCATGTCCCTGTCGCCGCCACCCTCATCACCCATCCGTCTTACCAGTGCCATGCACTTGCAGAAGGTGTCAAACGATACCCCGTTGAGCATGTCTTCCGGTCCGTGAAAGCCGTTCCATTCCGGAAGGAGGTTGATTCCGGTACTCAGGTCCAGCCGGAAAGATTTTCCCTCACGAATAACGAACGGATCCGTCAGGGACAACAGTGCCAGCGTTTCCTCCCATGTGGATGGAGGAAGATGCCCCATATCAACTGGGAGTGCCAGAAAAAGAGACAGAATTTTCAAACGTATCCCGGGTTCCGACAATATATGCTGGTTAGCCATGGTGGCGATCTCCAGATAACGGTAATACTGGGCAGGTGTCAGTTCCTCAAGCGTTTCCGGCACACTCACTTGTCTGTTCTGATAATATATTACACGCATAAAAATCAAAAGGTTATCCCCTTGCTTTGAAGCGTGGGGCCTGAAACATAGAAATCAACCTCCTCAGGCGCGGCGTCCAAAGCCGCCACCGTATCCTGCAATTCCTGAAGATACCGGTCGGCATCGGCCTGAAGACTGTCCGCCACACTTTTCCGCGCCTCTTTCTCTGCCCGTAACTTTTCCTTTACAGTTCCGGTCTGCTGCACCTGTACGATACCTTCCGGAATAACCTCTACAGGCAGGCGATCAACCGCTTTCTTGATGGCCAACAGTGCCAGAGGTCGCTGGCATTCCTCCAAAAGAGTGTCACATACGTCCGGATCCCTTCTGACAAGCCAATCAAACCGCTCCTTTCCGACAACAGGCAGAATGTCTGTACGCTGTATTTCACGCAGGATGGGAACCAGTATGAGAAATAGACGGTGGCTGCCGATATGATAGAACTCGTCAAACTCGTCCTTGGTACGGATGAGCAATCCGTCCATCTGTCTTTTAGCCAGGCTTTTTTCCCAGAAGTCAAACTGCTTCTCCTCCAAGAATCCTACCAGAGCATCCACCGACTCATATGCCAGATTAAGTATGTTCATTTCATCCTTATATTCCTGAAGGGCAGTCAGCCCCTTCTCATTCTCTCCCAGTTTCCTCTGCCTTCCGCTACCGCCATGCTGTGCATCCAACGTGGGAACAACCTTTACCCATGCGAAATATGCCACGGCACGCTGCGCCATGAATACAAGTTCCTCTTTCTCTGGATCCAGGTCTTCATCCCAATAAAGGTCGACTATCGCCGAAAGCACGTCCGCCCCGATAATACAGGTCAGCTGGCGTGCGGCCAAAGGCAGTACCGGCTTCCACTTGGAATAGTCCAGGCTGTCGGAAATCATTCCCAGCGCCACAACAAGCTCCTGGCGCCCTTCTCCGTTTCTGTCGAATATCATTTTCATAACTTATATATTTTCTTTCATACGGTTTCCCGGCGACACGTTCTCTTCCTGACTCACCACATTCCTGTACAGTCCGATACGTATATCTGTTCCCGGCCAGTTAGCATTGATATACTCCTGCACCGGCTTGCAGAGTATCATGTCCGGAATAGCCGTTTCAGACGCATTGTAGACCTTGATGGAATACAGTTTCTCGCTTCCACTGCTCAGTTTGTTTTCCAAAATGAGGTTCGCCAGCACCGGATCAATTCCGAACCCGGAGGTGGCAGCAGCGTCAGCCTTGTTGCTGATTCTAATCTGTGCCTCGATGTAATCCTTCACCTTCTTATCAATAGGAGTCACCTTCCATCCCTCAAAATCGTTGGCTTCATCGCTCCAGAACCGGGTGGTGTGCATATATTTTCCCACATTCTTCATCCCGGTAATACCTCCGGCAAATTTCTCCATGCATTCATCCTTGTAATCCTCCAGCATCTTGGCCGTATAGGTTTCCCCACGCTTGCGACATACGGATTTCAAACGTTCCTCCGCCTTGTCCCAATACCCTTGTGGAGATTCTATATGCAGACTGAGCGCGCTGGAATTCAGATTATAGTTATGCAGTAATGGTGCCAAGGTACCGGCTATTTCCAGCCAGTCAAAGGCTCCTAGAAAACGCGGGGTACTAACAAAATCCTTACAGAAGGAATAGATGTTGTAATATCTGGCCGACACCGGATATCGGAAAGGATCTGCCGGATCAAACATGGGATACCTCTCCATATATTCAGGATCCGGGAAAGGGAAATCTCCCACGACAATGCCTTCCGGATCATTTTTCCCAGGGGGAGGGTACAACAGTCTGGCACGCTGGTAAGGGATATGCTCCAACCTTAGTAGCTTTCCCCGCCCGCCAATACGGGGCGCACGGTTGCGGACAAACTTGATAAAGAAGCCCTGCATGTGGGTGAGATCAACCAGACAACGGTGCATACAAATCCGATAATCCCAGGAAGACATGTCCGACTCAATATCAGGTGCAAGCACCCATTTTTTGTAGAAACGGTTGTCCGTATCATCAATTGCATCCTCATAGAACCGGGGACCGTCCCCCCATTGCAGACCGGCAATCTTGCCAAGAATACCCTCGCCGGCATAGAACCGATCAAGCAGGCGCATGACCTCTCCGGGCATATCATTGTTATCCCCCATCGGAACGATATCATATCCGGCCACACTCATTTTCCTCGTGAAACAGGTGTTACGGTTATGGTTCAGCATGATACTGGAAGGTTCCCATCCCTTACCACGTCCTGATATGTCAAAGGAATAAAGCGATCCATTGCCGGGGTCCACAAAGCCGAAATTTCCGCTACGTCTTACCTCCATATTACAAAACTGTTTTCTGTCCGTTAAATTCCACTACCAGAATCTGCCAGCAGTTCAATGCGTTGCCTGTTTCCGTATCGACAAGAAACAGTTTATGACTGGCATTCTCTATTTTTTCATCAGAAGCCTTGGAACGAAGCCTGGCCGCTTTCAAAAACACCAGATCACCGCCAGACTGTTTCTGACGGTTGTATTTCCGGAATTTGATACTGAATGTCCCTTCAGCTTTGCTCACCGCTTTCATCTCCTCGACTGCGGTATATAAATTAATTTGTCCCATATTCGCTATTTTTCAAGCAAATATGGGACAAATGCAATATGGGATAAAGGACAGGACTACTTGCTTTGTGGATGCAATTTCTCTATCAGTCCTGCATAGAACCGAAAGAATTGCACCAAATCCAGATTTCTTTTCAAATTGTCCGGTTCCATCAACTCAAAGTCATCCAACAGAATATCCGTCAATTTCTCCGTATGCTCCCGAAAGGAACCGGGCTCATGATCCTGTATATTAGCCAGCGCATCTATCACTTGATCTGTTATGACAGCATTCGGGTTAAATCCTTCTTCTTTCATTTCAGGCCTCCTTCCAATATCTTAGGGTTTGTAGATTCACAGAAACGGAACTCGCCGCGTATTGGATAAATATGAACTATGAAGACAGTATTATACGGATTCTTATCGGGATAGACCTCAATATGTATATCATTGTTTCTGGAAACATCCACACGAAGCGGTTTGGTTCTTGGAAACTCTTCATCCAACATGGACGCTTTGGCACGAACACTCTCAATAAAGGCATCACGTGACAGTTCATCAGGAATCAATACATGAGTGAAAGTGGAAATCCACTGGTTCATAGCCCTGCCTTTATTGTTGACAGACAGGTAAGTTTTGGGCTCATCAATAAAGAATTTCATCTCATACCTCCTTTCCAAGCAAGATGTAACGACACAACAAACCAAGCCAGGCAAAGCAATGCAGGAACAGCCGACACAAAACCGGCACATACCAATGCAGAAAAAGCTAAGGAAGCATGAGCCATAAGGCACACCTGACGGTTAGACACTGATTCTTCAAGTACGGAAGAAAATAATTGATTTTCACGGTTCAGCCACATAGTTAGGACTGACGATTTGCTCACGACATTTATGTCGGTAGCAGGAATTGAAACTGTTTGTTTCATACGGATTGATTGCTTTAGCGTTTCGGCAATAATAGAACGCAAGAACGGCCGCCGTTTCCCGAGTTCGCTAAAACAATCAATCCGTAGTCACTCCGTAGAGCAATTAAGTTGATGGGAAAGGCAGCCGTAACTTTTGCACAACAAGTTGTGACTTCTACAATCTCCTATATATCATTTTGCTGACATCTGCAAAGTGAATCTGTATGGGCATAAAAAAAGCCCATTAAACTATCATGAGCATTAACCGCGCTCTACGTTCCTGACCAACAGGATTGAATTGTTTTAGCACTGCAAATATGAGAATTATTTTTTTATCCACAAACTTTTTGGGATTTTTTTTGAAGGCGGAGCACTGCCAGTGCCATGAAGGTAAGAGAAGCATGAGCCATAAGGCACATCTGACGGTTAGTAAACTTTCTTCCGAAATGAAAATTCTCTGATTTCAGTCATATAGCTGACCTCTCCACTGCTCTTACGGATAACGATAAATAATTAAGTGATTAAGAAACAACCACAAAAAAAGCCCCGAACTTAAATGGTACGAGGCATAAAATCTTAAATGTCATTCATTTATAGGTACATAAAATGTAGTTTTTGACGGAGTATAGATACCACAAGTAATAACCTCCAAAAAACCATTTAAAAAAGTATGGTGGTTTTTGATTGCATACTTCTGACGATCCCCAACATATTGCTTGATATCTTTCTTGTTTGATGCTGGTGATATCAACCCGAAAAGAAAATGATTGTTTGTCTTTGAGTTCAAAACTCTTTTAGGTTCGTCAATCTCCATGCCACCTACATACAATTGAGAACTATAACATGAAGACAACAATAAAGATAATGTGCTAACTAATACTAAAAGCATTACTTTTTTCATGATTTTGTTTTTTACGAGATTATTATTTAATTGGATCAGCAAATGTACTGATAATATCCAACATCCCGAATTTCCTAGCGGATTTTTATTACCTTTGCTGATGCATCAAAAATATGAACCATGACAAAAGAACAGGAAGATTTCAAGCAGTTACAAAAAGAAGTAAGCCTTATTTGTATGCACCTTTATCAGATCAAAAAGTTGATAATAAACAGTCTAATATTCCTTTTGCTTGGCCTGATAACAGGACTTCTGTTATAAATGCACATCCTGTTCACAGATTTCAATATCAGGCAGCCAAATCCGAAACATCTTTTTTACCTTGTTTACACAGCATTATATCAGTATAACAGCTACTGTAATTCACACAGGCATTGAATTCCACTTTCACACAATCCTTAAAAGGATTACCGATTGAGGGATTATCCCCAATCCAACTGCATAATTCAAGAATGGAAGATTTATTGGATGTAAAATACACAAACGAATGCTCCTTCAGAACATGCAGGACATTCAGATAATCAGCCAGATGCCAGTACATTTTATATGTTCCGACTTCTGTACTTAAATAAGGGGGATCAACCAGGAAAACCACCCCCGGAACATCCTTGTAACGTTTGAACACTTCCTTATAATCCTCACTGACAATGGTTAGCCCTTCCAGATAATCCTTCGCATCGGAATAGTCAGTCCGGTGGATAGTGTTATAAAACGTTTCTTTCCTCATATTATCCAGATTCAGCACATATTTCATGGAAAACAACAGGGATGACGACAATGTGATATAATCAACGTAGCCATGTTCCTTTTCCTCCTTTTCAATACGAGCCAATATTCTTTCACGGGCTTCACCGGTTATACGTTTCTTTCTGGGGAGTTCCGCTGTTATCCTTCGCAAATCTGCCAGCAACTGATTGGTATTCGGTATATTGTCAAGCCGTTGCCGGTAGTTGTCGAAATCATTATATACCACAACAGCATCAGGTCTTACCCGTTTGGTGATGTGGGACAGCAGCCCCGATCCACCAAAAAGATCCACAAAAACGGTACTGTCTGGGAATCGGTCCAATACTTTGATGAATTCTTTGGCAAACATACGTTTCTGCCCCACAAACGGAAGCGGGGCAGACAGATACATATTTCTCATGTTACTTTCCATTTAAAAAAACGCCGCAAAGATCTTCTGAATTTATGAGAAACAGGCAGGATCAGGAGCGTTACCCACTGCACGACATATGCAGCAGATCAGACATTCAGTTCGAAACGGACAGTCTCGTCACCGGCAAGCAGTGCACGGGTACCTGGGATATTGTTCTCGTAAATATGTACATTTCCCAGGTAGAGGGTGATCGACTTCAGGGGAAGTTCTATCTGCCGTGCCATCAGGTACAGATGATAAATGTCAGCAGGCAATCCGAGATTTGCATCACTGCTGCGCTGGTATGCGGACAACACCAGTTCTCCATTGTCAATCTGAAACTGCACCAAGCTCAGGCAGGGCGTCTGGTTGCTTTCCACACCGGTCTCACCCAGGAAAAGCACATAATTCTTACTGTTACGTTTCTCCCTGTTGATTTTGTCTATGAGTGGCGGCAGCTTCTCAAAATAGGTGGGATAAGAGTTCACAAGAATGGATCCGCAATAATCCCACCAATTGATGCCGGCCTCTCGGTACTTCTCCACGTTACGTTCCCCCTGCATGAACAGCTGGAGCTCGCTACGGAGCTTCTTACGGGCAATATTATGCCCCCTCAAAGATATCCAACAGATCCGCTGGTGTAAGTACCAGAACCTCATTCAGAAGGTACTGTATGTTCCCCTTCTGTTTGATTGCGTTTTTCCTGTGGCAAGTATCTTGTCCAGTACCTGATAATACTTGTTCATAGCCATTCCTCCTTATAAAAATGAAACATCCTAAAGATAGGAGAAACAGACACAGTTCGCCTGATAAAACGGTCCGCTCATACTGCAAACGTCTTACAGTCACTCCGAAACCGCTTAACCAGGGCATAAATCGTTCTACTCGCTGACCGAATATTTTTCAGAAAGCACGGCAACGACATAAGATACTTTCTCTCCTTGGCTTGTCCGGTACATGTATTCCGAATATAACTCCACATACTGGACATCCTCCAGACGGACACCCGCCTCCTGCAACTTTTTCAGCAGCTCACGATTAAAGTTTATTATCTCTATCACTTTCATACAATAATATTTGATTATCTTTGCGCCATCTCACTCACATAACATACAAAATGCGTCACACCGCAGCAGAGGGTATTTGCCCCCGGCTGTGCGGTGTGACGCATCTTTGTGTAAGTATGTGGGTGAGATAACTACTTACAGGCCGGGGGTTCTTTTTCGCCTTCCCCCGCAAGGCATTTCACAAGATCCAGTGAAAAACCATCCAAAAAATGACTGATTTTCCCCTTATTTTCGTATTTATCATTCAAAATGTGCGTATTTCAGCCTTGAATTTTGCTGTAAGAGCACATAAATATCTAGTTTTCAATAAATAACACCATAGAACCAAAATCTTTAAAACCATGTCTTTTGTTTCCGTGCGGGCCGCTCAGAAGTCCCGGGGCAATTGCCCCGGGCAATTTTCGTGAAATATGACAGAGAAAAACGGCGGGATGCCTGGTACGGACAGAAATCACTCCTCAAAACCGGGAATATAGGGATTTGCATTATTGCCACGGGCAATACGGACAATGCGACGCCAGTTTCTGCGCATCATCAGGTATTTGAAAGCGTCACTGAAATTGGTAGAAAACATGGGAAGTTTCTTCGGGGCAAGCTTTTCACTCTTCTTGATCTTGAACACCACCTTGGTTTCACCCTTATAGCGGATGCCGGCTGGGGCTTTCTCAACGCTGCTGACCATTTCACGGCAATTCACCGCATCAACCAGCAATCGGGGCAATTGCCCATTCTCTCCCTTCATCAACTCCTGCATGAATCCGTATTCCTCCGACTGGGGGATGATACTCTGTCTGCGGCTCATCAGAATGACGGTCCATCCGGTCCGCCGGCCATCGGCATCCTTCTCTATGGCATCCTTTATCTTCCTGGCATAATCCTCCCCCTGTCTTTCAAAATTATTGCCGGCCCGGTCATAATACAACGACAGTTCCTTACATTCATGTGAAGCAAAGAAATCCAAGAACTGGTCAGCCAGCTCACGGAACCATCCGGGAGGTATCTCGAAAAAGTTTTTGTGGCATCGGTAATACGCTCCGTCTTCCTGCCCAATCACGAATGAAAGCATGTTGCCGAAGTCCATGCCGCCATCCAAAGGCTCGTCATGCCGCAGATAGCGCAACTCCCGACTATTTTCCGCCGGCTCCCCTCCAGGACTCCCGTCATAATACTTATGCCTTTGCCCGAATAATACATAGAAGCGGACATCACGCCGGAGACCGGGCCGCATACCCAGCACCGACTTGCAGAACTCATGCAGTTCAAGAGTACCTTGATATAAGTTTCGTATATATTCTGGGGTCAGGATATCAACATTGACCAGGGAGGATGCGTTAAGAAAAAAGGTTTGTCTGCGGCGCAATTTGCGCAAGGCCCGATCATAATAATCTATTTTCCTTTCCAGACGCGCCAGCACGGAGTGACTGGGATTGTCTTTCTTCTGCTCGCGCAGTTGCTTCAACAGCAGCCCGTTCCGTTCAAAAGCCGCCTGTACAATCAGAATTATACGGTCTGGATCCATATTGGGTGCATAACGGAAATACCAGTCATATTCCCCCTCGTTGACATCCGGCATATCAGTGGTGATCGTCAGACCAAGAAACAGATGCGATGCCCCGTAAGTGAGAGAATCGCCACGTAGAACAGGCATGGCACGGTTCACCTTCTCGTCCTTGTCATATTTTGACTCGTCATAAAACAGATGGACCACCGATTTGCCGGCAAGCAGTGAAGGGTTATCCAGCGAACCCATAAAAATAACACTGCCATTCCAGAAGGAATAGCAGTTCCGGTAATCATTGACAATTATGGAGCATTTCGCCTTCCAGGAGGCTGGCGGTTCCTTTCCACGGATATAATGCACCCCCTCGTACAGCCCCATCATTTCCCATCCCTTCTGTACGGCGGGCATGATGTTGTCCTTCAGATTGGCATAAGTGTTGGCGACAAAGGCGAAAGGCGCACCGGGCATTTCCCAGATACACCTGTATGAACGTCTGGACTGTATGACCGTACTCTTGGACATACCACGCCCGGCTATGACAACCAGAATGGTCGTATCCACGAAATCGGTCAGCATCTGGACATTATGGCTGAATTTTACATCCACATCCTCATCATTCGCTATCTTCCTCGCTAAATTCCTCGATATCATAAATCATACGTTTTTTCAAATCAAACTTTCTTATCCGTGCGTCCTCTTTCAGATTATCACGCACAGCAATAGGTATCTCCGGTATCGAGTCGATGAAACCCTCCAGTTCCTTTCTATCAATGGCGGGAACGCCCAGATCCTCACGGCTGGCCGTATAGATATCAACCTTTTTCTGGTTTAGAAGCTCTTCCGGTATCTCCGCCTGTTCCTTCCTGAAGCATCTGCGGTATTCACCGGCAAGTTTCAACAAGGCCCTTGCCTCCTTGATCTTGCCGGCCAGGAAAGCGGCGTCCGCCCACTTCTCGGCACGCTCGGCATACAGGGCAGCAAACGCCTCCGGACGGATGTTGTCTTGGGTATAGAAAAAATTGATGCTGTCATTATACACCTGCCGGGCCATCCAGTCTGACAGGCTGTACGGTTCCGACTTCAGCAGCCTGATTATTCCTGCCTTTGTCACCATCCTGCCGTTAGTGAAACGCATCCTGGCACGCAGACCACGTACCATCTCCATTAGAGAGAAATACTCCCTCTCTTCCGGACGCAAAGAATCCAGCGTTCCGGTGGAAAGAATGCGCTGGATCTGATTCAGATCAACCTTTTCAAAGTCCACTCTTGAAGGTCTGACCGGCAATTCACTCATATTCATCCATATCTTTTAACAGATTCTCAAACAAACGGCGTTCCTGGATCTCCGTTAGCAGCTTAACGGCATCAATATTCCCGTCCTCAGCTGCTTCGTGCAGCTTTATCTCGGGAGCGGCCCGTGAGACAAGCACGCCTTCACGGATCAGCCCTCGAATGGTGGTTCCTGGAATACCGGCGTCATATACAAAAAGAAAGCATTCAGAAGCGTCAAGGCCAAGATAGGCGGCAATATCCTCCGGCGCATAACCTAAAGAGGCCATGCGGCGAACATCATTTTTTTGCTCTCCAGTTAGAGCCAGGCTGTCAGGGGGAATATCATTCATAAGATAATTTGTTCAAACATTCTTCTAGGTACGCCAACTCGCATTTTTTTGCAGACAGTAAATGGGCAAACTCGCCACGGTCACAAGGGTGGGAGAAACGCTCCATTTTCAGGAGTAGCCCATTGATCCCGTCCTCCAGCGTCCCCTTCCGAAATATCAGTTTTTTTTTCTGTTTTTCCAGTTCCTTTTCGGCGGCCGATTTCATAGATTCCCATTTATCCACTGCCGCCAATGCCTTCGCACGTTCCTCCTCACCTTCAACGGTTTCAAGCTTCTTCTTCCATTTGGACACGTTGCTGGCCGCATTCTTACGGATATTCATCACCTCAAGATCACTTTTGTTGGAAAGCTCGTCAGAAGCTAGATAGACGGCAATACGGGGATGTTTCCCGAGCAGCACATGATTGTCACGGTAATATTCCAACTCCTCCCAGATACTCCGGTCCTCCAGGTAATTCTCCACAGTTGTTTTTGGCTATGGCAAATGCCTGTTCCAGCTCAACGTCATCCGGCAGTTCCCCCAGTTCCCTGAAAGTTTTTAGATAAAGGTCATAGGCCGTGAACATATCGGCAACCAGTATTTTCAGTACATCCGGACAATCCGGAGAGTTGAGGAAGGGGAAACGGTCACGGAAACGGATCACATTTTCCACAACCGGGGTGACAGGAACATTCACTGCGGTTTTCTCAGCCTTGATCTCTTCCACCACTATAGAAGCTGAAGATATGTGGGGAGAGTCCACTGCCTTCCGTTGCATTGTCCTGAAAGCCGTTTCCGAAATTCCGGCAAGCTTGCGCAGTTCTTCCATCAAGGTGGCACGAAGCAGGTCTGTTTCGGCATTCCGCCGGAAAGTGGCTTTCAGCATCAGATTAAGCCCGTACTCCTCGTACAAAGCAATCCCCTCACGATACGGACGGGGACCGCTCAGATAAGCAATAATTTTTTCTTTCATACGATAAAATTTACAATGTACCATACAAAGAAAAAGCCCGGCAATTGCCGGGCAAAAGACAGGTCGAATAAAAACAGCTTTCAATAAGAAAGTCTGAGTGAACCTATTTTTTGAGAAATGTCTTTCAGCGCATGATTGAATCTGTCCAACTCCTCTTTCAGTTCCCCATGGATGTGGTGAACACTGTTAATACTATATTGCCGCATCTGATCAAAACTGCGCCACCTCGTAATACTTGAAGAAATAATACAATGCCACCTTATGCCATTTGGTCAGGTCCTTGTCTCCGGAAAGTATGGACGATACCGTACATTTGTCAATCCCGGTATAATTACTCAGGTGCTTGGCCTTCAGCCCTAATTTTTCCATACGTTTCCTGACCCATTCGACAGTAATGCCGTCAATATCCTTGCGGTCAAAATTAACAGCGGAAACTGTCAGTTTCCAGTCTTCCGGAATCTCACCTTTAAACATTTCCCGGACACGCTCGTGAAGTTCCTTTTTGGAAAGGAACTGTCCATTCACCAGATCCTTCTGCTCCGCACGGACAATCAGACGGCCTTCGGAGAAGGAAACAATTTCAATTACAATATGCGCCATACGTGCATACTGTCTGGCAAACTCATCAAGTCTCTTTTTAACCTCTGGAGAAAGAGGAAGTAAATCCAAATTTTTCATACTGCATCAATTTACGATTGATTATCGGAATATTTGTTTTTAATCTGTAAAAGGAAGGGCCGAAGCCCTTCCCGTCACAATTTGACAAGTCTTAAATGCGTCAGGTCGAAAATCGCGATCTGCCTGTTTTCACGTCCGAAGCGCTTGGCTGCTTCCAGATCTGTGAAAATCCGGATGCTGTCGAAATAAAACTGTCCGTTTTCTTCATTCAGCCATCCGCCGACTTTCCTTTCGTGCTCTAAAGCATGGTTAAGAACTCTTCTCAGACCATCTTCCCCGAAACTGTCCTGAGTTTCAAGATAAGCGACTGAGATGCCTTTTGTGACCTTTTTTAAGGTTGTAAGGTCAACCGTGAACCCTTCCGGGTTCTGTCTTGCTATCTCCTGGATAGCCTTGAACAATTGTTCCATAATTAAAAGAACTTATGCGGACGTCACCCGCGTTTGTTATGACACTGCAAATATACGAAAAAGTTTGTTACTAGCAAACTTTTTCGTATATTTGAATAATAAAAAAAAGACGGAACCGAAGACCCCGCTTTCCTGAAATAATGAAACCTCACTAAAATAAGAATATGACTTATGCCTGATAACGGCTCTGCTCAATCCATGTACATGTACCGGAACCGGATTCAAAAGCCTGAAGGGTTATCTGGCTGCCCGGACTAGCGGTGAAGGTTTCTCCGCCACGCAGCAGGAACTGGCCGCCGTGAGCAATTGTCGGAGCCACGCCTGACGCTACACCCAGCAGGGTCATCACTGCACCATGCCGTCCGCCGGTCACTTTATTTATTTCCGCTTCACCACCCTGAAGCTGATATTGCCCTTCCGCCGTAAACGGGATGGTAGTGGCAGACGCGCTCACACTCGCCACCGGTTCTTCCGAAGGAACAGTACCCTTATAAATGGCGATGTCATCCCCTTTACTGATCTGGGTAAAAGTGAATTCAGAGGAGTTGGCATCCTTGTTACCGGTATAATTGACTCCCATCTGCATGGGATTGCAGGGAGAACCGAACAGATCCTTGTCCTGACCGTCACAGTAGCTCATTATCACGATACATTTCCGACCGAGCCAGTTGGTCTTGAACTCACGGACCGCCTGCTTGTTTCCCGGATGGTTCCCCTTGACCGTAGGGGTGAAACCAAGTGCGTCAGGATCTCCGTCTGTATTGCTTGTAACCTCCACGGTACCGGGAGTGAAATAGATGTCAGTAGAATAACATCCAGGCTTCAATTGTATGTTCTCGGTCATCAACACACCGGCCGAGTCACGTGCCGGGAACACCAGAATATCATCCACATCAATGATACTCATCATGTCGCGCGGGTTGATCCCTTTACCCGGATTACCTTCCGGGCGCTTCACTGCTCTTTTAACGTATGCCATAATTATAACAATTTAAAATGAATAACAGGGGCGGATTACTCCGCCCGTAAATTTAACCACGTGCCACCTCATAGAATTTGCCACCTGCATAAGTCAGCATGATAAATTTGCCGGCGCTGAGCGTCATGGCATCAGTCAGGACAAAATTACCACTATTAGCGATAGTGGACGCATTCGTATTCCCGGCCCCGTGAATGGTATACACCTCACCTTCCACCGCATCTGTGAAATTCGTGATGGCCGTCGCTTTGGTATTGGGTCCCGTTACGAACACCGTGGCACCCGCCAAGGATGGAGTGGTTGCATCGTTGGCGAACTGTAATGCACCGGAAGCTGCCGTATCACGTCCGATTTCGATGAATTTCCCGTCAGAACGTTTCATCAGACGTATGGTGTCCCCTTTCTTCGGTATCCAGTCGGCACTGATCAAGCTGAACTTATCGGATTTGGTGATCTTTACCCCCTTGTCCTCGCTGCCACACTTGATGGTGACAATTTTACCTACTTCGGCGTTCTCAATATCCGTAATGGTGAACAGGCTGGTGTTGGCCACGGTCTGTACACTGGTATGCAGGGCTACGTTCGGGTTTTTGTCCTTCTCCCCGTCAATGAAGGAAGATGCAGGCCGGTCATACTCGTTACAGAAGATCATCTGGCGGCTGCCGTCCATATCCTCTTTTTTCGTATATTTGAAACCTACCGCACGCGCCCAGATGGATTCCTTCCACAAGGACCATACCTTAAGCGTCCAGTCTTGTTGTTCCAAGCTGAAATTTGTCATTTCACCGGCCACATGCTCGAAGCATTTGATATTGCCCTCCATCGTCCAGAAAATACGCTGGTGATTGTCTGCGTTCGGAATCGGAATCAGCTTCACAGCCGGATATTCCTTAACGTACATCATATTGGCCTTGTAATCCTGGTTCACACCATAGTGCAGCTCGTTGTATTTGTGATACCATACTACCATATAGCTGGGAAGATACAGGGCCAGCTGCCCGCTGTCACGGTACACGGCAGGAATCATTCCCGTACCCTGGAACAGTTTCTCACCGATATTGGCTTCCGTGATCTCACCCAGCACAAACGGCTTGATCTGGTAAACGGTCTTCCCGTTATTAATGTCAATGAAACCGTCAACCTTCTTTCTCAGCCATTCATAAAGCCCGTCGGCCGCTTCCATGGCGCGTCCCGGCTTGTTAAGGTCAGGATCCTTGCGCACGCCGTTGATACGGCGCAGTTCACGCTCGTTATGCAGCTTCTTGGCTGTTTCCGCCAGAATGTATTCAATGAACGACCATTTGATCGCCTGTGATCCTTCCTTGTTGAGAGAGCCGATCCAGGTCTTTTCCAGCTGCTTCAAGTCACGGAACTTATGGGCGAACATGACACTGAACATACGCAATGTCTCGTTGTCGAACTCATATTCACCTTTGGTCACATTGTCGAAATCACTGGAGGTGTTGTCAGCCTGCGAGAACTCACCCAGCCAAATGTTGACCAGAGTGGCCAGATCCTGATATCCGCTCTCCACCGGGAAGATGCTCTCGATACTGGGGAGCTTGGTCAGGAATGACTGCAAACGGTCCTGCCAGCGGATGCGGTAGAACGCACCAAGGTCCTCCTTCAGACGGCCGTAATCCACGGAACTTTCCGCACGGACCTGAATATTGATTCCCTGATTTGCGAGCAGAGCGGCACGGGCACGCATGTTATACGGACGATCCAGCGCGAACATCTCACCCTGCATACCTCCAAGCTGCTTGTCATCATCCAGGTTGAAGGCACCGGCACCCGTATTTTGTTTCAGACCGGCACCCGCACCATGGTCCGGCTCCGGCAATGCGCTCAGTACCGAAATCTTCTGCTTCAGCTCCGCTATTTCGGTATCTTTCCGGGTGATGGCCTGCGTCTTTTCCCCGTCTGTCTTTCTTATTGCATCCAACTGCTCCTGCAAGGAAGCCATTTCAGATACTTTCTGCGCCAGCAGACCACGAATCAGCGCCTCTCCCGAGTTCTCAACAGGACCGGCCTGCTGTTCCTCATCCTTAAAACCATTTTTCAACGCTTCCCCGAAAGGAGTTATGAACTTCTCATCGAAG